>ENA-OURU01000154-OURU01000154.1-human-gut-metagenome-genome-assembly--contig:-NODE-154-length-102874-cov-5.453535_pt1 | contig 102874 bp, 89 predicted proteins | sample MGYA00242137_ERZ509064 | MGnify/ENA primary metagenome ERZ509064 (study PRJEB26280, sample SAMEA2338777) | human gut metagenome | biome: human gut; feature: human-associated habitat; material: faeces...
AGCAGCTGATATTGACCAATTATATCATTTCATCGTGCGCATTGCTTGCCATAGCCCTTTCCCCGGACATCTATTGGGTATGGGGTGCATCCTTGCTTGCCGGAGCGTCTTCGGTCATGCCGCAGTTCTTCATCCCGTTGGTGTCTTATCATTCAGCACCCGCACACAAGGTGCGCAACGTGGGGATTATACAATCCTGTCTGCTAATAGGCATTCTTGGTTCACGGGTATTCAGTGGCTTTCTCGCTGATGTTTGGGGATGGCGTTCCGTTTATTTCGTCGCTTGTGCGTTTATGCTTGGATGCTTTCTGATGATTTACAAGATGCTGCCCGTGCTGTCTGCCCGTTCACAAGAAACTTATGCAGGATTGATGAAATCCTTGCTGCGCCTGCTCTACAAATACCCATACTTGCGTATCGCTTCTTTGAGGGCTGCATTGGCTTATGCTTCGTTCTTCGCATTGTGGAGTTGCCTTGCTTTCCGGATGAAACAAGAGCCTTTCTTTGCGAGTGACGATATTATCGGCGCACTCGGTTTGTGCGGATTGGCAGGTGCATCCACGGTGGTTTTCATCAGCGGCTATATCCAAAAGTATGGCGCAAGGTTCTTCTCTATTGTCGGAGGATGTGTGGTATTGGCTGCATGGTTCTTGGCATTTTGGGGGAATGCCAGCTATGTATGGATGATAGTCGCTATCCTGTTGATTGATGCAGGAATGCAATGTATCCATCTGTCCAACCAGACCAGCGTGGTCGCCCTTGATGCATCCGCTATCAATCGTGTCAATACCGTTTATATGACCATTTACTTCTTGGGTGGCTCTGCTGGTACATTCGTTTCAGGCCTGTTTTGGCAACATTACGGATGGGCAGGCGTGGTAGGAGTAGGAGTTGCCTTTACCGTGGCTTCCTTGCTCGTTAATTGCTTCCAACCAAGACTGCATAAGGATGAATGCTCAATATTCTGACTAAAATAATTTTTGGAATGATCCTTTCAGTCTGAATCTTTTTCATACCTTTGTACCGTAAGAGTTTCCCAAACAAGCAAAGCGATGCAGACCACGGCAATTAGGACGGTTGCCAACTCATTACCTGAAAACGAAGTAATTCTTCTAACTCTCTTGATTTCAAAGAGGTATATTCCTTATACAGATTTACAGAAAAATCTGGAATAACCGAAGAAAATTCACAGAGTTTATGTGGACGTTCACTGAAAACTAAGTAAATCCCAACCGTTTTTTCCGGTTTTGCCTAAAACAAACTAAATAATTCACATATATGAATTAATCAAATCACAATGGTGAATTAATCAATTCATATTGGTAAATCAATTAATTCACCTATGTGATGCAAATAATTTATAACTAAAAATTCAAAAGAATCAGAGAGAAAAGAATTAAATCAGAAGAAGAATCACCATAATTTGTTCCCAGAACCCAACAGCATCCTTTGCCGATTTCATCCGAAAATGGATATTATTTTCTCAAAATATTGCCTGAACCTCATCTCTTATAAACCTAATTCGCAAATATTTACAACGAGTGTGTTAAACAACATATTTGTACTAAGTACAATTTGATGGCATATCTATTACTTTTGTAAATAGAAAACGGATAAAAGATGAGATAAGAATCAATCAAAATAAATCCAAATAACTTAAATATAATGCTATGTATTTATTAGGATATGATATTGGCAGCTCGTCGGTCAAGGCGAGTTTGATAAACGCTGAAACAGGGAAATGCGTTGCTTCAGCTTTTTATCCCAAAACAGAAGCAGAGATCATGGCAGTCCGCTCCGGTTGGGCTGAACAGAATCCGGACAGTTGGTGGGAATATCTGAAACTGGCTACTGCCGCCGTTATGGATGAATCGAAAGCCGGTCCGGCAGATATCCGTTCGATTGGTATTTCCTATCAGATGCACGGACTGGTATGCGTAGATAAAAACAAACAGGTTTTACGTCCGTCTATCATCTGGTGTGATTCCCGTGCCGTTGAAATCGGACAGAAAGCATTCAACGACTTGGGTGAAAACTACTGCCTATCGCACCTGCTCAATTCACCGGGAAATTTCACTGCCTCCAAATTGGCGTGGGTAAAACAAAACGAACCGGAGGTTTTCGACCGGATATACAAAATCATGTTGCCGGGAGATTACATCGCCATGCGGTTGAGCGGAGAGATCTGCACGACGGTTTCCGGTTTGTCGGAAGGTATGTTTTGGGATTTCCAACAAAATGCGTTAGCCAACGAATTATTGGATTATTATGGTATTGATGCTTCTTTGATAGCCGATATCAAGCCGACTTTCGGTCTGCAAGGCGAAGTTTCCAATACAGCCGCAGCCGAATTGGGATTGAAAGCCGGTATTCCGATTACCTACCGGGCAGGCGATCAGCCCAACAATGCCTTGTCATTGAATGTATTCAATCCGGGAGAAATTGCTTCTACAGCAGGAACGTCAGGTGTTGTCTACGGGGTGAACGGACAAATCAACTACGATCCGAAATCGCGGGTAAATACTTTTGCCCACGTCAATCATACAACCGACAACCCTCGCTTGGGAGTTTTACTCTGCATCAACGGAACAGGAATCCTAAACTCATGGATTCGCAAGATGGTTGGTGCTGACGGTCTTTCATACGCAGCCATGAACGAACTGGCTTCGCAAGTAGCAATCGGCAGTGAAGGCGTATGCATCCTTCCTTTCGGCAATGGTTCCGAACGCATGCTCGAAAACAAAGAAACCGGATGTTCGTTGCTGAATGTCAATTTCAACCGACATGACCGCCGCCATCTGATACGCGCTGCTCAGGAAGGTATTGTCTTCTCGTTTAAATACGGTATTGATATCATGGAAGGCATGGGCATACCGGTCAAGAAGATCCATGCCGGACATGCGAATATGTTCCTGAGTCCGATCTTCCGGGATACATTAGCCGGAGTGACTGGTGCAACCATCGAGTTATATGATACCGACGGTGCTGCCGGAGCAGCTCGCGGAGGCGGTTTAGGAGCCGGCATCTATCAGAACACAGAAGAAGCCTTCTCGAATCTGGAACGGATAGCAGTCATCGAACCGGATACTTCAAAAGCCGAACAATACCAGGCAGCTTACGAAAACTGGAAACAGGAACTGGAACACCGGATACAATAATCCGGAACGGCGAAAGGCAAAAACAAGAACAAATTATTCAATAACAAACATAAAACATTTTATATCATGGAAACAAAAGAATACTTTCCTGGCATAGGAAAAATCAAGTTCGAAGGAAAAGAAAGTAAGAACCCGATGGCTTTCCGGTATTATGATCCCGAAAAAGTAATCATGGGCAAGAAGATGAAAGACTGGCTGAAGTTCTCAATGGCTTGGTGGCATACGTTGTGCGCTGAGGGAAGCGATCAGTTCGGTGGTGGAACCAAACAATTCCCCTGGAAAGGTAATCCCGATAAATTGCAGGCAGCTAAAGAAAAGATGGATGCCGGATTTGAATTCATGCAAAAGATCGGAATCGAATATTATTGCTTCCACGACGTTGACTTGTGCGACGAAGCTGATACAATCGAAGAATACGAAGCTAATCTGAAGGAAATCGTGGCATACGCCAAACAGAAACAGGCTGAAACAGGTATCAAACTGTTGTGGGGTACTGCCAATGTATTCGGTCATGCCCGTTATATGAACGGAGCTGCTACGAACCCTGACTTCAATGTCGTTGCCCGTGCTGCTGTTCAAATCAAGAATGCCATCGATGCTACTATCGAACTGGGCGGAACAAACTATGTATTCTGGGGCGGCCGCGAAGGTTACATGTCTTTGTTGAATACCGATCAGAAGCGCGAAAAGGAACATCTAGCTCAGATGCTGACTATGGCTCGTGATTACGCCCGTGCCAAAGGTTTCACCGGTACATTCTTGGTTGAACCGAAACCTATGGAACCGACCAAACATCAGTATGATGTCGATACAGAAACCGTTATCGGCTTCCTGAAAGCACACAACCTGGATAAAGACTTCAAGGTTAACATCGAAGTAAACCATGCTACACTGGCAGGTCATACATTCGAACACGAACTGGCAGTAGCCGTAGATAATGGCATGTTAGGTTCGATCGATGCCAACCGAGGCGATTATCAGAACGGATGGGATACAGACCAGTTCCCGATTGACAACTTCGATTTGATCCAAGCCATGATCCAGATCATCCGCAATGGTGGTTTAGGCAACGGCGGAACTAACTTCGATGCCAAGACTCGCCGTAACTCAACCGATCTGGAAGATATCTTTATCGCTCACATCGCCGGTATGGATGCGATGGCACGTGCTTTGGAAAACGCAGCCCGTCTGTTGGAAGAATCACCTTACAAGCAAATGTTGGCTGATCGTTATGCTTCATTCGATGCCGGTAAAGGTAAAGAATTTGAAGAAGGCAAGATGACCTTGGAAGAACTAGTGGCTTATGCCAAGACTCAAGGTGAGCCGAAACAGATCAGCGGTAAGCAAGAATTGTATGAAGCAATCGTCAATATGTATTGCTAATGACTGCACATTCAACAACTGAAGGAAACAAGTTGTACTTATACTCCATAACAATGGTCGCCGTTATCGGCGGCCTATTGTTTGGATATGATACAGCTGTTATATCCGGAGCAGAAAAAGGACTGGAAGGATTCTTCCTGACAGCAACCGATTTCCACTACGACAAAGTCATGCATGGCATTACTTCGTCGAGTGCTTTGATCGGCTGTGTGATCGGAGGAGCCGTATCCGGTTATTTCGCCTCGTTATTAGGGCGACGTAATTCGCTGCGTCTGGCGGCTGTCCTTTTCTTTCTTTCGGCATTAGGTTCCTATTATCCGGAATTTCTGTTCCTGGAATATGGGAAAGCCAATATGAGTTTGTTGTTAGCCTTCAATCTCTATCGCATCATCGGTGGTATTGGTGTCGGATTGGCATCAGCCATTTGCCCGATGTATATTGCAGAGATTGCCCCTTCCGAAATACGAGGAACACTCGTCTCTTGTAACCAGTTTGCCATCATCTTCGGTATGCTGGTCGTTTACTTTGTCAATTACCTGATTTTGGGAGACCATACCAACCCGATTGTCTTGAAAGATGCCGCTACAGGACTTTATTCATTAAGTCCGGAATCGGATATGTGGACTGTTCAGAAAGGCTGGCGCTATATGTTCGGTTCGGAAGCTATTCCGGCAGCCGCTTTCGGTCTATTACTTTTCACTGTTCCGAAAACACCACGCTATCTGGTTATGACCGGACAACATCAGGTTGCACTTTCTATCCTGGAGAAAATCAACGGAGTTAACAAAGCCCGCGAAATTTTAGCCGAAATCAGAGCTACTGCTACTGAAAAGACCGAAAAGTTATTTACTTACGGATTTGCCGTTATCTTCATCGGTATTATGCTTTCTGTGTTCCAGCAAGCCATCGGTATCAATGCCGTTCTGTACTACGCACCTCGTATCTTTGAAAGTGCCGGAGCAGAAGGCGGTGGTATGATGCAAACAGTCATCATGGGAATCGTGAATATTCTCTTTACCGTAGTAGCGATCGTAACGGTAGATCGTTTCGGACGCAAGCCATTGTTGATTATCGGTTCTATCGGTATGGCAGTCGGTGCCTTCATGGTGGCTATCTGCGACAACTGGGGTATTAAAGGTATTATTCCTGTCCTGTCGATTATTGTCTATGCCGCATTCTTTATGATGTCATGGGGACCAATCTGCTGGGTATTGATTGCCGAGATCTTCCCGAATACCATCCGTGGTCAGGCAGTTGCCATTGCCGTTGCCTTCCAGTGGATCTTCAACTACCTGGTATCATCTACATTCCCGGCATTGTATGATTTCAGTCCGATGTTTGCCTATAGCCTTTATGGTATCGTCTGCGTCATCGCCGCGCTATTTGTCTGGCGTTGTGTACCAGAGACCAAAGGCAAGACACTGGAAGAAATGAATGCTCTCTGGCAAAAGAAATAAAAGTATTGGTGAGCAGAATGGCTCAATCAAACAAGTGGAAAGCAGAGTTCTCTCCTTTGAAAGAAAAGAGTACTCTGCTTTTCTTCTTTTCCGCAATCGTAAAAGGAAAAATCCGTGTCCTTATAACCCTATTCATAGATATTTTTTCCCTATTAATCGATTTTCCTTGTAAACTTCAAAAAACTTACTTTATTTTGAAACAACGAAACAAAAAAATAAGGTATGAAACAGACAATTGTACTTTTCTTTCTCTTCCTTTTTGCCATTAGCTGCCAGGAAGAAATAGAACCCAATTTTTCATTTACAAACGAACAAGAAGAAATAACCATAGATGGAAACGAAAAGGCGGAAGTAACCTTCAGTTTCTCCAGCTCCCGTGAATGGGAAGCAACGACAACCAGCGACTGGCTAAGTATATCGCCAACCTCGGGCGATGCGGGTAGTCATCAAATCACATTGACTGCAACCAGCGAGAACACGACAGGCACAACACGAACGGCTACTGTTCTTCTTTCTTCTTTATCGTTGACACACGAAGTCACGGTTAAACAACAGGCCACCGATTTTGTGGAACTTGAGCAAGAAACTTATCAAGTTCCGGCAGCAGGTGCACCCATACGTATTCAATTTTTGACCAATGTGGCAGATGACGAACTGGCTATCTATGGTTCTGCAGACTGGTTAGAGCCTGACTCGCGAACCCGCTCTGCCAAATCCTATTACATCAGCCTGAAAGCCTCACCCAATACAGACAAAAATTCACGAACAGCATACATTCTTTTCTATAAAGAAACAGAAGGCACACAAACCTTGCTGAACACCGTAACCATCGTACAGGAAGGTACAGCTTCGGGAACATCTACAGATTATTCGGCAGACAAACAAGTACGCGTCTTGCAACAAGCCTCTTTAGGAAAAGGATTGCCCATCGTCATCATGGGAGACGGATTCATTGATACAGACATAGCCGATGGTACATACGACACGGTCATGGACAAAACACTGAAGAATTTATTCACCGAAGAACCGCTGAAATCATTACGCGACTATTTCAATGTATATGCCATCACGGCTGTTTCCAAAAACAACAATTTTGGTAGCGGATTCGAAACGGCTTTCAGCTGTAAACTGGAAGGTGGTAACAGTACCGGTATCTCGGGCAACGACGAAGCCGTCATAGAATATGTTGAAAGTATTGAGGGTGTTGATCTGGAAGAAGCATTAGCTGTCGTCATCCTCAATTCTTCTACGTATGCCGGTACAACTTACTTTGGATACAGTGATGGTTCGAAAGCTGTCGAGTTTGCCATTGCCTATTGCCCGGTCATCGATAATCTGGAAAGTGAAAGCTTCCGGCAAGTACTCGTACATGAAGCCGTCGGACACGGATTTACCAAACTGCAAGATGAATACAGCTATGAAGAAAACGGAAGTATCCCGGCTTCGGAAATCAAATCGGTAAAAGAGTTACAAGCCTTGGGCTGGGCCTTGAATGTTGATTTCACCACCGATGAAAATGAAGTCTTGTGGAGTGACTTCCTGAAAGACAGTCGTTATACCTCTGAAGGAATCGGTATTTACGAAGGTGCATGTACTTATATCTCCGGAGCCTATCGTCCGACTTACGAGAGCATGATGAACAGCAACATCAATGGTTTCAATGCTCCTTCCCGAAAAGCGATGTATGATATGGTGATGAAACGTGCCACCGAACAAGAGCCTACATACGAAGACTTCGTGACATTCGACCTGCCTATACAGGCACAAACCCGCTATACAACGCGGGCAGCTTCTGCCATGACGAAACCATTGCCTCGTCCGCACTTCGTCAACAGAAAGTTAAGAAACTGACAATCACTATACGTACAGAAGCTGTATCGAAATAAATTTAAACACAAAGACACGGAGACACAGATATTTTTATTCATACTCGATAAAATACCTCTGTGTCTCCATCTCTGTGTTTCATTTTGGGTATTTTGGCACACTCACTGTCTTTATGCCCATTGAATTGTCATCAATCGTCAATTATCAATTGTCAATTCAATCGTACTTTGTACGCCCTGTCTCCTACCCGCACGATGTAGATGCCGGGTTGCAGGCCGTGGTATTGCTTCAAGCCGATTTGCTCTTCGTTCTTCACGACTGCGCCGCTCATGCTGACGATGATGACTTGCTCACGCTGCGGTGTTTGAACATAGAGACTGCCATCCTTCGTATAGACCTTCACGCCCTCGATAGATTCGATACCGGTCGGATCTTCTTTTTCTTCCGCGCCTTCGGCTTTGATGTAGATGTGGGTCCAGATGTTTTTAATCGGGTATTCGCCGGGCTGCGTGCCTTCCTTCAATTCGTCCCAAGTACCGTAGTAGCTGCGCTTGTAATAGACCTTGAAGTTATCGAAGGTGTAGCGAGCTGTGTCTTTCTCTACATAAACGTTGATAGAACCGCCTTCGCGCACCACTTGCTTGCTGGTAGAAACCTCTACCCCGTCGCACACGTCTTCTACATAGATGTTGTAGTAGCTGATGGGATCGGGACGGTAATCCGGGTCGCGGTGACCACACTCCGTACAATAGCCGTTCACATAGTGGTGGCCAGTGGCAGGAATATCCATTACGGTTTTTGTTTGTTCCTCTGCCCAATCTACACTGAATGTCGCTGTGTAGGTCGTCTCGCCCATTTCGGTACAGGTGGGGGCTTTGGTTGGCTCGCTTGTCACGGTCGCAGTCGCAGTCTCGGTATGCGATGCGTCGTGTTGACATACCTGCTTGGCTGTGCAAGTCGTGTTGTCTTCGCTCCATGTGTAGGTGATTTTCCAATCGTGGTCGGTGGCAGGATCCACCGTTTCGCCTTCGGTGATTTCATGCGTACCAGCTTCATCGCGAAAAAGCTTGTTGCATACGCTGCAAATCCAATAGGCTATGTTTCCCGGCTCTGTGCAGGTGGAGGCTTGGGCTTCTTTCTTTGTCAGGGTGTGAGGGGCAAGTTCGCCGTATTCCTCGCCACACAGGCTGCAATGGGCTTTTTCGGTGCAGGTGGCTGTCCCGCCGCTGTGACTATTACAGTCAATCGTGCCGTTGTGGGTTATCATACCGCCTTCGGCCACCGTAACGGTACCGTCGTTAGACATCGTGCCATTATTGGTCAAAGTCGTTCCTTCCGGCACAGTAAGGCTGGCATCCTCCGGGATGGTCAGTGTTTCGTCCGTACCGATCTCCAAGTCCTCCTGCAATTCCACCTTGCCGTACACAGTGCCGCTCTTGCCGTTAAAGACGATACCTCCGTTGCCATCGCTGCCTGCACCAACCGGAACAACCGTTTCCTTATTCTGAGCCATTATTTGACTGTTTCTTGTATCCACCACTGCGTTGCCGCTGACGGTCAGGCTGGAAGTGCCAGCATTGCTCGTGTCAAACCAAGAATAGTAAATTCCGACATGACCATTGCCACCGGTGGTCAGGCTGCCATTATTTACCGTAATAGTAGAAGTGGTTGCGGCGGTATAAGATAGTAGATAAACTCCATACTGGCCAGGAGATGAAGCTGTAACATCCGCACCGTCGATATCCAGGTTCGTATTCTTTAGACCTGCAATCGTAATTCCTGAATTACTCCCGATCGGTTTGACATCTAAGCTGCCAGGACCCTTAATAGACAAGGAGGCATTTCCAGTCGTGGACTCTACACGAATCCCGCCGGTTCCCGTTATGGTACTCGTTCCTTGGGATACTACTATATTGAGAGAAACATCAGCAGACTGACTAAAAGCGATCACACTACCGCGATACTGGACACCACTTCCAACACTCACATTTTCATTGTGAGAAATTTCTGCCCCATTCAGCGTAAGGGTGAAGGTGGCGGCGTCATAGTAAAACTGACCGCTGGCAGGTTCTGTACCGTCAACTTTTGTCCAAGTTCCGCCTTGGTTTGCATAGCATCCGCTTTCTGTAATTCGCTGACCGCCTACATAGAGTTCAATTCCGTCTGCCGCCAGCGCCGTGACGGGCAGCAGCAACAGCAGGATCAATAAAGTAAAAATCTTCTTGTTCATATCATATTTATTTGTTTATAAATTCATTTATCAATCAGGAGCTCCACCTCTCTGATAACAGCAAGCGGGGCACACCCTGACGAGCATCAGCGCCCGACCCTGATGGTCGTCAGCGTCACTCCCTGATGGTCGTCAGAGCCTGCCCCTGATGGACGTCAGCGTCCGACCCTGCTAGTCACCATTAACTAAAGTCAACGGGATTTCCACACTGCGGGGTTCTTTCAGTCCCTTCTTCGTGTTGTTAAGCTGTGTCGAGATGCGCAGGGTGTAAGGCCCGTCCAGCAAACCGGTCGGGATCTGGATAATCAGTTCGGACGGCATGTTCTTGATGATCTGGTAGTCGGGCAGTTTCTCGGCCGACTGTGATTCGTTGATCAGGTAAACACCCACGGACTCGTCGGTGCCACCCACCTTGAGGTTGCGCCCCTTGATGACAAAGCCGAACCCGGGAGAAGCTGTACCGTCTTTCAGACCGGTCTTCTTGTCTTCCACTTCGATCACGTACATGATATCCGCCTTTTCGCCCAGTATTTCGACCTTCGTCTGGGCAATTTCCTCGCGCAAGGTCTTGCCCTGCTGGAAATTCACTTTGATGGAGTTCTTTTCCTTGTTCCAGACACCGCCGTCGATCACCCCCTGAAACGAAGGCGCAGCGTAGAACAGCCCCGTGTTGACGGTGTAACCATTGAGGAGACTTTCCATCACGATACGGTTATAGAGACTCGTAGCATGATAGAGGGTCTCTTCTTTCAGACCCGTGATTTCCTTCATCATCCGTTTGACGATGTCTTCCTCGGTTAAACTACCTGCCGATTCCAGTACCAGAATTTTGTCGTCTTTGTTGTCGGTCGTGACGGTATTGTCGGCCAACCAACCTTTCAATACATTTGCCATGGCATTTTAATTTTAAATGTGAATAAAAACGCAAAAAGCCCGGCCGGCTTCATCGGCCATGGGAGAACATCCCACGGCAAATGAAACCAGCCGGGCTTTCGCTCGAACTATTTCTCTATTATAGACTATGCTTGCTTGCTTGCTTGCTTGCTTGCTTGCTTGCTTGCTTGCTTGCTACACAATTATCCCGTTCCGCCAAACAATTGGTGGTAAAAGATGTTAATCTTCGAGGAATATTTGTGGTGTCGATAAGCGGCATAATCGTTTCCTTTTTGGTATCTATCGCAAAGGTAAGGTTTTATCCGAGAAGGCAAAAAAGATTGAAACATTCTTTACAAAATTATCGCATCCGGTTCAAAGCGGTATGGAGCCTTCTCAATGCTCCATCCTCAACTTCCGCCTATATTCCATTGGCGAAACGGCATAGTGTTTCTTAAAGAACTTACAGAAAGCAGCCTGATCGGAGAAATGAAGTTCTTCAGCGATCTGACTGACTGATATGTTTTCATCGTCGAGCCGTTCGGTGGCACGTTTGATCAACTCGTCACAAATCACCTCGTGTGGTGTCTTGCCCAAAACTTCCTTGACCAAACGAGACAGATGCTTTGTCGAGATACAAAGCTTGTCGGCATAGAAGTCAATTTGATGTTCAACCGCAACATGTTGCCAGACCAGCTTCATGAAATCCATCATCACCCAATCGCGCTTACTGATTACCGGAGGCAATTGGTTATCCGTCTGGCTCCGTTCCAGCATGATCTGGCCTACTTCCAGCATTCTTGTTTGTAATCGACCAAGTACCTTACCTGGCAGCCTTAAAGCAGGCAGAAGCCTCTGTTGCCACAGCCGAGGCAAACGAAGCCACAGCGAAACTAACCCTCGAAGGGAAAGAATCGCTCTATAAAGACAAGGTTATTTCCGACTTTGAACTGCGCACCGCGCGCAACAACTACCAAAGTGCCCAAGCCAGCTTGATGCAAGCCCAAGCAGAGTTAGTGAATGCCCGCAATAACCTTTCCTATACCGAAATCAAAAGTCCGGTGGACGGATATGCAGGTATGACCTCCTATCGTATCGGGGCACTGGTAACCTCCGGAATGACGGAACCACTGATCCGAGTTTCAGACAACTCGCAAATGTACGTGTACTTCTCCATGACGGAAAAGCAAGTCCTTTCACTCACTGCCCAATACGGTTCTCTTGACAGTACCCTACTCTCCTTTCCTCCCATTCAAGAGCTGAATGATGGATCGGTCTATCAGCATACGGGGAAAATAGATGTCATAGTGGACTGATCGACAAGACTACCGGAACCGTCAGTCTTCGGGCTGTATTTGATAACCAGGAGAAACGGTTGATGAGTGGCGGTTCGGCCAACGTCATCATTCCTTACGAACGGCAACAGTGCCTCGTTATCCCTCAAGGTGGAACTTACGAAATACAAAACCGTATCTTCGCCTATAAAGTAGTAGACGGAAAGGCGGAATCAACCCCGATCGAAGTCTTTGAAATCAACGACGGCAAAGAATACATCGTAGAAGACGGACTTCAAGCAGGAGACGTGATTGTATCCGAAGGAGCCGGTTTACTGAAAGACGGAGCCATCGTTGCTGCTTCTGCCGTAAAACCTAATACAGAGGAGGAATAAAACATGAAACTACAACACTTTATCGACCGCCCTATCCTATCCATGGTGATCTCTGTGGTCATCCTGGTAGCAGGATTAATAGGGCTTTATGCGTTATCAGTCGAACAATATCCCGATATTGCTCCACCAACCATTCGTGTTTCGACAACCTATAGTGGTGCCAATGCCGAAGCTGTACAGAAAAGTGTAATCGTACCGCTGGAAGAAGCCATCAATGGTGTAGAGAACATGACTTACATGACCTCAACTGCCAGTAACACCGGAAGTGCAGAAATCACCGTCTACTTCAAGCAAGGAAGTGATCCTGATATGGCAGCCGTCAACGTACAAAACAAAGTATCCACAGCCACTTCATTGTTACCGGCCGAAGTGACCAAAGTAGGTGTCACTACCATGAAACGACAGAACAGTATGCTGAAGATCTTCGGACTCTACAGCCCCAATGGTACGTACGACGAAACCTTCCTGACCAATTACCTGAGCATTAACGTTAAGCCTCAGCTACAACGTATCACAGGTGTGGGCGAAGTCAACATCATGGGCGGTGACTATGCCATGCGTATTTGGCTCAAACCAGATATCATGGCCCAATACGAACTTGAACCCAGCGATGTAGAAGCGGCCTTGTCAAGTCAAAACATAGAAGCTTCTACCGGTTCCATCGGCGAAGACTCAAAGAATGTATATCAGTATACCTTAAAATACAAAGGCCGCCTTGAAACCGAACAGGAATTTGAGGAAATTGTCATCCGGGCCTATGAAGACGGACGCGTACTGAAATTAAAAGATATTGCCACGGTTGAATTAGGAGCCCAGAGTTATACATACACCGGAGCTGTCAACGGAGCACCAGGAAGTACTTGTATGGTCAACCAAACAGCCGGAACCAATGCCAACGAAATCATCACCAACATCGACAAATACCTGGAATCCCTCAAGGAATCACTGCCTAAGGATGTGGAAGTTGTCGAACTGATGAGTACGAAAAACTTCCTTGACGCCTCTATCCACGAGGTAATCAAGACGTTGCTCGAAGCCATCATCCTCGTAGTACTCATTGTATATGTATTCCTCCAGAATCCACGTTCCACACTCATCCCGACCATCAGTATATTTGTTTCCCTCATCGGAACGTTTGCATTCCTGTATATCGCCGGATTCAGTATCAACCTGCTAACCCTATTTGCATTGGTACTTGCCATCGGAACGATTGTAGATGATGCCATTATTGTAGTAGAAGCCGTACAAGTACGTTTCGATGAAGGATATCGTTCGCCCTACAAAGCATCAATCGATGCCATGTCTGGTATTTCCTCAGCCATCGTAACTTCAACATTAGTTTTCATGGCCGTATTCGTACCCGTTTCATTCATGGGTGGAACATCCGGTGTATTCTATACCCAATTTGGTATCACCATGGCTGTTGCGGTAGGTATCTCGGCGGTTAATGCACTAACCTTATCGCCCGCACTCTGTGCCTTAATCCTCCGCCCTAAAGAAATTCTGGTAGAGGGGAAAAAGCCGGAGTTCTCTACCCGCTTCCGCATGGCATTCGAATCATCGTTCCGACAAATTGTCCTTAAATACAAGAACGGAGTTAAATTCCTGATTAAACGGAAATGGTTGGCATGGAGTGCCTTCGCTGCAGCAGTAGGTCTTCTGTTCTACTTCATGAATACCACCAAGACCAGCTTGGTTCCTTCGGAAGATACAGGTTCTATTTTCGTCAGTATCGATACACCCGCAGGCAGTACCCTGGCTGAAACTGTCAGTATCATGGGAAAAGTAGAAAAGGAACTACAGGAAATTCCACAGATAGCCGACTTCAACAAAGTAGCCGGTTTCGGTATGGGCTCCGGTAGTGGTGCTTCACACGGTATGTTTATCGTCCAATTGAAACATTGGGATGAACGTCCTGGGAAAGAGAACAGCGTAGATGCCATTTCGGCTGAAATATACCGACGGACATCGCATATCAAGAATATGAACCTTTTCGTCTTCTCCCCTCCTATGATCTCCGGATACGGAACTGGTAACAGCTTCGAACTTTACCTGCAAGATCGTGGAGGAAAAGGAATTGACGCACTTAGCGAAGTAACCAATAACTTCCTGGCTGTCTTAAACCAACGGCCTGAGATCCAAATGGCTTATACTTCTTTCAGTGCCAAATTTCCTCAATACCGAGTTGATGTGGACGAGGCGCAATGCCAACGTGCCGGAACAACGACCGAAGAAGTATTATCCGTCCTGTCCGGTTATTTTGGAAGTATCTACGCTTCAAACTTCAACCGCTTTACAAAATTGTACCGGGTAATTATCCAGGCTCCATCAGAAAGTCGAAACAACATGCAGTCTCTTGATAATGTATTCGTCAAAACTACAGGAGGCATGGCACCCGTCAGTCAGTTTGTAAAGCTGACAAAGACTTACGGAGCGGAATCACTGACACGCTTTAACATGTTCTCGTCCATCAATGTTCAGGGAATGCCGGCCAGCGGATACAGTTCAGGCGATGTCATCAATGCCGTCAAAGAAGTTGCAGCCCAGACATTACCCACCGGTTACGGATATGAATTCTCCTGTATGACTCGTGAAGAAGAAGAAATGGCCAATTCACACGATACCGTTATCATTTACGGAATCTGTATCTTATTCATTTACCTGATCCTCTGCGCACTCTATGAAAGTCTGTTCATTCCGATGGCAGTGATCCTATCCGTTCCATTTGGCTTAATGGGAAGCTTCCTGTTTGCCAGGATGTGGGGTATCGAAAATAATATTTACTTGCAAACCGGATTAATCATGTTAATTGGATTATTGTCGAAAACAGCCATCCTTCTTACGGAATATGCGACTGAACGAAGAAAAGAAGGCATGTCGCTCTCGCAAGCAGCCATCTCTGCTGCCGGAGTCCGTTTACGTCCGATCCTGATGACTGCCCTCACCATGATATTCGGTCTGTTGCCTTTGATGTTCGCTTCGGGTGTTGGAGCCAACGGGAATAATTCTTTGGGAGTCGGTGCTGTTGGCGGTATGATCATCGGAACAATAGCCTTGCTCTTTGTCACACCCGCCTTCTTTATAACCTTTCAATATTTGGAAGAACGAATTATGGGAAAAAGAAAAGCAGATAGAAAATTATGAGAAATAGTATATATATATTAGTAGTAGGCCTACTGTTTCTGAACAGTTGCCATATTTACCGAAATTACCAACGGCCCGAAGGATTGCCTGTTGACAGCCTCTACCGGCAAACACCTATTGCCTCAGACGACTCTCTTTGTCTGGGAGATCTTCCTTGGCAAGAGCTGTTTCAAGATTCTCAACTCCAGGAACTCATACAACTAGGTTTGGAAAACAATACGGATATGCAAATAGCTTTACTTCGTGTTGATCAAACCCGCTCTCAATTACAGGCTGCCCGGTTAGCATTCTTGCCGTCACTTTCTTTATCGCCACAAGGCGCCTTGAGCCGTACAGATGGAAGCAAAGCAGTCAAAACGTATGAGTTACCCATACAAGCCAGTTGGGAAATTGATCTTTTCGGTAAACTGCGTAATGCAAAGCAAGAGACCCAAGCAGTCCTGTTGCAGCAAGAAGCTTATCAACTGGCAGTCCGCTCGGATTTGATTGCCAATATTGCCAATAGTTATTATACGCTTCTATTATTGGATGATCAAATCGATCTGACAACCTCAACACTGGATGTCTGGAAAGAGCAAGTCCGATTACTGGAATCGCGCTTTAAAGTAGGAGAAGAAACAGAAAATGCCGTAACACAAGCCCGCGCCAGTTTGTATGAATTAGAAGCTTCTCTGACAGACTTGCAGAAGCAATTATATGAAACAGAAAATGCTTTGTGTTCACTTCTAGGTATTACATCCCGACATATCGAACGAACATCTTTGGCAGAACAACAACTTCCGGAAACAGGTAGTATTGGGATTCCATTACGTCTGTTGTCTAAACGTCCGGATGTAGTCCAGGCTGAAATGGAATTAGCCAGTGCATATTATAGTACCAACCAAGCCAGGTCTGCCTTCTATCCGAATCTGACTCTTTCCGGTAGTGCCGGATGGACAAATTCTTTAGGAGAAGTCGTAACGAACCCTGGAAGTTGGATTCTGTCAGCCATTGCTTCGTTGACACAACCTATATTCAATCAAGGTAAACTCATTTCTAACCTGCGGGTATCAAAAGATGAAGAACAGATTGCTCTTCTCAATTATAAGCAAGCACTGTTAAACGCAGGCCAAGAAGTAAACGATGCCTTGTTTGCAACCGAATCTGCCCAGAAGAGTTTTGACAGTCATCAAAAACAATGTCAGGAACTAGAGCGATCAGTAACAACGGCAGAATCGTTATACAAAACGGGTAATGCAACTTATCTGGAATTACTGACAGCACGACAATCGTTATTAAATGCCCAACAAAATTTAGCTTCTGACAGCTTTACGATTTTGCAATCTACCATTAATCTATATAATGCGTTAGGCGGTGGTACGAACTAAGTACAAAAGCAACAAGCCGGTGCTCCGAAAAGCGACCGGCTTGTTATTCTTTTTATAAAAAGGGAAACAGGTTATTTCACTTCTTCACCATTCTCTTTAAAGAGGGCCGTTACTTCTTCCTCTTCCAATACCAAGGTTACCTTGTATTGTTTTCCATCTTCTTTTTCAGCAACGAAAGCCTCTTTCACCGTATAGTCAGGATATGCTTTTTCAACCGCCTGTGTCACTGCTTCGGGCAAATCCTTCACTTCTACTTTGACGAAATCATCTTGAGCCACTTCACTCACTACCATTACAGAATCAACACTTGTTTCTGAAGCGAATGCACTGAAACTACCTACACTCATCAAACATGCTACTGCAACTAATACCTTTTTCATAATTTCAAACATTTTAAATTCAATATTTCTTTTCTGACTCTCGTCACTAAACATAGGACAAAGCACATACCAGAAATTGTCTAAAATCATGACTATACTCAAAATCAGAAGTTTGAGTTTTTGGCATTAACACAGAGAACGTGAATTTAAGATTCCTTTTGGTACAATCTGTGGATTTTAACCACAAATCATGGTTCAAATCAATCCAAAATGACGCAAAGCAACGACAACGCCATCCTCATCAACACTTGTTGTCACAAAATCAGCCGAAGCTTTCACATCCTCCATTGCATTTCCCATGGCGACTCCGATACCTACATGCTGTAACATGGCTATATCGTTACCTCCGTCACCAAACGCCATCGTTTCTGTCAAGGATATTCCATAATGTTCTATGATCCGATCAATACCAACCGCCTTGGTACAACCTTTCGCTACCACATCAGCAAAATAAGGACTCCAGCGAGCAGCCAAGCTATTCGGCATGGAAGCCATAATCTGTTCTTCCTCTTCTGCCGTAAAAAAGGCTATCAACTGAAAAATCTCTTTATCAGCAAGAGTTTCGATCGGTCCGATTTCTGGAGCCTTCAAACGTATTTGTTCATACAAAGCATCCACAGACTCGTTTCGGTAATTCAAGACAATGGCATCTTCCGTCACACAAGCACAGGGAAATGTATGTACTGTCCGCTGATATTCTAACATCGAATGAATGTCTTCTTTCGGAATGGCCTGTTTATATATTACTTCATCTTTTCCGGCAATACAATAGCCACCGTTTAATGTCACATAACCATCGACTTCCAAATTTCCTAAATTATCTATACACTGTAACTGCCGTCCGGTTGCAATAAACACCTTGATTCCTTTTGTCCGTAACTGATGGATGGCTTCAACTGTCGAATTTGCCACCACATGCGTCTTAAAACTTACCAACGTCCCGTCGATATCAAAAAACACAGCCTTGATCATATATTCCTTTTTCTTTTCTATAACGCATGCAAAATTACGGTAAATTCTTCTTTCCCCTTATTTTATTCCATTTTTTTGTAGTTTTGGCAAGCCACATGCGTCTAATAGAATAAATAAAATTCTAATCACGAAAAACAATGGAAAAATTAGAAACAGAATTTGCACAAATAGTAAAAGAGCAGAAAGACACCATCTATACCGTGTGTTATATGTTCTCTAAGGATGCAGAGGAAATCAATGATTTGTTTCAGGAGATTTTAGTCAATTTATGGAAAGGGTTTTCTTCTTTCCGCGGTCAAAGTCACATCAAAACGTGGGTGTGGAAAGTGAGCCTCAATACCTGCATTTCGTTTGATCGAAAAAAACGAAGTCGCGCACAAACGATTCCGCTGAAGATGAATATCAACCTCTACAAAGACAACGACAAAGACTCTTTACAAATCAGAATGCTCTACGAACGAGTAAACAGACTTGGCTTATTCGACAGAGCCATTATCCTATTATGGCTCGAAAATCTCAGTTATGAAGAAATCGGTGCCATCGTCGGTATATCTGCCAAAAACGTATCCGTACGGCTTTATCGTATCAAAGAAGAACTCAAAAAAATGTCTAATCAGTAAAACAACTTTCATCATGGAAAAATATATCACATCCTTTGAATTGGAAGAAATGAAACAGCAAATCTGTTTATTGAAAGAGAAATTAGAAAAACAAACGATCATCAATGATAATATGATCCGGCAAGCCATGCAACAGAAAGTGTCAAGGATGCATAAAGATGCAATTATCATGATTATTGTAGCGACCATCGGAATCCCATATTGTTTCTTTTTCTTTACGTTGGCAGGTTTTTCCTACTGGCTGGCAACAGGCACTGTCTTATTCCTGTTGGCTTGCCTAGTAAAACTGAACCGGAACAAAAAGAAACTGGCACACATCCAGACATTATTAAATGAAAATCTGGTTGAATGTGGGAAAAGTGTCCTATTATTGAAAAAAGAGACACTCCAGTCCTTTAAAATTATGATGCCGATTTTAGCGGTCTGGGTTATCTGGTTCTTTGCCGAAATATTCTTCGTTCTTCCTCAAGATGACAATGATTTTATCATTAGTATTACATGCGGATCTCTGGTAGGTCTTCTTATTGGCTTAAGTCTTGGTATTTCCAAACACAAGAAAGACATGAAAACCATAAAAGATATCTTACTACAAATCAAAGATTTAGAAAATAACTAAAATTCATTATAAACCACTCGCCAAAATACGCCGGCTTTTGATCAATATACGCCAGCTTTTGATGAAAAGCCGGCGTATTTTCAATCATTCCTAGGCATGAATTTTTTCATACATACCCAGAACCTTTTTAGCCTGTCTACATATCAGCCTTACTTCTGAGAAACTTTTCTAAAAAATAAAGAGAAAAGAGACACATTTACATCATGCTTCCTAACTGTTCTCCGTTGTCTATTTGAAATTAAATAGCTACCTTTGCGCGTAATTTTTTGTAGCAAAACAAATAACATCACGATATGAGTAAGAAATTTGCCGAATATTCAAAATTCGACTTGTCGAATGTGAATAAGGAAATACTGAAGAAATGGCAAGACGGCGACGTCTTCCACAAGAGTCTTGAAATCCGCGAGGGTCATCCTTCTTTCGTATTTTACGAAGGACCACCTTCTGCTAACGGTATGCCGGGTATTCACCACGTCATTGCCCGTTCGATTAAAGATATTTTCTGTCGTTACAAGACCATGAAAGGTTACAAGGTGAACCGTAAGGCGGGCTGGGATACTCACGGACTGCCGGTAGAATTGGGCGTAGAAAAATCATTAGGTATTACCAAAGAAGATATTGGCAAAAAGATCTCTGTAGCCGAATATAATGCGGCTTGTCGTAAAGATGTCATGAAGTTCACCAAAGAATGGACCGACCTGACACAAAAGATGGGATATTGGGTAGATTTGGAGAACCCGTATATCACATATGACAATCGGTACATCGAAACCTTGTGGTGGTTGTTGAAGCAACTATACAACAAAGGCCTTTTATATAAAGGTTATACTATCCAACCGTATTCTCCGGCAGCTGGAACAGGATTAAGTTCTCACGAATTGAACCAGCCGGGATGTTATCGAGATGTAAAAGACACCACCGTAGTAGGCCAGTTCAAGATGAAGAATCCGAAACCGGAAATGACGCAGTGGGGAACTCCTTATTTCATCGCTTGGACTACTACTCCATGGACTTTGCCATCCAACACCGCCCTTTGCGTTGGTCCGAAGATTGATTACGTAGCCGTACAAACTTACAACGCGTATACCGGTGAAAAAATGACTGTCGTTTTGGCTAAGCCTCTTTTATATGCTCATTTCAACAAAAAGGCAGAAGGAATTGCTTTGGAAGACTACAAGCCAGGCGATAAATTGGTGCCATTCAAAGTGGTTGGAGAATATAAAGGTACTGACTTGGTTGGTATGGAATATGAGCAACTGATTCCATGGGTAAAACCAGTAGAAGCTACTGAAGACGGATGGAAAGAAGCCTCAGCCAAAGCATTCCGGGTAATTGCTGGAGATTATGTGACAACGGAAGATGGTACCGGTATCGTTCACATTGCACCAACATTCGGTGCCGACGATGCTTTCGTGGCAAAAGCTGCCGGAATCCCATCGTTGTTTATGATTAATAAGAAAGGCGAGACCCGCCCGATGGTTGATCTGACTGGTAAATTCTATCTGTTGGACGAACTGGATGAAAAATTCGTTGCCGAATGTGTGGATGTAGAAAAATACAAAGAATACGAAGGTAAATGGGTGAAGAATGCCTATGATCCACAATTCACCATCGATGGCAAATACGACGAGAAAGCTGCCCAGGCTGCCGAATCACTGGATATTTACATCTGTATGAAGATGAAGCAGGCTAACCTGGCTTTCAAGATCGAAAAGCATGTACACAACTATCCGCACTGCTGGCGTACCGACAAGCCGGTATTGTATTATCCGTTGGATAGCTGGTTCATTCGTTCAACAGCTTGTAAAGACCGGATGATTGAACTCAACAAGACAATCAATTGGAAACCGGAATCTACCGGAACAGGCCGTTTCGGTAAATGGTTGGAAAACTTGAACGATTGGAATCTGAGCCGTTCCCGTTACTGGGGTACTCCGCTTCCGATCTGGCGTAGTGAAGACGGTGAAGAAATCTGTATCGGTTCAGTAGAAGAACTGTACAACGAAATCGAAAAAGCTATTGCTGCAGGATTCATGACTGAGAATCCATATAAGAAATTAGGTTTCGAACCGGGCGTTTATACGAAAGATAATTACGAAAAGATAGACTTGCACCGTCCATATGTAGATGATATTACCTTGGTATCACCTTCAGGCAAGCCGATGAAACGTGAAAGTGACCTAATCGACGTTTGGTTCGATTCAGGAGCTATGCCTTATGCACAATTACATTATCCATTCGAAAATAAAGAATTGGTAGACAGTCGTACCTATTATCCGGCTGATTTCATCGCAGAAGGTGTAGACCAGACTCGTGGATGGTTCTTCACATTGCATGCCATCGCAACGATGATCTTTGACAGTGTAGCCTATAAGGCTGTTGTTTCTAACGGTCTGGTTCTCGACAAGAATGGAAACAAGATGTCAAAACGATTGGGCAATGCTGTAGATCCTTTTGCAACGATCGAGAAATACGGTTCTGATCCATTACGTTGGTATATGATCACTAACGCCTCACCATGGGACAACTTGAAGTTTGATATTGAAGGAGTAGAAGAAGTTCGTCGTAAATTCTTCGGTACCTTATATAATACGTACTCATTCTTCGCCCTGTATGCAAATGTAGATGGATTTGATTACTCGCAACCGGAAGTTGCCTGGGAAAAGCGTCCGGAAATCGACCGCTGGATTCTTTCTCTGCTTAATTCGTTGATTAAAGACGTAGACAACTTCCTGAACAGCTACGAACCGACTCGCGCCGGACGTGCTATTTCAGATTTTGTCAATGACCATTTAAGTAACTGGTATGTTCGTTTGAACCGTAAACGTTTCTGGCAGGGTGGATTGACAGAAGACAAGTTGTCAGCTTACCAGACATTATATACTTGTTTGGAAACTGTTGCTAAACTGATGGCACCAATCGCTCCGTTCTATGCTGATCAGTTATTCTGCGATTTGATCTCTGTAACAGGTCGTGAGCAAGTTTATTCTGTTCACTTGTCAGACTTCCCAGTATGTCAGGAAGCACTTATCGACAAGAACCTAGAAGAAAGAATGCAGATGGCACAAACTATCTCATCAATGGTATTGGCATTGCGTCGTAAGGTTAACATTAAGGTTCGTCAGCCGTTGCATGTCTTAATGGTTCCTGTTTTGGACGAGCACCAAAAGGAAAGTATCGAAGCTGTAAAACAGCTTATCCTGAACGAAGTCAACGTAAAAGACATGAAGTTTGTGGATAACACAGCAGGCATCTTAGTAAAACGTATCAAGCCAGATTTCAAGAAACTCGGCCCGCGTTATGGTAAGATTATGAAAGCCCTTGCTGCTGCTATTCAGCAGATGAGTCAAGACGATATCAATGCATTTGAAAAGGCTGGTACATTCACTCTACAGGTAGATGGTCAGGAAGCAGTTTTGGAAAGAGCAGATGTAGAAATCATCTCCGAAGATATTCCAGGATGGCTGGTTGCCAACGAAGGCAGACTGACTGTAGCGCTCGATATTACCGTAACCGACGAGTTAAAGAAGGAAGGACTTGCTCGCGAATTGGTTAACCGTATCCAAAATCTACGCAAGAGCAGCGGTTTCGAGATTACAGACAAAGTGAACATTACCCTTGCGTCTTCAGCAGAAATGGATGGAGCCGTAGAAGCTTATCAAGAGTACATCAAGTCACAGGTATTGGCCAATAACCTTGTTGTAACAGCCGAACCGATTTCAGATACTACATCACTTGACTTCGAAGATTTCACATTAGCTGTAAAGGTAGAGAAAATCTAATCAGAAGTCGGAAAGATAATACGAACAAATAAATTGAAGTAAATGTTGATGGAGGGCGCGGAAAGGCTTGAAATCCGCGCCCTCCGTCATTTTTTCCTGCAAAAATGCGCATAATATGATAATTATATTATCTTTGCCGACAAATCGGTAAAGATATTTCCATAAAAGCCGTTTTTGAATAATAAACTTGAATGTTAAACTTAAAATTAAATTTGCCATGGCAGAAAAGACAAGATACTCAGATGCGGAACTCGAAGAATTTCGAGCCATCATATTAGACAAGCTTGAAAAAGCAAAAAGAGATTATGAAATGTTGAGATCGGGTGTTACCAATTCAGATGGGAACGATGTAGCTGATACATCACCTACATTTAAAGTTCTGGAAGAAGGTGCCACTACCCTTTCCAAAGAAGAAGCCGGCCGATTGGCACAGCGACAAATGAAATTCATACAGAATTTGCAGGCAGCGCTGGTACGTATCGAAAATAAAACGTATGGCATCTGCCGGGAAACTGGGAAACTGATTCCGAAAGAAAGGTTACGGGCTGTACCTCACGCAACATTAAGTATTGAAGCTAAACAAGGAGGCGCAAAGTAAATGAAATATTCAAAAGGAAAAGGAGCAGTATGCATTGTAATACTGCTCCTTCTTTTAGACCAAATCTTGAAAATTTGGATCAAAACTCATTTGGAATTGCACGAAAGTATAAAGATTACTTCGTGGTTCTATCTTTATTTTACAGAAAATCCAGGCATGGCCTTCGGTATTGAAGTGATTGGTAAGTTATTTTTATCAATCTTCCGAATTGTAGCCGTCGGTTTCATCGGTTATTACCTATATTCATTGGTGAAAAAGAATTATCCATTCGGATTCATTGCCTGCGTTTCACTCATTCTGGCAGGAGCCATCGGTAATATTATAGATTCCGTTTTCTATGGTGTTATTTTCGACCATAGTTTTGGCCAAGTAGCAACGCTATTTCCGGAAGGAGGCGGATATGCCGGTTGGCTACATGGTAAAGTAGTAGATATGTTCTATTTCCCTCTTATTGAGACAACGTGGCCTGATTGGTTACCTATTTGGGGTGGTCAGGAATTCATCTTTTTCCGTCCGATATTCAATTTGGCAGACTCTGCTATCTGTGTAGGTGTATTCCTCCTTTTATTGTTCTATCGAAACACGTTTTCGAAAAGTTTGGGTAACGAAGAAAAATAATGTAATATGTGTAAACACTGGTTCATATACGGTCTAACTTCCTTATGCGCACTATCTGCTTGTAGTCCGGTACCCGAGAATATTCTTTCTCAAAAGGAAATGCGAGCAGTCCTGGCAGACATGCAAATAGCAGAAGCTATCATCAATGCTGACCAGGATACTTACAGGGACGATGCTAAAAAGTTGGCCTTATACGAATCCGTGTTCAATAAATATCATATTACACAAGCTGAATACGACAGTTCACTCACCTGGTATGCGCAGAATCTGGATATCTACATGCGAGTATACAATTTGGTCAGTAAAGATATAGAAGATCGCATCCATGATTTAGGAGATGTTGAAAGGACGGAGGTTGACACTCAAAAGAGTGATTCTGTCGACATTTGGTCAAGAAGAAACTATCTTACCTTCTCGCCCAAGGCTTCTTTTAACGGAACTACATTCAACATAGAACCCAAAGAATCCTATCCGCCGGGAAGTACATTTAAACTAGGCATGAATGTATGGGGTATTTCTCAACAAGCCAAGCATAAACCTCAAATCCGTATCTGTTTGGATCAAGGAGACACAACGGTTGTTATTAATGATCAAATCATGCGTGACGGTTATCATGAGACAACGCTCAAAAGTATCGTCACCAAACGAATCAAACGTGTATATGGTTTCATCTATCTGAACAATCGGGATATGGATTACTATAAAATCTACACCGATAGTATTTCTCTCATGCGTTACAATTACAAATCTGTAGGCTTTGAAACTACTAAAGAAGTAAAGCCCAGAGAAAATTAACCCAATACAAAGAGTTATACTATGTCACGTTGGGCAACTCATTTTCTATTATTAGGAACGAAGGCATACAAAATGCATTGCCTGGAACTGGATGCAGCCGGAAATCTCCAGCGATATTTTCCACTCACAGAAGAAATAGCAGGAACTTCCTTTGTCGAAGGAATTCTATTAGCAGTTCCTGCGTTATTAGCTCCTACCCAAGAAGAATTTCGTCATTGGCTGTCATCCAAACAATTTCCTGATTATTCTTCGTTAACTACTTTTTTCGCTGGGAAAGCCTTTCATACTCCCGGTTTGGGAGAAAAAGTTCGTTTATTTCAAATCCGGCTTCATCCCCTCTCTGCGTCTGAACTCAGCACAGACTACAGCGGTAGCAATTGCCACATTCAATGATTCCGCTGTTTCTCTCTCTGGTGGATAATTGGGAATATAAAGCTTCTCAGAAACTAACGCTTCAATTTCCGGCCGAATACCATTTCCTTCATTTCCCATCACAATCACTCCTCGAGATGAAATGGTCCGGTCATACATATTCTCTCCATCCAGAAAAGTACCATACACCGGTATGGATTGCCTACGACAAGCTGTCAAATAAGTTTCCAGATCCGTATAACAGACCTTTACATGAGCCAAAGCTCCCATCGTAGCCTGTACAACCTTCGGATTAAATACATCAGCCGTATCTTTACTACATACAATATGCTCAATACCGAACCAATCGGCCAAGCGAATAATCGTTCCTAAATTCCCCGGATCCTGAATTCCATCAAGAGCTAATACCAAATCCTGCTGTGGTGAAGCCGTTTCTATTTGCCAGTCTGGCATAGCAAAAACGGCCAATACATCCTGTGGATTCTTCAGGAAACTCGCCTTCCGAATGTCCTCTTCTTCGGCCACAAGCAATTCTTCGGCAGAAATATCTCCCTGTGTTGCCATCCAGCAAGGTTTGGCCACTAATAACTTACAAGCGAAAAAAGGAAGCATATCAGCTACTAACTTATTCCCTTCAGCAACAAAAGCTCGTTCCACAATCCGGTTTTTCTTCAATTCCAGCGAATGTATGTACTTTATTTTATTTTTACTAAGCATCTTTCCTTATTTTAGCCTCGCAAAAATAGAGAAATATTCTGCAAATTCAACTATTTTTGTGATTCAAAACAAATACGAATGAAGGAGTTCCTGCAATATCTATTGCTTAGTTTGGTAAGCATACTTATATTGAATGGATGTAGTTCCACCAAATTTGTTCCGGATAACCAATATTTATTGGACAAAGTTGAAATCATTTCAGACAATAAACAATTCAAATCGTCTGAACTTCGGGATTATCTTCAACAACGTCCTAATTTTAAAGTATTCGGATTAATGAAATGGCAGCTATATCTGTACAATTGGTCTGGAAAGAATGAAAAAAACTGGTTCAACAAGCAGTTTCGCCGTATGGGAGAAGCTCCAGTCATCATGGACACGATTCTGATAACTGAATCTGAAAAAGAATTGCAGCAATTCCTAATTAACAAAGGATATATAAATGCACAAGTGACTCATAGTGTTGATACCAGTAAGCACAAAAAAGCAACTGTCACTTATACCATCCATTCCAATGAACCTTACCGTATCAGAGATTATCAGATGAGATTAAATGATCCCGTAATTGATAGTATTGCTCATATAAAGCCTAGAAAACGTTCTTGGTTGTCAAATGCATTTCATACTTCTACAGATGATTATACTTCACTCATCCTAGATAGTTGTCTATTTGACCGTGACATGTTGGACCAGGAACGTGATCGGATTACTAAGCTACTTCGTTATCGGGGTTATTATGGTTTTAACAAAGAATATTTGACTTATCTGGCAGATAGCTCATTCCAAAAAAATGTAGTAGATCTGGAAATGTTCTTAAAACCATACAGAAAGTTATTACCTGATGGAAATATCCAGGAAATGCCGCATCGTCCTTATTACCTGAACAAAATAACAATTCTATCCGATTATGACCCTTTAAAGCCGGAAAGTGAAAATGCCCTTCAATTAACGGATACTTTACACCAAGGTCACATAGAAATTGTGTATGGGAAAAACGGCCGATTTATCAGACCTTCTGTCTTAGCTCGTTCGGTGTATTTAATGCCAGGCAGACTATATAACGAACGTTCTGTAGAACAAACGTATTCATCCTTTGCCCGTTTACGAGCACTGAAAAACATCAATCTTCGCTTTCAGGAGTTTGAAGAAAATGATTCTCTTAAACTGAATTGTACAATCCTGACTTCACCGAGTAAGCTACAAGGTTTCGGCGTGGATTTGGAAGGAACAAACTCCGCCGGAGATCTAGGATTTGCATCGAGTATCAATTATCAACATCGTAATCTATTCAAAGGTTCGGAAGCTTTTACTGCTAAAATCAGGGGAGCATACGAAAATCTAGGATCGTCTTCAGACAATAGTGTCGGTAATTATTGGGAAATTGGTGCAGAAACAGGAATTTCTTTTCCTCAGTTCTTGTTCCCTTTCCTGAGTGAACGTATTGCCCGACGCCTGCGGGCAACCACTGAATTCAAAGTAAGCTATAGTTTCCAAACACGCCCGGAATATCAGCGAGCTATTTTATCAGGAGGATGGAATTACATTTGGCAAGATCGGTTTAATACCCAAGCAAAACATGTATTCAAGTTGATAGACATTGATTATGTTCATTTACCTAAAATAGATCGAGCTTTTGCCGACAGTCTGCCGGAATCTACCAAACTATACAATTTTACCGACCAGTTTGTATTGGGAACAGGTTATACGTATTCCTTCAGCAATTATGTTCCACAGAATAAATTGCGGAATACTCACTCGCTGCGTTTCTCTTTTGAAATGGCCGGAAACTTATTATATGGTATTTCGAAATTGACACATCAAGGGAAGAATCCAGATGGTATGTATGAATTATTTGGCATACCGTATTCGCAGTTTACAAAGGTCGATTTCGATTTCAGTAAAAGTATGGCAATTGATGCACGAAACAAGGTTGCCTATCACATTGGTGTTGGTGTCGGTTATCCGTATGGGAACACACGAAAACTCCCCTTTGAGCGCAGTTATTTCTCTGGTGGCGCCAACAGTGTACGTGGCTGGTCTGTACGTTCTCTTGGCCCTGGTAGTATGGGAATGGAATACGCAGGCACATTTGCCGATCAAATCGGCGATATCCGTTTAGACCTAAATCTGGAATATCGCACCAAGCTATTTTGGAAATTTGAATTAGCCGCTTATGTAGATGCGGGTAATATCTGGTTATTTCATAATGATCCGGATCATCCAAACGGCAACTTCGACTTTTCCCGCTTTTATAAAGAAATAGCCGTATCATACGGATTAGGACTTCGATTAGACTTCGATTTCTTCTTGCTTCGCTTTGACACGGGTATGAGAGCCTACGATCCCCAACAACGCGGAGGAGATCGCTGGGCAATCAAGAACCCTAACTTTGATAACTTTGCCTGGCATTTTGCCGTCGGATATCCATTCTGATGGCAAAGCTTGTTTTATACAAATCTCTTCAATTCCTGATATAGGCGTTGTACGGGTAACCCCATAACATTATAGAAACTTCCGGAAATACTTTCAACGCCTACATACCCGATCCATTCTTGAATTCCATAGGCGCCGGCCTTATCGAAGGGTTTGTATTTATCAACATAATAAATAATTTCTTCGTCAGTCAGAGACGCAAAGCGAACAGAAGAAACGACAGAAAAAGTTTCCTGCTTCTTTGTTGTTGTCAGACAAACCCCAGTTACGACCTGATGTTCATGCCCGGATAAACTGCGTAACATACGAATCGCATCTTCCCGATCTTTAGGCTTTCCGATTACTTCCGTCTCGTTCCAGACAATAGTATCTGCTGTAATTAATAAAACTTGATCTTCCAACGTAGACAAATATGCTTCAGCCTTCTGCTTGGATAAAAAAACCGGTATTTCCTGTGGTTGTAACGAATCCGGATAATTCTCTTCCAATCCAGGAATAACATGAACATCAAATGAAAGATCCAATCCGGCTAACAGTTCTCTCCTTCGTGGAGAATTGGAACCGAGTATGATACGATAAGCTGCTAAATTTTCCAACATATTATCTCAATAGTTCTCGTGTTAATAATTAAGAAGTCTTTATTCGCCCAGGGCGAACATATATTCGGCGTCGAAGATTATATGTTCGCCGTGGGCGAATATATAATCAACGTGAGCGAATAAAATAAAAATCATCTATTCTTCCATAAAACAATACTTCGGTCCAAATTTACCGAAGTATTATTATCTTATTTATAAATTACCATCCAAAAGCTTCACCTTGCATCCAGCGTCCTTGCGCTTTCATCGTCTGCTCTATCACGTCACGAGCAATGCCATCACCGCCATTTTTCTGACAAATATATTTAGCGATCTGCTTTATTTCCGGAGCAGCATCAGCAGGCGCAACCGGAAGTCCGGCTTCGCGCATCACCTCATAATCAGGAATGTCGTCTCCACAGTATGCAACCTCTTCTGGTTTTAATCCGGTTTTCTGTAAGAAATCATGATAATCATGGATCTTAACCGCGCTTCGCATATAAATATGGCGAATACCCAGCCGTTCAAAACGAACACGTACAGCTTCTGTATACCCTCCGGTGATAATAGCTACCTCATATCCCATTTTCACAGCCAATTGCAGGGCATAACCATCTTTTATATTTACGGTACGCATCGGATCACCATCAGGTGACAGAGGAATGACTTCACGCGACAACACACCGTCCACATCAAAAACAAAGGCTTTTATCTTTCTTAAATCATAAGGAATCGTACTCATATCAGACTTTTTTATGGATACTCTGGCTCAACAAACGATATAACGTCTGTACGTCCGGATCGTCTGCCAACATACCCAGATGCTTGTTAATTATATTTTCATCATATCGGATTGCCGGACCTGTCTGCGCTTCCCGTGCCGGCAGTTCGTGCACCTTGGCTGCCGTTTCATCGATTAAAGGAAACAGGTAATCGCGAGATAAACCTTCTTTTGCCAGAATCTCTTCTGCCAACGCATAAATATGATTGGTAAAATTACAGGCAAAAACAGCAGCCAAATGTAACGAACGCCGCTTTTCGGAAGAAAGTTCGCACACCTTACCCGACAAACGACGAGCCAAATCTTCCAGGAAGTTCTTATCTTCTTCGCGATGGCATTCTATAAACAACGGAATTCCCTGAAAAGAGATTTCCCGGCTTTTGGAGAATGTCTGTAACGGATATAACACCCCATATCGTTCGGTATAACCAGCAAAGACTTGCATCGGCATACTTCCAGAGGTATGCAACCACAGTCCGTTGTTGGCAGGCACTGCACGTATCACTGTTTCCAAAGCTTGATCTTTCAAGGCAAAGAGATATACATCAGCATCCTTCCGAATTTGAGTAGGATCGGTCACAAAATCACAATTCAACCGTTCAGCCAAAATCTCTGCATGGGCTTCAGTAGGACTATAAACCTGACAGATTTCAATCCCTTCCAACGATGCCAATGCCAACGATAGATGGGTAGCTACATTTCCAGAACCTAGAATGACACCTTTCATACCTCGTCCTTTTCTGCTTTTTCTTCCAGCAATTGGTAGGTACCTAAATGGATCTTCTCCCACTGCAGACGAGATTCATCAAATGGTTTGTTGGGCTGCTCTTTATAACCAAAACCAATAACCGACAATACTTCCAATTGATACGGGATATTCAGCAATCCACGAATATACTGCGAAGCATCTTCTTCATGTTCTGTCTGTCGATTCCGAATCTGGCACCAGCAACTGCCCAGCCCTAAATCTTCAGCCTGCAACTGCATAAAGATGGAAGCTATGGAAGCATCTTCTATCCAAACATCGCTTTCCATCACGTTTGCCAAAACCACTACCGCCAAGGCACAACCTTCCAAAAAGGCAGCCCCATGCGGTTTGCAAGCGGACAGTTTCTTCAACATTTCCTTATCTTCCACGACAACAAACTGCCACGGATTTTTCCTTTTTGAAGCCGGAGCCATCAACCCTGCTTTCAGAATAGCTGCTACTTGGTCAGGATTCAACAGTTGGCTGGTAAACTTTCGTGTACTTCTTCTCTCTTTAATCAATGATGCGAAGTCTTTCATATACTCTTTATTCTACTTTATATATTCTTATGCAGACAAAGATAATACGAATCAGTCACATTTTGGCTAAAACCCCTTCGCATTCGTCAACACTTGATTGACTTGAGCTGCATAACATTCACCGATAGGTAACAAAGAAGTTGTCTTTTCCAATTGAATATAATTTTTCGTAAACCGCTCCACTTTCTTAATAGAAATAACATAAGAGCGATGAATACGTAGGAAAAGTCCCGGTGGCAACATTTTCTGAATACTTTTCAAGTTCGTGTGCGAAAGGACATAACCACCGCTCGACCGGAAAATCTTGATGTAGTTTCCTAAAGCTTCAATATAGAGAATATCTTCCAAGGCAATACTCACATTGCTATATTCCTGCTTGACGACCAAACAATCGGGAACAGCCGCAGGACGGGTCTCTAGGCGACGAATTACTTTTTCGACTGCAATCTCAAAACGCTCGTAAGCAAAAGGTTTGTGTAAGAAATCAACAGCATCGAGATTAAAGCCGTCAAGGGCATATTGAGCATGGGCTGTTGTGAAAATAAAGCAACACTCGCGTGGTAACAAATCGGCAATCTCCAACCCACTGATACTATTCATCTGAATATCCAAGAACACCAAATCTGGCTTTCGGCGGCGGATTTCCTCCAAACCAACATGAGGCTCACTATAAGTGGTCAACTCCATTCCTCCTTTGCGACGACAAAACTGCTCAATGACTAATAAAGCCATCGGTTCGTCGTCTATCGCTATACACGTAATCGTTCTCATCGTAACTGTATGGTTAATTTTGTTCTATACAAAGAGCCTTCCGGACCTGACAATAATTTATACCGGTCGGGATAAAGTAAGTCCAGACGTTTCCGGCAATTAGCTATACCGATAGCAGGTCTTCCTTCCTCATGCGTCCGCATAATCTGATTCTCAGTTTCTAATATTAACTGCCCATTATATAAACGGATAAGAATCCGGATCACACAATCCTTTTCCGACGAAGTTCCGTATTTGAAAGCATTTTCCACGAAAGTAATAAGAATCATGGGAGGAACAGGAGTTTGTTCATTGTCTGTTTCTACCTTCAGTTCCACCTGGGTATGTCGATTCAACCGCAGAGATTGTAAATCTACATATTGCCGGATATAGTCGATTTCCTGTTTCACGGGTATCGTTTCCGAATGGGTTTGGGAATACATATAACGCAAAATATTGGAAAACTTCACAAATGCAGATTTGGTTTTCTCCGACCCAGAAAGGACCAAGGCATACAAGGTATTGAGCGTATTAAAAAGGAAATGCGGATTAATTTGAGCCTTGTAGAGAGCTAACTCTGCTTTATTTTTCTCGGCTTCCATTTCCTGTCGGGAGAGAATCTGACGAAATAGTTCGAAAGTCAGTTCAATAGCCAACGAAAATCCTGTTACCATAAGGAAAAAGAACCAGATAGTTTGTGTACGGATACGCAAACGAGCTTCTACCGTTTTGGCTGTAACAGCCGCCCATCCTGAAGGATGTGGAAAATATGTCAACGCAACCGTAATCCCCACCAATACCAACATCAACACAGAGATCCGCATATAGTTCTTTTGCATGAACATCTTGGGCAGACAGGCCCAACGGTAAACGAAATAAAGCAAATAGACATAAACGACAAGCGTCACCAGAAAAGCCGTGTTGTTCACGATTCACGATCCAATGATCCACCGGAAGCAACATAATGACCAACGGCATAATGACCAGGCAAAACAACAAATCGATGTAAAGTGAAATATGATTATTCTTCATCAGGAACAATTTTATCCTGCACAAAGATAGGATATTTTAAGAAGAGATGAACATCAAGCGAGTGCTTGTTTGTCACTTCATTTTCGGTATTCATCACCAGAAGTCTGGTAAAGTAAACGGCTTGGATACATCAAGAGTAAAGCTTCCCTATATTGAAAGATATGATAACAAAACATCCCATTTTAACATCAAAAAGAAAACATAATCTAAGTTGTAAACGAGCAGCTGACCGTCCATAGTATCGATTCATCACTTAATTCACACCATTCGTCACTACACTGTTTGAAAACTCACCTATTTTATATAGATTTGTCATGTAGCAAACACGACAAAATATAAAACACTATATAATTATGAAGATGAAGACTAGTATGTACCTCATGCTATGCAGCATGTCGTTGTTGTGTGCATGTGGAGAAAAGAAGCAGACAATGCCAGGCGAAAAGTACAAAACACTGACTGTAGAGACCAGTAATCAGACCTTACAATCCACGTATCCAGCCTCTTTACGCGGACAACAATCGGTAGAAATCCGTCCACAAGTGAGTGGAACTATTACCGACATCCGTATTAACGAAGGCGATCTGGTTCGGAAAGGACAAGTATTGTTTATCATCGACCAAGTTCCTTACAAAGCAGCGTTGGAAACAGCTCTTGCCAATGTAAAAAGTGCAGAGGCTAAATTACAGACAGCCCGCCTGACAGCCAACAGTAAAGAAGAATTGTTTAAAGAAAACATTGTATCGGATTTCGACCGACAGACGGCACGTAACCAATTACTCGAAGCGGAAGCCGCATTAGCACAAGCCAAAGCGGAAGAGACCAATGCTAGGAATAATTTATCCTATACAGAAGTGAAGAGTCCTGTCGACGGTGTAGCCAGTATGATTCCATACCGTATTGGTGCTTTAGTTAACAGTAGTATCTCTGAACCCCTTGTTACTGTATCAGATGATTCCCAAATCTATGCCTATTTCTCAATGGCTGAAAGCCAAATGCTCGACCTTATTCAACAATATGGATCACTGGAAGAAGCCAAAGAGAAAATGCCGGCAGTTAGTCTGACATTAAGTAATGGCCAAATCTACAACTACGAAGGACGCATTGATGCCATCAGTGGTACAGTAGATGAAGGTACTGGCGTAGTAAGCCTACGTGCCACTTTCCCAAACACAGGTCATTTACTGCGTAATGGAGGTAGCGGAACAATCTCTGTCCCCACAGTACATAAAAATTGCATCGCCATTCCTCAAGCGGCTACCTACGAATTACAGAATCGAGTTTTTGCATGGAAGGTTGTTGATGGAAAAACACAATCAACACCTATTACCATATATAAATATAATGACGGAAAAACCTACATCGTCCTTTCTGGTTTAGCAGAAGGCGATATGATTATTGCCGAAGGAGCTGGTCTGATGCGTGAAGGTACAGCCGTTAATACCGAATCATCAACCGAACCTATAAAATAAGCACGCCCTATGAAAATCAGAACATTTATTGACCGCCCCATCTTGGCGAGTGTCATCTCAGTGCTTATCCTGCTATTAGGAATGATCGGTCTTACTCAATTGCCGATCGAACAATTCCCGGAAATCGCTCCTCCGACAGTCAGCGTATCGGCTTCATATACGGGAGCAAATGCAGAAACCGTACAGAAGAGTGTAGTCGTACCATTGGAAGAAGCGTTGAACGGTGTGGAAAACATGATGTATATGACTTCTACTGCTGCAAACAATGGATCGGCACGTATTACGGTTTATTTTCGTCAGGGAACAGATCCGGATATGGCTACTGTCAATGTGCAGAATCGTATTGCCACTGCAGAAGGATTACTTCCTGCCGAAGTAACCAAAAGTGGTATCACGGTACGTAAACGACAGACAAGTAACATCAAGCAATTAGCTGTTTATAGTCCAGATGACTCATTTGACCAGAGTTTCCTGAACAATTATATGAAAATCAATATCGAACCACGGTTGTCTCGTATTGCAGGTGTGGGAGAAGTCAATGTGTACGGCTATGACTACTCTATGCGTATCTGGCTTGATCCAAATAAGATGAAGAAATATTCATTAGTACCTTCTGACATTACAGCCGTTTTGGATGAACAGAACGTAGAAGCAGCTACAGGTACATTAGGTGCTGAATCAGAAAACACGTTCCAATATGTATTGAAATATCGTGGCCGCTATGAAAATGAAGTAGACTACGAGAATCTGGTTATTAAATCACTTCCAAACGGAGAAATTCTCCGATTGAAAGATGTAGCAACAGTCGAGCTGGGAACACGTGCCTACGACTATATTGGTCAGGTAAACGGTCATCCGGGTTGTAACATCATGATCGCCCAGACATCCGGTTCGAATGCGAATGAAATCATTGAAGAAATAGACCGTACTATTGCGGAAATCTCGAAAACCTTACCTAAAGGCATCAAGATTGCAGACTTGATGAGTACAAAAGACTTCCTCGACGCTTCAATCAAAAGCGTGGTCAAGACATTGATCGAAGCCATCATTTTGGTTGTCCTCGTGGTTTATGTATTCTTACAGAGTTTGCGTTCTACTTTTATTCCGGCCTTATCCATCATTGTATCACTCATCGGTACATTCGCATTCCTATCCTTGGTTGGTTTCAGTCTTAATATGCTAACCTTATTTGCCTTGGTACTTGTTATCGGAACGGTCGTGGATGATGCCATTGTAGTAGCTGAAGCCGTGCAAGCAAAATTTGATGAAGGATATAAATCTTCTTATCTGGCAACGATCGATGCGATGGATGGTATTACCTCGGCTTTGGTAACAACTACATTCGTATTCATGGCCGTATTCATTCCGGTAAGTTTTATCGGTGGAACTACAGGAACATTCTATACCCAATTTGGTCTGACAATGGCAGCTGCTGTAGCTATTTCCTTGCTAAATGCATTGACATTAAGTCCGGCTCTTTGTGCCCTCATCATGACACCTCACCAAACGACCGGAGGAGGAAACAAGATGAGTTTCTCTTCCCGTTTTCATATTGCCTTTGATACGGCATTCCATCGATTGGTTATGAAATACAAAGTAGGTGTTCTGTTCATGCTCAAACGTAAATGGTTAGCAGGAATACTACTCCTTATTGCTTGTGGAGGTTTTGCCGTTCTGATGATGACAACGAAAACAGGACTTGTTCCCAACGAAGATATGGGAACCATCTATGTAGATGTACGAACTTCTCCGGGAAGTAGCCTTCAAGAAACCAGTATTGTCATGGAACAAGTAGATAGCTGTTTACGTACCATTCCTCAAATCGAACTGTATTCTACGATTACCGGTAACTCCATGCTGAGTGGACAAGGAGCTTGTAACGGTATGTTTACCATTCGCTTGAAAGATTGGAGTGAACGTACTAATAAGGAAGATGCTATTGATGCCGTCATGGATAAAATCAGCCGTAGTACAGCTTTTATTTCAAGTGCAGACATCATGCCTTTTACTCGTCCTATGATTCCTGGTTACGGAGCAAGTAGCGGTTTTGAACTATATGTCCAAGACCAAAAAGGTGGTTCTATTGAAGACCTGCTGAAATATACCCGTCAAATTATTGATGAACTCAAGAAACGTCCGGAAATTGGACGTGCAACAACATCGTTTGATACCAAATTCCCGCAGTATTTATTGGAAGTAGATGCCGCTCTTTGCAAGCGTAACGGCGTATCTCCTTCAGACGTATTGAGTACGCTTTCAGGATATATTGGTGGTAATTATGCCTCCAACATGAACCGTTTCTCCAAACTCTACCGTGTCATGGTACAAGCTCCACCTGAGTTTCGTCTTAATACTGAATCGCTCAACAATATTTTCGTCCGTAATGATGCCGGTGATATGACACCTATCAAACAGTACTTAAAGCTAACTCGTATTTATGGTTCTGAAACATTGACACGATTTAACTTGTTCTCAGCTATTCAGGTTAATGGAGCAGCGGCTACCGGTTATAGTTCCGGACAAGCAATCCAAGCCGTGAAAGAAGTTGCAGCACAAGTTTTACCAACCGGATACGGTTATGAATTTGGAGGTATGTCGCGCGAAGAATCCAATACGGGAAATACAACTACACTTGTATTCGTGATTTGCGTAGTATTTATCTACCTAATTCTTTGTGCTCTTTATGAGAGTCTGTTTGTCCCGATGGCCGTCATTCTTTCCGTTCCTTTCGGATTGGCCGGTAGTTTCCTTTTTGCCAAGATGTTCGGATTGGAAAACAACATCTATTTGCAAACTGGTTTGATCATGTTGATCGGATTACTTTCCAAGACGGCTATTCTGCTTACGGAATATGCTTCCGAACGCCGTCATCATGGTATGAGTATCATGCAGGCAGCAATCTCGGCTGCACAGGTTCGCTTACGTCCGATTCTCATGACTTCACTGACCATGATCTTCGGTATGTTGCCTATGATGTTCTCTACCGGTGTAGGTGCCAATGGTAATATATCTATCGGTGTTGGTACAGTTGGCGGTATGCTTATCGGAACAATTGCATTACTGTTCATCGTACCACCTTTATTCATGGTATTCCAGTATCTGCAAGAGAAAATTATGCCAGCACGTCAATTACCACAATCAGAAAAAGAACTAAGAGGAAATGAATAAGAATATGAAAAAGATATTGTTATGTATATGGGGAATCGTAACCCTCAGCGGATGTCATATTTATCGGGCTTACGAACGCCCGGACATAGCTGTTTCCGACAGCCTTTATCGCCAGTCGGTTTCGGTAACGGACACGACATCCTTGGCTTCTCTTTCCTGGAAAGAGCTCTTTACCGATCCTCAACTGCAACAGCTCATTGAGATTGGTCTCAATAACAATACGGATTTAAATATCGCTTACCTGAAAGTTAAAGAGGCCGAAGCTTTGCTGATGACCTCCCGCCTAGCTTATCTCCCAGCGATATCACTCACACCGCAAGGTTCTATCAGTAGCCTAGATGGAGCCAAAGCCACCAAGACGTATGACCTGGCAGCGGCAGCGGAATGGGAAATTGATATCTTCGGTAAATTACTCAATGCCAAACGAGGTGCTAAAGCGGCTCTTGAACAAAGTGAAGCTTATCGGCAAGCGGTACAAACCCAACTGGTAGCCACTATTGCCAATAGTTATTATAGTTTGTTGATGTTGGACGAGCAACTGGATATTACACGCCGGACCGCTGAAACATGGAATGAAAACGTCCGTGCCATGAAGGCCTTGAAGCGGGCCGGACAAACCACCGAAATGGCCGTCGCACAAACCGAAGCCAACAAGCTTTCGGTAGATGCTTCCGTCCTTTCGCTCGAACAGCAAATCAATGCCATGGAAAACTCCTTATCGGTTCTGTTGGGTATGAATCCACAAGAAATCGGCCGTTCGACGTTGGATACCCAGGTTTTCCCCGACTCTATTTCTGCCGGAGTTCCGTTACAACTCTTGAGTCGCCGACCGGATATCCGTCAAAGCGAAGCGGCTTTAGCAGCTGCCTATTATGCCACCAATGAAGCCCGTTCAGCCTTTTATCCCAGCATCACGCTGAGTGGTTCGGCCGGATGGACCAATGCCGGAGGCGCAGCTATCTCCAATCCGGGACAATGGTTACTATCAGCGGTTGGTTCGTTGGTTCAACCATTGTTCAACAAGGGACAAAACCTGGCTAATCTGGAAATAGCCAAAGCGCAACAGGAAGAAGCATTGCTTTCTTTCCGCCAAAGTTTATTAGATGCCGGAGCGGAAGTAAATGACGCGTTGGTGCAATGGCAAACAGCCAGGAAGCGGATTCTGCTGGATAAACAGCAAGTCGTTTCTCTCCAATCGGCCTTGCGTAGTTCTGAATTGCTGATGCAACACAGTTCGCAAAACTATCTGGAAGTACTGACGGCCCGTCAGGCTTTACTGCAAGCCGAACTGGATGTTGCTTCCGATCGCTTCGATGAAATCCAGGGCGTCATCAATTTATATCATGCCTTAGGTGGCGGTTATTAAAATACATTCTTCAAGTCCGCTTGAAACAATTGCGATCTTTTAGGACAATCATAGCTTGTCTAAGAGAATCTTTCCTACATGCAATGTTTCAAGCGGACTCTTCCATTTATTATGTTCTTGCCATTTTATGATGAATCACGTACCTTTGCACAAATAAAAACAAACGGTTTATACGTTTCTATCCTTTTTTACGTTATATATATTTAGAACAACATTCATGTATAATGAAGGATGTACGCATGAATGGAACAGACGAACATCATAAAATATGAAAATACGAACAATTATTTCTTTGTTATTCTTCCTCACAGTAACAACTGTATATGCCCAAAAGCGGGTAAAAGTAACCGGCTATGTGCGAGATGCCGACGGCAATCCGCTGGAACTGGTAAATATTCTGGTGAAGAATACGCTTAACGGAACCATGACCAACGAAAAAGGTTTCTACTCGTTGAATGTCACTCCCGGTGATTCGGTCACCTTTATCTATTCTTGCCTGGGTTATAACAAGGCCGAACGCATCGTTCCTTCCCTGCAAGCCGATATGCGACTGAATGTAAAGATGAATTATACCTCCATCAATTTGGGAGACTTTGCCGTGACAGCTATCCGAAAACAAACCTCCACCATGGAAACCATGCAAGCCGATAAGGTTAAGTTATTACCTGATCCATCTGGTGGAAGTATCGAAAGTCTGGTGGTAACCTTCGCCGGCGTATCTTCCAACAACGAATTAAGTTCCCAGTATTCGGTACGCGGAGGAAGTTACGACGAAAACATCATCTACGTAAATGGGATCGAAGTTTTCCGTCCTTTGCTGATTCGTTCCGGGCAACAGGAAGGATTGAGTTTCGTCAATCCGGATCTGACGCAGGAAGTCAACTTCTCAGCCGGAGGTTTTGAAGCGCGGTATGGAGACAAGATGAGTTCTGTCCTTGATATTACCTATAAGAAACCCAAAGAGTTCGAAGGGTCGGCTTCGGCCAGTTTACTGGGTGGTAACGTGTCTGTCGGCAGTTCAATCGGGAATTTTACCCAAGTTACCGGTTTCCGTTATAAAAGCGGTCGTTCCTTGTTAGGAACAATGGATACCGATGCAGAATACGATCCTCGCTTCATGGACTTACAAACTTATATGACTTATGCGTTTTCTCCGAAATGGGAAGCTACTTTCCTAGGAAACTTCGCCACCAACAAATATCGTTTCGTGCCTCATAGCCGGGAAACGACTTTCGGTACAATCGAAAACAGCCAGAAGTTTACCGTCTGGTTTCCGAACAGTAATGAAAACGATAAGTTCCAAACCCTGTTTGGGGCATTGACGCTTGCTTACAAACCCAACGACAATACGACATTAGGCATACAAGCCTCTGCTTTCGACAGTCAGGAAGACGAACGCTATGATATCGCCGGAGAATATTGGCTTAATGATGGAAGTAGCGACGACTCAGCTTTAGATGCCGGAAGTTCTGCTCTTTCCGTTGGACGTTATCAGGAGCATGCTCGCAACCGGCTTCATTCCAACATCATGAATGTAGGGCATTACGGAAGTGCACGCTTATTGAACAACACCATCAAATGGGGAGCTCAGGTACAAATGGAACGAATCAGCGATAAAATAGTAGAATGGGAAAAGCGGGATTCGTCCGGCTATTCATTGCCTCATACCGGAGATGGTGTGAATCTGTTCTCTAATTTATATTCACAAAACAAGCTGGAAAGTACTCGTCTGTCGGCCTACGTACAAGATGCGTTCAAGTTCCGTACCAAACAAGGTCTTTTCAATGTGACCGGTGGTATCCGAGGCAGTTATTGGAGTTATAATAAAGAATTTATCTTCAGTCCGCGTGTCTCTGTCGGATTTATCCCTAATGCCAACCAAGATTTGACGTTCCGCCTGGCAACCGGTCTGTATTATCAGTCGCCTTTCTATAAAGAATTAAGACAAGTGGTTACGGATGAAGAAGGAAATGATATTGTTCAACTGAACGATCAGCTTAAATCTCAGCGTTCCATTCACTTTATAGCTGGAGGCGATTATACCTTCCGTGCTGTCGATCGTAACTTTAAGGTAACAGCAGAACTCTATTATAAGAAATTGGATAATCTGATTCCTTATACGGTAGATAATGTCAAAATCAGATATTATGGTGAGAACTGTGCCAAAGGATATGCAGCCGGACTGGATGTCAAATTCTTCGGTGAATTTGTTCCCGGTACCGACTCCTGGATCAGTTTCTCTTTGATGAAGTCCGAACAAACAATCCGGGAAACGACTAAAGCTCCACTTCCCAATAGTCCCGGTTATAATATCGGATTGTTCTTCCAGGATTACTTCCCCGGTTATAAACGTGTCCAACTGAATTTGAAAGGCGTATTATCAGGAGGACTTCCTGTTACTATTCCGAACAAAGGATATGAAGACGGCTACTTCCGTACACCGGCCTATAAACGTGTGGATATGGGTATTTCTTATCAATTAATAGAAGAAGACGATCTAATCCGTAACCGCGGTTTCTTCCGTTACCTGAAGAATGCCTGGCTAGGATTAGATGTATTCAACCTATTTGATATGAAGAATGTCAACTCCTATTACTGGATTACGCGCTCAGACAATAATCAGTTTGCCGTTCCTAATTACCTGACCGGCCGACAGATCAATGTCCGACTATTGATTGATTTCTAATCAAAAGACCATTTAATAGCTAAAGTAGGTATGGCATAAAAGCCGTTTCTGAAACTGAAGTTATGGCTTAACTCAACTTCCGTACCTACACTGAGCTTGAACTTGTCGTCAATCTTTTCAAATTTATTCAGATTCAACCAGAATTGTGGTTCTGTCAGGAAGATAAAGTTTCCATGCGGATTCTTTTCACGCCACCAATCCGCAAAACCGCTGAAGGTACAAAGACCGTTCTTGGCAAAATGTACATACCAAGTTCCTGTCAATTGGAAGTTATTGGGCTTTTCAGATTTTTGGATGTATTTATACATACCAGTCAAAGTAAAGCCTTTCGTAAAATCTTTCGTATTAAACGTATAGGTCAAACCACCCAGATAAGCATTATTGAACGACGACTGGTTACTTAGTCCTCCATTGTATTCTACATGCACCGAAAAAGGAGCTTTCCAGAAACTCAGTTCACGGGCTATTTCCCAATAAGCAGAAGCAATTCCTTTGGAAGTATAATCCATATCCACAAAGAAATAAGTACTACCCCATTTATCCGGCTTGAACATTTCAACCGTACTGGTCAATACCGGACGACCGTCTAAATCTTTATCATACAAAGCTCCTCCAAAATCATAATGTAATTGTACATTCTGACTTTTACCTGCCCAAACAGCCAACGATAACAAGGCTAATAAAAATAATTTCCGCATACTCTGTTTACTATCTTTACGTTAAGAAAGCGCAAAAATAGTAAATCTTTTCCACATACCTATATAAAATCAGATTCACACATAAAAAGAGGCTGAAGTTTCAACCTCAGCCTCTTCATTATGGGTACACTTGTCGCCTGGAATATCTCCATATCTGATGATTTATAGCAAGTTTAAAAATAGGCAGAAAAATAAGCGACAGATAATCCCGGCATCCCGACGGAATAGCAACAATTGTACTTTATCTAAAGGGTTAGTGTGTCTGTTTTTTCCCTCCCCAAAATCTGACAGCGCCCATAAATACCGCCAAAACGGCCATCACTGTCATCAATATCGCTTTTGTGGATGCTGATTCAAAAGTTGTTGTTCCGATCAATACCAAAACAATACATGCAACCATCATCACTGCATCTGCTAAATCTTTACTTATTTTCATGATAAATTCCTCCTTTGTTTTTTAATTTAACCATCATTTATTCACTACATCTGCTTCTTCAGATGTACTTAATGCTTTCATAATTCCATACAGACCGTATCCCAAAGAGGCCAATACTACTACCAGTTTCAGGTAATCATTTGAAATAATAGAACTACAAGCCAATACACAGCCTACCAGGATTAATACGATAGAAACCCAAAGATTGAATTTATTTGATTTTTTAGCCATAATAATTTTCTTTTTTTGTGATGTGAATAATAAGCTGGTCACGACGAATCCTCCGCGACCGGATAATAATAAATAAAGGATTAAAGAAAACACATAAGGGAAGACACACCTGCAAACGAACTGTAATAAACAGTCCATATCCAGATAATACCCACGCAACAGCAGGGCATAACTTCTCCTTACATCACAAAAAAAGACTAAATCAGTAACTTCCGTAACGCAAAGACATGATAACCGTTACGGGTAAGTAAAGCGGAATAATTTATATGATGAGTAATGGAATTATATTCCAATAGTTTGGAAATCAAATCATGTCCTTTTAACCGCAAATACTGGGTCGTTTTTTCGACCTGGTTTTGCGTACGCAAATTAAAATTATATGTAATGGTTTGGATAACCCGGCGCGGAGAAAACAAGTTGCTGTTCTTCATATCACTAGTCAAAACAGCCAGACAAGTCTGCATATCCTTCGTTTCCGAATCTTCCATGACAGCTTCTTTTGTCAGAGCAGACAATACATCGAATGGCTGTGCTTTCTCACTCTGATTGAAGAAAAGCACAGTTCCCAATACAAATCCGATGACTAATAGAAACTGTTTCATGCCGCAAATATAGAATGTTTTTTCGGAATAGAAAAAAAGTGTATTGGTAAAATAGTTTTAATTTTGCGTCCAAAATAAATGTTATGAATAATTTATCATCTCCAAGTAAAGGAAAAGCCTGGCTGGAAGCTGCCCGTCCACGCACACTTCCGGCATCTTTAAGTCCGGTACTGGTCGGAGCTGCGTTGGCTTTTCGTGACGGTTATTTTCAATGGGTTCCTACCCTACTCTGTGTTTTAGTAGCCTTGTTGGCACAGATTGCCAGCAATTTTGCCAATGATTATTTCGATTTCAAGAAAGGTGCCGATGGAGCCGACCGGCTCGGTCCGGAAAGAGCCGTTGCACAAGGTTGGATTCAGCCCCAAAGTATGCTAAAAGGCACTTTCATCACCTTAGGATTGGCTTGCTTTTGCGGATGTATGCTCCTGTTCTTTGCCGGCTGGGAACTGATTCCTGTAGGAATTGCCATCGCCTTGTGCGTACTTGCCTATTCAGCGGGCCCGTTTCCGTTGGCCTACAATGGATTGGGTGATGTTTGTGTCTTATTATTCTATGGTATTATTCCCGTCTGCTTTACTTACTACGTACAGGCATTGAGTTTCTCTTTGCTGTCTTTGCTATTATCCATTGCCGTCGGTTTGTTATCGGTCAATATCCTGGTCATCAACAATTATCGGGACTATGTACAAGACAAAGCAGCACGGAAACGTACAACCATCGTCCTTTTCGGACGTCGTTTCGGGCGGATTCTTTATCTGCTGAACGGAATCATTGCCCTGTTGCTTGTCTTTCCTTTTCTGATGCAAGCCAGTACCTGGATGTTGGCCGCCTTCGGACTATTCTTTGTCCTGTTTATGGCTACATGGCAGGAAATGAGACATAAGAGCGGGAAAGAGCTGAACCCGACGTTAGCCCATACAGCCCGCAATGTGTTGCTCTTCTCCATCTTGCTGTCTGTCTTTCTGATTTTATACTGAAAATAACGAGAATGTAATTCGTTTCATATTATATCTACGTATAAAAATAGTGAGCTTTTAATTGTTTGACAGCTGTGATAAAGCTTTTCCATATATGTGATAAAGCTTTTTGACTAATATAGTAAAGCTTTTCGACTACTGTCAAACAATTAAAATCCTACGAGATTCGAATCAGATTCCAGGCAGAAACGAAAAACAAAATCATCTATAAGAAAAAACAACCTTTAATACCGCAGAATCTTCTCCAGTGTTTTTCCTTTGGCAAGTTCGTCAATCAATTTATCTAAATAACGGATTTCCTGCATCAAAGGCTCCTGAATGTCTTCTACTTTTATACCACAAATCATACCTTTTATCTTCTTCCGATTCGGATTCAAGGCCGGAGCTTTTCGGAAAAAATCACCGTATGAAGTCGGTTGTTCCAACAGTTCCTCCAATTGTTCCTGCGTATAACCTGTCAGCCAACGAATAATCTCGTCCACTTCTGCCTGTGTCCGTCCTTTTCGCAAAGCCTTGTTTACAAGCAGAGGATAAACTTTTGCCAAAGGCATCTGATAAACCTTTTCGTTGTCCATTTTATTATATTGAGTATTATTAAAAATCAAATTCTTTTCAATAGTCTATCACCTACAATTTTATGCATTACAAACAAGTTCAATGCACCAAACAAGATTCCAATCAAAGCATATCCAACCTGTTCACATGGTGTAAAGAACTTATAAGTTTCTCGAAAAGCCCAAATACAATAAGGCAGGCAGCACAATGAAGTAACTATAGCCGGTATATATCCACGCCACAACAAAAACTGAAAAAGATGAACGACAAGATGAAAACCAAAAGCCACCAAACAACAATACCAAGCTATCCAATTACCAGTATATGCACTTAGGAATGTACAGAAAGAAACAAGAATAAACTCTTCTGCAACAATAACGGTAAACGCTGGTGTTGTTATGGAACCCAACCTACGGATTGTTTGTCTAAAACGAGGGAAACGATTGTAAAGTGCTGCCCCATTTTTATCCATCCAAAGCCGAATCCCAATAATCTCTTCCAATTCATGAAGCATGAAAAAAACAGGCAAAAGGAAAACTATTAGTATCGTATCCATTCTTCCTAACGATTAAAAGTTAAACTCCTCCGGAAATAAATCATATCCGTCAAGACTTTCCCATCTTCTACAATCGGATGATCATAATTCTCCGTAAAGAAACCAGGAAGCGTATGCGAATAAGTAAAACCACAACTCTGATAAAAAGAAACCGTTTGTCGGCTATCGCCCGTACCCACCAATAGGGTATGTCCCATTTGCTGATAATGGCGGCAAAGGAAATCAACCATTTGCCTTCCGATTCCCTTCCGTTGGTAAGCAGGATCAACCGCCAGATTCTTCAATTCATAGACACCTTCTTCCTCTTCCGTTACTACAGCCACGGCAATCCATGTTGCTTCATCCACATACATCACGAACAAATCGCCCCGATCCAAATAACGGTCGATCATCGATTCCTGTTCGTCTGCCAAAAGAAGCAAAGAAAGGAATTGCTTTTTATTCGTTGAAACTTGTTTTATTTCCATCCATCAAAGATATTTAGTCATGACAACCTGCGTTAACTGACAACTGAAAGAAACATATTCTTCAGGTGTCAAGTCGGAAGGAAAACTCAATACTTCCAAATGATGAGCTTTATAGCCTTCCCGATACGGAGAATGAACATGATCATAAACATTCTCAACAAAGCCACATCGTTTATAAAAATGAAGTCGAGCTTCTGAAACTTCGTCTGTTATCGGATCTATTTCCAACACAACCGTTTTATTAGCCATCTTCAAATATTCTTTTAATACACGACTTCCATATCCTTTTCCTCTTAACAGTTGATGTATGGCAAAATGCTCTATATATAGACAATGATCAAGTTCCCAATAAGCAATAAAGCCTATAAAAACCTCATTCTCTACAAAGCACAAAAGATGATAATCCGGACAAGTAAAAGCTTTCATTTGTTGAGCCTCTGTTCTTTGCTCAAATATTGGAAAACTAATCGAATAAAGATCTTTAAATGCGACAAAAAACTTATCTGAAATACTTTTGATTTCTATTTGTTCCATTATTCCTAATTATCAAATCAATCATTCACTGGTGTATAATCAATTTCCGCCTCTTCGTCGGTCGCTTCCAACTTAAAGATAACCGGACGCAAACCATCGTTACAACTACAGATAGCCACTCCCGGTTTACGAATCCAATCGCCATAATAGAATAACTGATTACCGGCTCCATGAGCCAAAGCGAATACATACTGATAAATAGCCTTCCAGGCTTCATCACAGAATCCTTTCGGTTTGGCATAATCGGCATAAAAGACTTGTCCTTCCTGCAACATCGGACACTTGGTTAATCCTTCGGTACCATATTCCTTAGCCAAATCTTCAATAAGCGTTTTCCTCAACACCGTAATCTTTACTTTCTTCATAACGATTCGTTTTTATTGTTTTTCTCAACTGAGAACTTAATCAACTACAAATAATTAGCTTGTATCTACTATTCTCATCCAACTACATACAAGTTTCAGCGATTAAAGATAGGAAAGTTTTACACGTATCTCTCATAAAATAACTACTTTTGTAAAATCAACCACTAATAAATATACGGAAATGACTTGGAATATGACAAACAGATGGTGGGTTGTGTTTTTGCTGGTCGTATTGGTGGCCTGTAACAAAGACAATGATTTAGAGATACAGGAAGGAAACCAGTATCTGACCCATGTGATTGAAGAAAGGAAAATCGAAAAGGCTGAATTAGCAGCTCAAATAACCGATTTTATCTCCGGTCAAGGAATCAATTTGCCCGAAGCCTTGGTTCTAGGTTTACTACGTGATATCGACGTGGCAGCAATCGAATACAACACGGTCGGAGCAGACGGCTCTACGGTGACGGCCTCAGGTGTGATTGCTATTCCAAGCGGTACTATTTCCTACGATCATTTGCTCAGCATCCAGCATGTAACGTTAGATATCGATCAAGCTCCGTCACGTCAAGACTTCTATTTTGAGATGATTCCGGTAGTAAATGGACATATCGTCGTCATGGCAGATTACCTAGGATACGGCTCCAGTCAGACTCCCGACCGACAACATCCTTACTTACATGCCCGACTGACAGGAACAGCATGCGCCGATATGATTGAAGCTGCGCGGGAATATCTGCATGATAAAGGAATCAAAGAAGAAACGGATAGCCTCGAACTGATGGGTTATTCGCAAGGCGGACAAGCAACCATTGCCACCGTTCTTGAACTCGAACGGCGCGGTAAAGGGAAAAGCATCCGAGCAGTCCATGCCGGCGGAGGTGTTTACGACTTGGAAGAGACTTTACAAACTTTTATCTCTCCTACCGATGTGCTAGATTCTTACTCGCATACTGGCTATGCACCTTATCTCATTCGTGGAATGGCGTATGGAGAACAACTAGATGTACAAGATGAGAATTTATATGCGCCGGAAGTAATCAGCAAAGGATTGAACAAGATGTTCTCCACTCGCCCACTTTCGGAATGGCATCAGGCATTGGGTACCGACATTACCCGTGTAATGCATCCGGACTTCTTCGCACAACCATCATTTAATGGTAATGAAGATGTACTGGCTATTGTAGAAGCTCTTCGAACCAACTCTTTGCTGAATGCTTCGCCCCAACCACAAACATACATTCATCTATATCATTCACCCAAAGATGAGCAAGTGCCTTATTCTAATTCAGTAAATGCACACTCCTCTTGGCCTGCCACTAGCCTAACAGACCTTGAGATGTCTAAACATGGTACCTGCGGAGTAGAATTCATCATGCGTTACATGGGATTATGGGAAATCTTCGGGCCACTCATTAAGGCAGGGAAGTAAAGCAAACCATCACATATTCTTCGTCCGTCTCGCGCACAGTTTTAAAGCCCAACCGTTCATATAAACGAGCAGCTGGGTTTGCTTTCTGTACCGAAAGAGACACCTTCTTATATCCTTCACTGGACAATAAGCCAAGCATAGCTTGTAACAACGCAGTCCCAATTCCTTTTCCCCGATATTCTACATAGAGTGAAATAGCCAGCGAAGGCGTTTGGTCATCCACATGCCCATAATCGTTCATCAAACGAACCCATACAGCACCAAGTACTCTTCCAAAACTTTCAGCAACGAGGGCATAATCGCCTATACGATTACCAAAATCTTGGATGTATACTTGTTGTTCTGGTAAGTCAACCACATTACGAGGTGGAGCATTCATTCCTTCCGGCACAAAAATTGCTTCGTAAAGAAAATCGCGCAACAAAGATGTTTCGTTTATTTGTAAAGAACGAATGATAAAAGATGGTTTCTCTTCCTGAAGTTTAATCTTTGGTACTGATTCATCGTAATAAGCATCACAATTCATTGCCTAAAGCTATTCAAGTCCTTTACTCTACAACCCAACGCTCGATATTACGCGTTTCGTTACTGAAATTCACACCTATCTTATAAAGCGTACGTGTATCAGCCACAAAAGGTGTTGCATAATTCTTGGCATTGATTTGAGCCAACGCTTCCTCTGCCGTTCCCTGGAATTTGAATTCCATTACATAAATATAATCGGAAGTCTTTACCACAAGATCAATACGCCCTTGCGAAGTATGATATTCTGCCTCGGTATAAAAGCCTAATAACTTAAAGACAATGAAAAGTACATTCTGGTAGTGTAATTCCTGTTCACGGATAAGCTCATAAGGCGTATCTGCCAGAAAACTTTGTAAGCGCAACATAAAGTCGTCAACATGTCCCATACGAACATCCTTCACAAATTGCTTTATTTGAAATGAGGAATCACTCGTATCAATGTTCACATAAGTAGGTAATAAGAAATTGATGAAACCCTGTTCGACTTCTTTATTAGGAAAACCAAGCGTATAAATCCGAAATTCACGGTCGTAATCTTTAATTGTCAAGTAACCACTTTGGAACAGTAATGGGATAGGATTCTTCTGTATATTCTCCAAACCAGTCAGATTATCAGCTGAAGCTTCTACGTTTCCATCCAAGTTACTCAAATTATAGTGGTTCTGTTGCAAGAGTTTCACTAAAATAGTCGGCGTACCCGTGCTGAACCAATAATTATCCGGAGACATTCGGTAGAATGTGTTCAGCAGACTAAAAGGATTGTAGATACCTTCACCGCCGGGAACAAAATGATATCCGTCAAACTTATTGCGCAAGAGTGTACAAGCTTCCTCAAAACTGATCTTCTGCCGTTGTGCCAATTCTCGAATATCTTCCTCAAAATTGGGTAAAAGTTCGGATTCGGTAATTCCACACATAGTGGCATATTGCGGATCCATCGTTACATCATTCAGGTTATTCAAGTCGCTGAAGATACTAACTCGACTAAAACGCGTCACACCTGTCAGCAGAGCAAAACGAATATAGCCGTCGCACGATTTCAAATTGCCATAGAAAGCCTTCAGAATATTACGATATTCATCCTGCAACTCTTCATTACCTAATGCCTGAATAAGAGGTTTGTCGTATTCATCAATAAGAATTGCCACATTCTGCCCCGTCTGTTTGGCTGCACGCCGGATAACACCTCCAAAACGAAGGGATAATGAATTACCTCCCGGATCACGACCGTACTGTTCTTCCCAACGCGTTAAGTAACCATCCAGAATATCTTCCAAGCTTTTACGAGAGTTATATTCCTGGCTATTCAGATCAATATGCAAAACTGGACGCTCAATCCAGTCTTTTTCCAACTGCTCCATCGCAAGTCCTTCGAAAAGTTCTTGCCGCCCTTTGAAATAAGATTCGAGCGTGGAAATCATCAAACTCTTACCGAAGCGACGAGGACGACCGAAGAAGTAATATTTGCCTGTACGGACTAACCGGTGAAGCTGTTCCGTCTTGTCCACATAAACATATCCGCCCGTGCGGATCTCTTTGAAGTCTTGTATGCCAACTGGATATAATCTTGCCATAATCGTGGATTATTAACTATCTTCCTCTTGCGAAGATAGTATTTTTCAGACAGAAGCGCAAAGGATAAGGCATTTATTCCTTCCTGTCCTTTAACCTTTCTAGCATCTGTCGTAAATTAGCTTTTCTTCATCCGATATTATCCTTATATTTCTTTTCCCATTCCTCTCTTGTCATTTGCATAAAATGTTCCGTACGAATATCACCTAACGGAGAAAGCTTTCCTATTTCTGTATGATGGAAAGAAAAACCGCATTTTTCCATAACGCGACGAGATTTTATGTTCCCATCATAATATCCACACCATACAGTTTGTACACCCAATATGTCAAAACAACGATATAACAAACAGTGGACAGCCTCAGGAATCAAACCTTTCCCCCAATAAGGAACACCTATCCAATAACCTATTTCTGCATCATCATTTTCCATCGTGGCACTATGTACACCATTACCAAACATGATGCCAACACTTCCCACAGGTTCTCCAGTTTCTTTTAGTACCACCGCATAAGTCTCCGGAGCTGAAAGAATTGTACGGATAATCTCACAGCTATTTTCTACTGAGGTATGCGGAGGCCATCCAGCAATTGGTCCTACAGCTGGATCACAAGCATATTTATAAAGAGATGGTGCATCATCTTCACTCCATGGACGAAGAATAAGACGTTCTGTCGTTAAATAGTTTGCATTCATAATTGTTTATCTCCTTTCCTTTTCATATACAAGTCTTGGTGCCCCGAATGTAGTTACAACTACCAACAGCCATAAATTACCTGACATCGGGTTATAGGCAGACAATAATTCTCGGAATGAAATACCACCTGTCAATCCAAAAGTGAATTCAAATCCGATTGTTAGCAGCATCCATACGATTCCGATCCGGTAACTTTCTTTCTGGTTGTACCTGACAATACGGGGTAAAAGCAACCAGGTAATTAATAGGATAAATAAGCTAAGTAGTACACCGCTCAAGGCATTCGCTCCTACTTCGCCGAACCACCGGACAAGAACATATTGCCTCAACCCGCCGTTTAAGATAGCGACGGGTATGAAGCATAGCCAAACCAGTAAAGAACGAATCACGTTCATTTCTTTCCGGTTTACTTCTGTCGGTGACACACGGTTCCGGTTGCCTGATAAGTAGGCATCACCAAAACTTCAGCTATTTGCACATGGGCCGGAGCTGAAGCAGCATAATAAACGACATCGGCGATATCGTCGCCTGTCAACGGACGAATACCGTCATATACCGCATCGGCTTTCTGCTTATCGCCTCGGAAACGAATAACAGAGAAGTTCGTTTCTACCATACCTGGTTTGATGTTGGTCACGCGTATAGGTGTATCGACCAAATCAATCCGTAATCCGTCGGATAAAGCTTTCACGGCTGCCTTGGTTGCACAATAGACACTTCCTCCGGCATAGGCAGCATCTCCGGCAATGGAGCCGATATTGATTACATGTCCGCAACCTCGTTCTACCATTCCGGGCACAATCATCCGAGTCATGGCCAACAAGGCTTTGATATTGGTATCAATCACGACGTCCCACTCGTCTAAACACCCCTCGTATTCCTTATCCATCCCGATAACCAGTCCGGCATTATTGATCAGCACGTCAATCGCTTTCCATTTTCCTTCAAGCGAATCGACAGCCTGGCGTATAGCCTGGCGGTCACGGATGTCGAAAGGCAATGCCAATACATCCACTCCTTGCGCCGTCAATTCCTGCTTCAAAGCTTCCAGCTTTTCTGTATTCCGTCCGTTCAATATCAAGTTACTGCCCATCGCCGCAAACTTGCGGGCACAACCTTCACCGATACCACTTGTAGCACCGGTGATGAAAATCACTTTTCCTTTCATATCCTATCTGTTTTACTAAATTATTCCCTTAAAGTTTCATATCGTCCGGCTGTTTTCCAAAAGAAGTCCTGACCCCGGAAAGCACTGCTTTTCCAAAAGAAGCCCTGACCCGACCTCGGAAAGCACTGCTTTTCCAAAAGAAGCCCTGAACCGACCCCGGACAACTCTGCTTTTCCAGAAGAAGCCCTGAACCGACCCCGGACAACTCTGCTTTTCCAGAAGAAGCCCTGACCCGACCCCGGAAAGCACTTCTTTTCCAAAAGGAGTACAAAAAACACCGTTGACAGTACTTCTTTTCCCAAAGCCGTTCAAGATGGCGATGGGAATGAAGCAAAGCCCGCGTAGTTCAAATAAAAACGACATATCCTGAATCAGGCATGGCGCGGACGAATCTTCCGGACGACAGTCGACAACGTTTTTTGAATTGTCCTGGAAAGGATGATCAGGGTAACAGCCGTAATAATGAATAAGATCCCCAATCCGGACTGCCAGGTAAACTCTTCCCAAAAAACAAAGGCACCGATGCAGACAGCCGTTACCGGTTCCATAGCACCCAGTACCGAAGTCAGCGTTCCACCGATATGATGAACAGCCAAAACCAGCGTAATATTCGAAATTACTGTCGGGACAACAGCCAACAAAAACAGGTTCATCCAAGAAAGAGCATCAGGAACCGACTGAATCCCTTCGTTAGACATGGCTTTGACAGCGAAAAGCAAGGTACTCACAATAAAGACATAAAAAGCCAGTTTGCGTCCATTCATCGAACGGACACGCGATTTATTCACCACAATGATATAAGAGGCATAAGCCATGGCAGAAAGAATCACAATCAGCATACCCAATGGATCGAGCGTCAGTTCGCTTCCTTTAATCGACAGATTCGCCACACCGGCTATTGCCAATAATATGGCCAGCCAGGTAATCCAAGAAGCCTTCTCACGGAAGAAAACAAACATCAGCAGGGTAACAAATATCGGATACGTAAAATGAATCGTTGTAGCGACGCCGGCTCCCATGAAATTATATCCCCAGAAAAGAAACATGGCCGAACCCGTATAAAGCAAACCCAATAAAATCAATACCGGAACGTCGCGCATCTGTATCCGGAAAGTCTCCTTTTTCAGCAACATCATCGCGCCCAACGCAGCAGTTGCCAACAGGAAACGATAAAACAAGATGGAATCAAAAATCAATCCTTTCGTCATCAGTGGCAAAGTAAACAACGGGATTAATCCGAATGTAACCGAAGTAGCTATCCCGTACAAAAAACCTTTCAAATTATTCATGACATACACCTTCTATAAAATGAGCGGCAAATTTCTGAAAAATCGCCTTATCTGCCAAAAACAAGAAACAAAAAAACCCGGAAAGACAGGAAATCTTTCCGGGATAAAAACAATTTATATACAATACTTATAACAACATTCCTGCAGCAGTCTCTTCGGCAACCGGATTACCTTTGATAGCAGCCACCAAAGCCAAACCAAACTTAAATACCAGCGACGGACCTTTACCTGTAATGACATTGCCATCCACTTCAACGTCGGCACCACAAGTTTCAGCACCAATCAGATATTCTTCAAAGCCCGGATAACAAGTAGCCTTACGACCTTTCAACAAACCTAATCCACCCAATACCAACGGAGCAGCACAAATTGCAGCCACAATTCCACCGTCCCGATACTGCTGTAATAAAGCTTCTTTCAAAGGAACACAGGCATTCAAGTTTGTTGCCCCAGGCAGTCCACCCGGCAATATCAAAGCGGCAGCATTTGCCAGCGGAGCTTCTTCCAGCAGATAATCTGCTTCAATCGTTACCTGATGAGAACCTGTCACAAGCTTACTGCCTGTAATGGATACGGTTGCCGCCTGAATACCAGCACGACGCAATACATCTACCGTTCCAATAGCTTCCGTTTCTTCGAAGCCTGTAGCTAAAAATACAAATGCACTTTTCATCTTGTTGTCTGTTTATTTAAGTTTATACACATAGGTGATTGTACCACTCTGATTGTTTGCACCGCTGATGCTGTTGAAAGTTGCCCGCTTGGCAGCTTCAAGGGCACTTTTTCTCATCGAAGCATTATCAATATTGGTACCTCGACCTATTTCTGCAAATATAACTTTACCTTTCGGATTAACGGTTATATTAATCACAATCTTTCCCTCTTCCTGGATCGTATAAGCCGGACGAGGCAAACCTCCGGCACCAATCGAACGGCCATTCAGGTTGAACGAACCATATCCTCCGATGCCATCATTCTCTCCATGATCCGAATTTCCGAACGGACTTCCCTGATTGCCTGTACCGGTTTCGGCATCACCCTGGTTATTTCCTGCGGCACTACCGATACCAAACGCACCCGCCACCTTATTACTGATGGCTTCGGCCTTCTTACGCTGCTCTTCAGCAATACGCTTGGCCTCGGCTTCTTTCTGCTTACGGATACGTTCTTTTTCTTCAGCTTCTTTCCGTTTCTTCTCTTCTTCCTCTTTCTTACGCTTCTCCTCTTCCTTCTTCTTATCATCCAAAGAAACACTCTCTTCCAAATCCTGCGTCAACAAATCTTCCTTGGGCGTTTCCACCTTTGGTGTAGGAGTTGGAGGAGTCGTTGTCTCTTGCGGAAGCTGCTGTCCGGTATATTGCGGTTCGAAAGTTCCGGCAGAAGAATCAACGTTTCCGAAGTTAACTAAAACGCCTCCATCTTCCTCAGGAACGACCGTCTTCAGGACAGTAAACCAGAGAATCAGAAAAATGACCGCATGGAAAGCCAACGATCCGATTGCTCCATATATGTCATCTTTATTAAACATATCTAAATCCGATTATTTCTGCGGTCTGGTAGCAAGTACCATTTTGAATTTATTCTCGTTTGCGATATTCAGAATCTTAACAATCTCTTTATAAGGAACTGTTTCGTCTGCATACAAAGCCACATACATTTCCGGTTCTTTGGCATAACAATCCTGCAGGAAAGGTGTAATCTCCTGGAAAGAGACCTGCACTTCCTTCTGCTTACCGAATGCCACATAATAATTCAAAGAAGCATCGATGGTAACACGAGTCAGCGGTTTAGCCGCCGTTTGCTTTTGAGCTTGCGGCAAAGTTACCTTGATTGCATTCGGAATTACGACCGTCGATGTCACCATAAAGAAGATCAACAGCAGGAAAATCACATCCGTCATAGATGCCATGCTGAAAGCTTCTGATACTTTAGTTCTTCTTTTTAATCCCATAACCAATCAATTTATAGATGGATGAATATACTATTAATTGGCAGGCTCATTTAATAAGTCCATGAATTCCATCGTGCGGGCTTCCATCTTATTGACTACATTGTCAACCTGCGATACCAGATAGTTGTATGCAAACAAAGCAATAATACCCACAACCAATCCACCTACAGTCGTTACCAAAGCTTCATAAATACCACTTGATAATAAAGAGACATCCACATTCGTTCCAGCATTTGCCATATCAAAGAAGGCACGAACCATACCGGTTACTGTTCCTAAGAAGCCTAACATCGGAGCACCAGCAGCCGTCGTTGCAATCACCGGAAAACCTTTTTCCAATTTGGCAACTTCCAGGTTACCTACATTTTCAATGGCAACCAATACATCATTCATCGGACGTCCCAAACGTGTAATTCCCTTCTCGATCATACGAGCAGAAGGAGTATTTGTAGAACGGCATAAATTCAAGGCCGATTCTACCTTGCCTTCATGTATATAATCCTTGATACGATTCATAAAGTTCTCATCTTCCTTACCGGCCCGCTTAATAACCATAAAACGCTGGATAAAAATATAGATAGCCAGCAACGACAATAACAATAACACTACCATAATCCACCCTCCTTTGAAAGCCAGATCAATAATGTTTATCTGTGCTTCCGTTGGAACTGTTGTTTCTGCCACCTGTGTCAAATCAGGCATCTGATCAGCAGCCTGAGCGGCTGACTGCAATAAAAGAAATAGACTCATCGTTTAAATAGGTTTTTATTAATATTTATTGTTCCAAACAAGCTTTATATTGTTTGATAGTTTCCTGCAACCCCAAGTACAATGCATCGCAAATCAAAGCGTGACCAATGGATACTTCATCCAAAAAAGGAATATTCTTACTGAAAAATGCCAGATTCACCAAACTTAAATCATGACCGGCGTTTACTCCCAATCCTAAATTTTTGGCAAAACGAGCAGCTTCTACAAATGGAGCAACCGCAGCTTCCTTGTCTGACGGATAAAGAGAAGCATAAGGTTCCGTATACAATTCAATCCGATCAGTTCCCGTCTTAGCTGCCCATTCAATATTCTCCAGCTCCGTACCCACAAATATAGAAGTCCGAATACCATGACCCGTCAACCGCTCTACCAAATCTGTCAGGAACGAAAAATTATCTTTTACGTTCCAACCGGCATTGGAAGTAATCGCATCAGGAGCATCAGGCACCAATGTAACCTGCGTAGGTTTTACCTTCAATACCAGATCAATGAATTTATCACACGGATATCCTTCAATGTTAAACTCCGTCCTGATCAACGGCTTTAAGCCGTACACATCACTGTAGCGTATATGACGTTCATCCGGACGAGGATGAACCGTTATACCTTGTGCACCGAATGCTTCTGCATCCTGGGCAAACTTCAGCACATCCGGCATATTACCTCCACGGGCATTGCGGATTGTTGCTACTTTGTTAATGTTTACACTTAAATTTGTCATCGTATATCATTAAATCTTTTTCTTTGATTACTTTTGTACCTAGTAATTTGCAAAATTAGCAGTATTTAGGAAATAAGCAGACAAATGTTGGTGAAAGATTTCATAACAAAGGAAATCCCCGTGTTAAAAAGTTTTGATACGGGTGAGTATGCATTGACGTTGATGGACGACTATAAACTGAAGCATCTACCCGTTGTATCGGATAATTCATTCTATTACAAAGGAATTATTTCGGAAAAAGAACTGCTTTCGCATACAGACCTATCCATAAATATCGGGAATCTATATTTGGCGGAAGTACCTTCTGTACGGCTAGAAACACATCTTTTTGAGGTCTTGACGCTGATCACCCGCAACAAGCTGAGTATTCTCCCTGTCATATCCGACATGGATGAGTACGAAGGCGTCGTAACCCGCGAACATTTAGTCGATGTCTGCACAGACTTTTTCCAAGCAGACGCACCGGGAAGTACAATCGTTCTGGAAGTTGTTCCTTCTGATTATTCCGTGACGGATATTGCCCGTATCGTAGAATCGAACAATGCGCATATACTTTCCATGCAGACACATCCTGAAGAAAAGAACGGACAACTTTTGATTACCTTAAAACTTGACTCGGAAGATGCCTCTGCCGTTATCCGGAGTTTTGAGCGTTTTAACTATACTGTCCTATGGCACTTTATGGAAAACGGTCTGGTAGATGATATATTTCAACAACGAATGAACGAATTAATACATTACATGAATATATGAAAGTAGGAATTTTTGGCAGTCAATATCAGCAAGAAAAGCAGAGTATCATCCGACGGGTATTCAGTAAACTGACTTCTTTAGAGGCAGAGATTTATGTGGATACACTTTTTCACGACTATCTGCTGGATGCTTTTGGATTTGAGCCACCAATAAACGGCCTCTTAACAGGTGATATTTTCGACCTCGATATTGCCATCAGCCTCGGAGGAGACGGAACTTTTCTTCGGACAGCAGCCAGAGTCAACCGCCAGAATATTCCTATTCTCGGTATCAATACCGGCCGGTTAGGTTTTCTGGCCGATGTAGGTAGCACAGACGTAGAAGACACTCTAGAAGAGCTTTTCAAGCATTACTATAAAGTAGAAGAACGCATTCTGCTCCGATTGGAAACTGAAAGCCGGGCTTACAAAGGTTATAACTATGCGTTGAATGAAGTAGCCGTATTAAAGCGTGATACTTCTTCCATGATTACCATTCATACTTCCTTGAATGGAGAATATCTGACTTCCTATCAAGCCGACGGACTAGTTATTGCAACTCCCACTGGCTCTACAGCTTATTCCATGAGTGTAAATGGCCCGATCATTCTACCGCAAGATAATAGCATCGTATTAAGTCCGGTAGCACCTCATTCACTGAATGTTCGTCCGTTGGTAATTCCTAATGACTTTGAGATTACGTTGGGTGTGGAAAGCCGTAACCGCACGTTCCTCATCTCGCTGGATGGAAGATCAGAAATATTCCCGGCTGGAATCCAGCTTAAGGTCAGTAAAGCGGATTATACGACTAAGGTGATCAAACGATATAACCATACATTCTACGAGACGCTTCGGGAAAAACTGATGTGGGGAGCAGATGTCAGAATGAAATAAATGAGGCGCAGAAGATAAAGCAACCGCAAACAACTTCACAAAGTAGAATCTTGATAGAATTTATCGCTACCTCAGACAAGAGGATATGATTAAAATCCCAAAAGATGTTCTATCAAGATTTTTACTCCTATTCCGATTAGGATAACACCACCTATCAAGTCTAACTTCAAATCCACTTTATTTCCGACTTTCGCACCAAAGCAAACACCAAAAGAAGAAAACAGGAAAGTCACAATTCCAATTGTCCAGGTAATGACAGACAATGATGTTTGCATAATGGCTAATGAAACTCCTACGGCCAATGCATCTATACTAGTGGCAATTCCTAATCCACAAAGAGTCTTCAGACAAAGCGGATTCATCTTTTTATCCTCTTCTTTTTCCTGACGGCTTTCCCAGATCATCCGTCCACCCAAATAAAGTAACAGTCCAAAAGCAATCCAATGATCGATCGTTTCTATCAGTTTCAGAAAACTAAAACCCAATAAATAACCAACCAAAGTAAACATGGCCTGAAAAAAAGCCAAGACAAACGCAATCTTAACAACCCGGCGCACGGAACATTCCTTCATAACGGCTCCACTAGTCACCGATACAGCCAGACTGTCCATCGACAAGCCGACTGCCAACAACAAGATTTCAAGAAAAGACATACAAGATGAATGAGATATATAGCGTATTAAAAACAGGAAAGATTGTGTCCTGTTCCTCCAGACACAATCTTTATTATCAAAGCATTATAATTCTTCTGCAATCTTATAATTATTACGATTAGGAGAACTTCGGGAAATCAATTCTCCGACAAATCCGGATAAAAACATCTGAGTTCCCAAAATCATACCTGTCAGTGCCACATAGAAATAAGGCGAATCCGTTACTAAACGCATTGGCATACCAGCCATCAGAGAAACCATTTTAGCTCCCAATACAATCAGTAAAGAAATGAAACTGACAAAGAACATGACACTTCCCCACAAACCGAAGAAATGCATTGGTTTTTTACCGAACTTAGATGTAAACCAAAGCGTAATCAGATCCAAATAACCATTGACAAAACGATCCAAACCGAATTTAGTTGTTCCATACTTTCGAGCCTGATGATGAACCACCTTCTCTCCTATCTTGGTAAAGCCGGCAATCTTAGCCAGATAAGGAATATAGCGGTGCATGTCATTATAAATCTCGATATTCTTCACCACTATTTTCTTATAAGCTTTCAATCCACAATTAAAATCATGCAGATTATGAATACCCGAGATACGGCGGGCCGTTGCATTAAACAACTTGGTTGGTATTGTCTTTGACAGCGGGTCGTACCGTTTCTTCTTCCATCCGGAAACCAAATCATAACCGTCTTCTGTAATCATCCGGTACAATTCGGGAATTTCATCCGGACTATCCTGCAAATCGGCATCCATCGTAATCACAACATCACCTTCTGCACGCTGAAATCCGCAGTGCAAACCTGGAGACTTTCCATAATTCCTGCGGAAACGGATTCCCCTTACAACAGATGATTTCTGTCGAAAACCTTCTATGATTTCCCATGAGTTATCGGTACTACCATCATCTACAAAAATAACTTCATACGAAAAATGGTTTTCTTCCATCACACGCTCAATCCAAGCAAACAGCTCCGGAAGTGATTCAGCTTCATTATATAACGGAATTACGACTGATATATCCATATTATTTTATTTATAACCGATGTTTCTTTTATTCCATATCAGCTCTTTCTCCGGCAAACCAAAGCAGCTACAGGAAGAGACAATATGATACCGTAAAATATATTATTCAAAATACCTTGAAGTGCCATGTGTATCGGCGAGAAATTCATGGACTCAATAGAGGAAATGACCTTACTATCTACCTGCATCTGCTTTAAGGAAACAATTGTCTGCTCTACTGCCGAAGATAAGAAATCAGGAGGAGCTACAAATCGATAAAACACATAATGCATGACAGATACAAGCATAGCAGCAAACAAATAGATAAGGACACCAAACCGCCATGCCTGACTAAATGAAATAACACCTCCTAAATCTTCCCGGTAACGCTTCGTCAGCAAATAAGCCAAATAAGGAACTACCAGCGACATTCCCCAATAGATAACAACTAAATAAGAGAAGCGCATACTGAACATATAGAATATATATTTCACTATCCAGAATATTCCTAAAGAAAAACCATAGGACATAGCAGCCGACATGAGTCCACTATTTTTATTTTCCATACTTCAAATATATCGATTCTTTGCGCGACAAAAATACGTTTTTTAGACTAATCTACAAAAAGCAATGATATTGTTTTCATTATCCTCAGAATGAAAGAAAGCCTTTTACAGTTTTCTTGCTGTAAAAGGCTTCCTATCTAAGATAATTATTGTGACCTCGGAGGGGATCGAACCCTCGACCCAATGATTAAGAGTCATTTGCTCTACCAGCTGAGCTACGAAGTCAACACTTTATTTACAATCTCCTTCGCGATTGCGGGTGCAAAGATAGGAACATTTTTTGAAATACCAAAAACTTTCCCGCCTTTTTCTATAAATTAATCATCAAACTCATAAACATCCGAAGGAGTCGTTCGCTTCAATGCTACCAACGAAACATCCTTTCCGACACGGATTCCTTCTTCAAAAAGACGAATATCCACTGTCTTATAAGCCAGTTCCGGATGGTTGTTATCCCGACTTAAATGGCAAAGCCAGATATTCTTCAAATCGAGTGTATAATGTGTTGCCAAAAATTCAGCAGCTTCCTGATTACTCAGATGCCCGATTGGTCCGGCTACCCTTTCTTTCAAGAACTGCGGATAATTTCCATACCGAAGCATTTCATCATCATAATTGGCTTCAAGCACTAAATGATTCGCCTTACAGATGTATTCACTGACTTTCTCATTGATATGTCCCACATCGGTTGCAATTGTGAAACGATGCTTTCCATACTTTATATAATACCCGACACTGTCGGTACTGTCGTGAGGAACAGGAAATGCTGTTACTTCAAAGTTCCGGATAAAGAATGGGACTTCTTTCTCAATGACCCGCTTAGAGGTTGTAAGAGTTTCTTCCACATACCGGCTTTTTGCTATTCCCCGGTGAACACCTTCGGTTGTATATACCGGAATACTCATTTTTTCTCCCAAATAACCTACCGTCTTAATGTGGTCTGCATGGTCGTGTGTGACCAAGATAGCCACAATCTGCGATAAATCAATGGAACGATCTTTCAATACCTTTTTGATAGTACGGATACCGATTCCGGCATCAATCAGCAATCCGTACTCCGGCGTCCCCAAATAGTAGCAATTACCACTGCTACCACTAGCCAGGCTAAAAAAAATCAATTTCATATATTGTTCTATTTTTATTCTTCTTCAAGAGCGCACAAACGAATCGGGAATGGTTATTTCACCTATCAGCGAACAATTCATATGCTCTTTTACCTCATTCGGCGTTAATCCGTGCCCGAACAGGAACATCAGTTTGGTCACGGCACTTTCCGTTGTACTGTCGTACCCACTGATAACACCTATCTCGAGTAATTTCTGCCCGGTTTCATACCGATGCATCTCAACACTTCCAGCCCGACATTGCGTAACGTTTACGATAACCACCCCACGTCCAACAGCTTCTTCCAACATTTGCAAGAACCACTTGTCAACGGGCGCATTTCCGCTACCGAATGTTTCCATAACAACACCCTTCAATCCTGGAATGTTCAGAATAGATTCAACTACCGAGGGCGATATTCCCGGGAAAAGCTTCAGGATGGCAATATTCCGATCCAATAAATAATGAGGTTTCAAAGGTCTGCGAGATACCGGATAATAAATCTGAGTCACGTCATACTTGATATGAATACCGGCATGTGCCAACGAGGGATAATTATACGAACGGAAGGCATTGAAGTTATCCGCATTGGCCTTACAGGTACGATTGCCACGCATCAATTCGTTCTCAAAGAATACGCAGACTTCCGGAACTATCGGGAAGCCGTTTTCTTTGGCAGCAGCAATCTCTATGGCAGTAATCAGGTTTTCCTTCCCGTCCGTCCGCAACATACCGATTGGCAACTGAGAACCGGTCAGAATCACCGGCTTAGTCAGATTCTCCAACATAAAGCTCAGGGCCGAAGCCGTATATGACATGGTATCCGTTCCGTGCAGGATCACAAATCCATCATACTTCTGATACGTATCCGCAATAATCTTTACGATTTTCATCCACGAATCAGGTCCCATGGCTGATGAATCCAATGGCGGATCAAACTGATAGGTATCAACATGGTGTCCCAAGAACTTCAATTCCGGAACATTCTCGGCAAGATGCTGGAAATCGAATACTTCCAACAATCCGGTTTCCGGGTTTTCAATCATACCGATTGTCCCACCTGTATATATCAATAAGATAGATGCCTGCTGCTTATTATCCGTCATAACCTTTGTTTTTGAATCACAAAGATAACCAAACTAGCGGAAATTTCCTCTATCTTGGGAAAAGAATCTACCCTAGTGACTTTCTAATTTGATTCCAACGAGAATCAAAATCGATTCCCGTTTATCTTGAAAACATTCTTCGTTTATCTGAGTTGGATATAAATCAGACTTTTTAACGTCCAATATTTATTAAATCCATAAAACAAGCGTATTTTTGTAATTATCAAGTTTATTGTATCACACATTTATTCATGGAAGAATAAAGTAAAATCCACCATAGCAATCATGAAAACATCAATTTACATCTTAACAGGTTTATTACTCCTTGCCTCTTGCATAAATAAACAACCATCCAAAGACACAATAGAAACCCAAAGTTCTATTTCTCTTGATTTTTCCCAACAAGAGGAAGTTTTACCGGTATCGAAATTTGTCGATTCCATACAAACGATACCTCTTTATTTACCCGATAACGAAGCTATCGGAAGACCTTCGCAAATCTGTTTCAGCCGGGACTTTTTCTTTATAAAAGATGGACAACAACAAACTATTTTCTGTTTCAAAAAAGACGGAACTTTCTGCCATAAAATAGATAAAATAGGGCAAGGCCCACAAGACTATGCCAGAATCAGCCGGATTATGACTGATGATAATGCCCAAATCCTTTATGTATACGATAACATTTCCAGCAAAATCAATGCCTATACTTTCGATGGGACATTTATTCAATCCATCTCTGTACAAGAGAATATGAGCAACATCGAACTTCTACCGGATCATTCTTTTCTCTGTTTCACTCCAGATTTCCTGTATAATGGTCCTCTTGGATTATGGAAGATGACTAAAGATGGCAAACGAGAAAAAATAATTCTTGAATACACTGAGAAATACCCCATTTTAATGGCTAATTGGAATGCTTTTTATCCGATATCATCTAAAGAAGTCGGCATCGCTTGCCCAGCAACCAATCGCTTCTTAATATACGACATAGAAAAAGGAAATGTAAAAACGGAACTCTCGTATGACATAAAACAAAACAGTATCCGTTCCTTCCCTGGAATAGACAATCCGATCCACGTGAAAGGTTCGTTTTGGGCTTGCCCTATCTTTGCTTGCTCAACCAATTATATCTTTGGCATATGGACAGAATACAACGGGCAACCTGAAGGTGTATATTCCCTATGTGACAAAAAAGAGAAGAAGATAAATTGTTATAAGATTATCAAAGACGATATGCAGAACAACCCTTATATAGGAGAGCTTATGCCAGCCAATATTCCCAATGCTTTTGTTTCATTTTACCCTGAAGAAGATGAGACAAACACTCTTTCCTGCCTTCGAATCTACTACATGAAATAAAAAGCTCAGGAACAATCAAGAATTAAAAAGATTCAACCTCAAAATTTAGACCCTAAATCAGAGGGTGAATGCCATATAAAATATAATTTAGACTCTAAATTAGGGATTGAACACCAAGCAAGGTATAATTTAGATTCTAAATTAGAGGTTGAATGCCGTGCAAGATATAATTTAGACTCTAAATTAAAGGTTGAATACCGTGCAGGGTATAATTTAGAGTCTAAATGGGGGTTTGAATGCCATACAAGGTATAATTTAGAGTCTAAACAGCATTATACAAACATTTCAAGGTTTATTTTATTGATAAAACCATTATTCCTCCCCTTTCAAAGCCGGCAAACTGATATGATACTTGACAGCTACAACACGTGCGATAAAAACTGATGCCGCCGATACGAACTGGGTAAGAGGAAGAGGCAGCTCAAAGCAAGTACAGAGATAATAAATCAATCCGCCGAATACACAGGCCAAAGCATAAATATCTTTCCGGAAGATAAGAGGCTCTTCGTTAATCAGAATATCTCGCATCATACCGCCAAATGCTCCGGTAATCGTTCCCATGACAACGGCCACCCACATCGGGAAACCGAAGTCGAGCGTCTTGGCAATACCCACCACAGCAAAAAGCCCCAGTCCGATGGCATCAAATATAAAGAATGTATTATTCAGGCGAACGACATATTTCCGGAATACCAACACAAACAACAGGGCTAACCCGGAAATAACCAAATAAGATAATTGCAACATCCAGAAAGGCGTAGCATTCAACAACACATCTCGGATGGTTCCACCACCGACGGCTGTTACCACACCCACAACATAAGCCCCGAACCAGTCGAATTTCTTGGCAGATGCCAAACGGATTCCACTGATAGCAAAAGCAAATGTCCCCACGTAATCACATAAAGTAATGAAGTCTATCATTCTATTTTTTTGGGCGCTAAGAACTGTTTTCTATCCAAACCAATGTATCGACTGGAAAAAGCCTATCCGTCTTGCGAAAACAAATACTTTTGTAGCGATATTGACCATTGATATGATAAGATTTTTACTGATATTTGCCGTTCAAATTCAAATTGAGAACGCATGAAATTCAAGTATCTATTCATTATACTCTTATCTATCTTTTCTTTCAGATACAGTTACAGCCAGGAATACTTGCCCCAGATGGAATCTCGTTATTTCACCAGTGATTCGATCTCGGTATTGAAACCCAAACCTTTTTGGGCTGCCGGCGAAGTTATCGGAACCAATCTGGCCGTATGGGCTTTTGACCGTTATGTAGTAAAAGAAAGCTGGGCTCGCATCAATTGGAACACCATCAAAAGCAATTTCAAGCGTGGACCGGTATGGGACAGCGATAAATTCACCACCAATCTGTTTGCTCATCCGTATCATGGCGGATTATACTTCAACGCAGCACGTAGTAATGGATTGAACTTCTGGCAATCCATACCTTATTCGGCTGGCGGAAGCCTGATGTGGGAGTTTTTCATGGAAACGGAAGCTCCTTCCATTAATGACATGATGGCTACTACTTTCGGAGGAGTTGCTTTGGGAGAAATCACCTACCGGCTGTCGGACTTATTTATCGATAACCGGGCAACCGGCTGGGAACGTGTCGGACGCGAATTGCTTACCGGCATCATTTCGCCCATGCGGGGAATCAATCGTCTTATCACCGGCGAATCCTGGAAACGGAGAAGTTATAAAGGTCGTAGCTATTCGAATGTTCCCGTCAACTTGATCCTCAGTATGGGTCCGCGGTTTCTGGCAGACAAAGAGAAATCGAGAAAAGGCTCTTCCAGCTTGCATTTTGATTTAGCCTTGAATTATGGCAATCCATTTAATGATGAGAATTATACACCCTACGAATGGTTTCGCTTCAAATTGGGCATGGATGTAATTAATCAGCCTCTCATCAACCAGGTAAATGCAATCGGAGCCTTGTGGGGAAAGAATATATGGCAGAAAGACAACCGCTCACTGATGTTCGGAATCTTCCAGCATTTCGACTATTACGATTCTGATATTAACTCGAAAAACAACCAGCTAATTGCTCCTTACCGTATATCCGAAGCGGCCGCAGCCGGTCTGGGCGCTATTTACTATAAGAATCCGGATCCGGGAAACAAGACATTGGTATATGGCGAATTATACACCAACGGAGTTGCTTTGGGAGCTAGTCTCTCGGACTATATGAAGTTGGGCGAACGCGATTATAATTTGGGAAGTGGATATAGTATCAAGGGCGGGGCCGGTTTGATTTATAACAAACAGTTAGCTCTCTTGCTTAACCTGGAAAACTATCATATCTTTACCTGGAAAGGATACGATCCGGACTTAGACTGGAGCACGGTTGATCCGAATGAATTAAGTGTACAAGGCGACAAAAGCAATGCCCGACTGACGGTATTCTCCATTCTTCTGGCCTATCAGTTCAAGAAACAATGGAGCATTGCTCTTTCCAATCGTTTCTTCAACCGGAAAACCGATTACAAATATCACGATACAGTAGATTACGCTACATACGATCTGATGCTAAAAGTGGGGTATCGTTTATAACCCCACTTTTCTATTTTCGTTTTTTACCTCATCAACGTTTGAACATCATTTCCCTTCCTTCTTCCGCTTCTTCCAAAGCTGATAGCTATTGATGATATTTTGCCATAAAACGTATGAACCGGGAGCCAACGACGATACCGGATCCAAATACGTATAAGCCATCCAGATTGCCAAGACGGTATTCTTTTGTCCCAAAGCCTGGCCTGCACTGATCCGGTCGTAATAATGCGTACCAATCTTCTTGCCCAACAAGAATTGGACAGCACAAGCAAACAAGCCGGCTAAAGCGATCAGTATCTTGACAGATGCAGGAGTATCACTTTCCACCAACGATTTAAAGGTCTGTGCCGTTACGATGGTTAAAGCAACAGCCCACAGATAAAAAGCCAAGTCATGCATATTCAATAACCATTGATGTATTTTCGGCAAATACAGACGAATCAGCCAGGCAGCAAAGAACGGACACAGTAATAATGGAAAGACTTTACTTAATATCTTCAGGAAAGCGGTAAAGAAAGACAAATCGGCATGTGGTTCGACCAATGGGAACAATAAAGGCACGGCCACAGCGGCCAAGATATTGGATAACAACGTATAGGTTGTCAGCGCTGAAACACTTCCTCCCAACTTACCGGTAATAACTGCAGCAGCCGTAGCAGTCGGACAAATCAGACAAACCATCGCTCCTTCGAATACTTCCTGATAAGCCACATCCAGTTTACTCAACAATAAAACAGCTACCATCAGCAGACAAGAGATTATCTGAAACAAGAGTAACCAACCATGCCAGCGAACCGGCATTAAGTCCCGAATATTTACCTTACAGAAAGTAAGCAATAACTGAGCAAAAATCAATGAAGGAGTCAGAAAAGCGATCAGTTGATTTACGAGGGATTTGGTTGGTTCTAACAAGGGGACATGAACAAACAATAAATATCCCAGGACACCTGCCAGCATGGCAATAGGTAATGTCCAGTTTTTGATGAAATTCAACATAACTTTATTGTATCATTTAAATCGGGTGCAAAATAAACGATTATTTTCCAAATAATAGCACAATCGAAAGGAGAGATTAATGAAGCCAACAAAAACAAAGGCTGCGAGATTCACATCTAGCAGCCTCCTACACTAACCCTTAACTTTAACCAATGAAAAACAATAATCTATTTATTTCAATACAGCTAACGCTGCTTCATAATTGGGCTCGTTTATAATCTCAGATACCAATTCTTCATAAATTACTTTTCCGGCTTCGTCAACAACGATAACACCTCGAGCCAACAAACCTTTCAATGGACCATCCGTCATCAACATTCCGTAACCATCCTCAAAACAAGAACAACGGAAAGCAGATAAACTGATCACGTTCTCAATTCCTTCTGTCGTACAAAAACGACTCTGAGCGAAAGGTAAATCTTTGGAAACAGCCAATACCACTGTATTGGGAAGAGAGGCGGCCTCTTTATTAAAACGTCTTACCGAATTTGCACACACAGGTGTATCTAAACTGGGGAAGACATTCAAGACTACACGTTTGCCTTTCAAATCAGTTAAAGATAATTCAGACAAATCGTTTTTAACACCTCTGAAATTGGGAGCTTCTGCTCCTACTTGGTGTAAGTTTCCGTTCGTATGAACGGCCATCCCTTTAAATGTTATTTCTGCCATGGATTTTTGTTTTCTATTATTAAACATTACCAAAGCGTTACAAATATAATACGCTTTTCATTTATCAAACAAGCATTTCCGCAAAAAGTTCCCCGTTTTAACTTCTTTTAAGCAGTTTGTTTTTGACATGAAAAATATGGTTATACAGCTTCGTTCATCCGAAACATTCATTAATTTTGGCAGCCTTTAAAGAGGAAACAGGTTCGTATAAATCAAAAACAAACAATATGGATTGGATTATTCTCATTTTATTATTCTTGGTATTACTTTTCCAGTTTTTCATCTGGAAACGGATTTCTGAGAAAGAATCAGTGAACCAAACAGACTTGTTACGTCGCGATATCCAGCAGGGCTTTGAACGGATTGAAAAGAATTTCCGCGAAGATTTCAAACTGAATCGAGAAGAAAGTCGTATGGTAGCCAAAGAGAACCGGGCGGAACTGGCTAATTCCATGAATGAATTCCGGGCAGCATTTGACCGGGGAATTGCCAGTTTCAATGCGTTGCAACGGGAAAAGTTTGCTTCACTGAACGAACAACAGCAGCTTTTGGTGAATCATACGGAAAAAAGACTGGAAGAAATCCGCATCACGGTAGAAGAAAAGTTACAGAAAACCCTCAACGAACGTATCAGCCAGTCGTTCCGCCTCGTCAACGAACAACTGGAGAATGTGCAGAAAGGTTTGGGTGAAATGCAGACTTTAGCGCAGGATGTAGGCGGATTGAAACGGGTATTAAGCAACGTCAAGACGAGAGGAAACATCGGAGAAATACAGTTAAGCATGTTACTTGAGCAACTATTGGCTCCCGAACAGTATGAAGCCAATGTAAAAACCAAGAAAGGTTCGGACGCGTTGGTAGAATTTGCCGTCAAATTGCCGGGAAAAGATGATCTGGCTCAATGCGTTTATCTACCGATCGATGCCAAGTTTCCGAAGGATATGTATGAACAACTGCTCGATGCGTACGATACGGCCGACCCGCAACAAATCGAGACGGCCGGGAAGAATCTGGAAACAACCATCCGGAAGATGGCGAAAGATATTTCAGACAAATACCTGGATCCGCCGGCTACGACCGAATTCGGGATTATGTTTCTGCCTTTCGAAGGGATATATGCCGAAGTGGTTCGCCGGTCGGCCTTGCTGGAAGATTTGCAGCGTCATTACCGCGTCGTAGTTACAGGCCCAACAACCTTGGCTGCCATCCTGAACAGTTTGCAAATGGGATTCCGTACCCTTGCCATTCAGAAATATTCGGGTGAGGTTTGGAAGATACTGGGAGCTGTCAAGAAAGAATTTGAATCGATGGGCGGAATGCTGGAAAAGGCAAAGAAACATCTGGAAACTGCCAACGGACAAATCGACAATGTCTTGGGAGTTCGTACCCGTGCGATCCAACGCCGCCTGAAAGATGTGGATACATTAAGTGCAGAAGATGCCCGAAAAATCATTCCGGAAATCGGACCGCTGGAGGAAGATGAGAAAGAATAAACGAGTCAACCTCGTTCAGAAATAAGTTAAACGAAAGTCAACCTCTTTTATTTATAAAGAGATTTCAAGTCAACTAAATCCGTTAAATGACACTTCTAATTCCTTTAGAAAGCAATTTTTTACCGTTTCACCCGGGTGGAACGATCTCTTCACAGCTGTGGAACGATCGTTCCACCTAGGTGAGACGATCGTATCACAAGGGTGAAACGATAAAAATATAACGGGAAACAGGAATACCACCCACCCACCATCTGCAAAGCCGTTGTCTTTACGACCTGTCCCGACTGGTTAACACGTTCGTTCAACGTAGCATAGAACGCAAACAGCAAAGACGAAACAATTCCCAATACAATACCAATACGAAAAGAAGCATCAAAATGGAATATCAGCAAAATACCTGCCAAAGTCAGTGAACTGAGCAACAGTTCAACCCACGAAATCCTCTTCCGGTTTATCCAGGGTGAAATAAGAGCCGTAAAGAAACCTGACAAACAAAAGCAAACTACTCCAACCGATACATTCGCATACTTGATGCTTCCATAGAAAAATATCCAATGAAAAGCCAATAACACTCCAAGCCACAGAATATGACTGTCTTTTCTGCCAACGATAATCCTGCCATACTTTATGAACAAAAGGAGTAACAGCATCACACTTGCCAACAGCATCCGGTATCCCGTAATCAATACTGGATCCAACGAAATAAGATTTCCGAAGATACCGGAACAAGAAGCCAACAAAACAGCAAGATGTAATTGCAAAAAGGCCTGCTTCATCACCAAACGAATTAAACTTTAATTCTCTTTTCTTCAATAAGCCATTCAGGAACTCATTATTCCCCGACACCCCAATTCTTATTGGGCTGATCGGACAAAGTAAGCTCCAATACACCGCCTTGTACAACGTCCTGATAATCGATATAGCATTTTGTATAAGGCTTACCGTTCAGTGTAACAGACTGAATATACGTATTCTGCGGAGATTGTCCTTTGACACGGATCGTAAACACCTTGCCTCCGGCCAGCCGAAGCGTTACTTCGTCGAATAAAGGTGCGCTTAGTTCCATTCGTATATCACCTGGACAGATCGGGTGCATTCCGATGGATGCCAACACATACCATGCCGACATCTGTCCGACGTCTTCATTGCCCACCAAACCTTTCACCTCATTCTTATAAGCCTTCTGGCAGATAAAGCGCGTCCAATACTGCGTTTTCCAAGGTTGTCCCAACCGATTGTACAGGAAAGGAACATGATGTACCGGCTCATTCGCATGATTATAGAACTGATTCCAAAGAAAGTCGGTCGGCGTATTGGCAAACATATAATCCAGTTCTTCAATCGTCTTTTCCCGTCCGCCCATCAATTGAGTCAGGCCTTCGATATCATGCGGAACAAACCAACCTTGCTGGAAAGGATTCGACTCGACACTTCCATAACCTTCCGTCAACCTTCCTTTTTCGGGCCAAGGCAAGAAATTCCCCTTTTCATCCTTCGGTCGGAAACTGCGATGCTCGGCATCATAAATATGCTGATACGATTTAGCCAGCTTCCGGTAATGCTGTTCTTCGGAAGTCTTGCCCAAAGCCTTTGCCAGTTCAGCCATACACCATTCGGTATAAGCATACTCAAGCGTCGAAGAAATCGAACCCGGCACATAACCATGCTTCGCATTACCAAACAGGCGCGAAGATTCTTCCGCATATTGCCAAGCCTTCTCCAAATCATAGTTCCGTATATGCTTCTTATAGGCATCAACCAGCACAGAAATAGCCGGATTTCCGATCATACATCCACTATAGGCATTCAGGAACTCCCAACGTTCCAAATAACCTTTTCCACTCTCATCAGCCAGCGTAATCAACGAATTGAGCATATCACTGATCACATCCGGACGAATCAAAGTCAGGAGCGGCATCTCGCTACGGAAAACATCCCAACCACTGAAGATCGTCCGTTTCTGGAAACTGCCCGTCTGATGAATATTCTTGTCTCCGCCCATATACTCGCCATTCGCATCCGAATACAAACGCGGATCAATCATCGTACGATACAAAGCCGTATAGAAAATATGCTTCAGCTCTTCATCCTCCGAAGCAACTTCCACTTTCGACAACGCCTCATTCCAAGCCTGCTGATTGGATTGCAATACCCGTTCGAAGTCCCAATCAGCTATTTCGGTTTCCAGATTCTCACGTGCATTCTCTTCGCTGACGAAAGAGATACCGGCTTTCATCAAGACTACCTCATCTTTAGTTGTTTCAAACTCGGTAAAGAAACCCAGATGTTTCCCTTCAAACGAAGAAACCTGCCGATGAATCTCGGCTCCGGCAGTCAGCTGTTGAAACGCTTCCGATTCAACAAATTCCCGTTTTCGGGATTGTCCTTCGGGAATAGCCACCGACCAAACACCATAATTCTTCAACGGTTTGGAAAACTGTGCATAAAAATGGACCGTATAGTCAGGCTTTCCATCGCCATTTCCCCAACCGCCACCATCGGGCGTACAAATCATCTTACCAGAAATCGTATGATCATCCACCACTTTGATTTCCTGCCAAGTAGAAGTTCCGCCTACGCGACGTGCCAAATCAATCTGGATACGCGAATCCTTCCCTTCCGGAAAAGTAAACCGAAGCATGCCTGCCCGCTGAGCTACCGTCGCTTCCGTCCGAATCCGGTAGTCCGACAAATAAACGGAATAATATCCGGCCCGGGCATATTCCGATGCTTTATCGTAACGCGAACGGTAACCAGCATCCGGATTCTCCAGTTTTCCAGAATTTGTATGCATCGGTCCGATCGTTGGCATAACCAGGAAATTTCCTAAATCGCCATACCAACCGATTCCACTCATCTGCGTAAAGGCAAAACCTTCGATACTTTCATGCTCATCACTGTAGCCCGAACCATTATCACCTCCGGTAATCGTATTCGGACTCAGCTGTACCAACCCAAAAGGATAAGTCGCTCCCGGAATAGTCTTTCCCAATCCATGATAAGCACCGGCATCCCGCACATTCGTACTTGCACCGATAAAAGGATTCACATATTCGGCAGCACGTTTCTCTTCTTGCATCTCCGGTTGCAAGGCTTCCGCCTGCCAGGAACAAGTCAGCAACACCGAAAACAAAACAGCTTTTACCATCATCATTCCCTTTCTGATTACTTAGAACTTTCTGTTTCCAGTATTTTCTTCAGTTTCGCTACAATATCCGGATGTTCGGATGCGACGTTATTCTTCTCGCCAATGTCTTCTTTCAAATGATAAAGCTGATCTTCCGGACTATTTCCTAATTCGGTATTCGTCAGTTTGGCATACGCCGGCTTATTATTCGGTGTGATATACTTCCATTGTCCGTCAGACACCGACAATGCTCCGGCAAATTCAATCACATAATCACGACCTTTAGTATCTTTGCCCAAGAAAGCATCCAGATAATCCTGACTGTCCACTCCAGCACCAGCTTCCAACGTCTTCCCCATTAGCTTAGCCATCGAAGCATATAAATCAATGTGCGAAACCAACGCATCCGATACAGCCGGCTTGACTTGTTTCGGCCAGGATACAATCAACGGAACACGTGTTCCTGCCTCAAAGTTGCTATATTTTCCACCACGGAATTCACCCCAAGGACGATGATTTCCCAACAATTCTACAGCCCGATCCTGATATCCGTCATCTACCACCGGACCATTATCACTGGTAAGTACAATCAATGTATTTTCTGCCAATCCGTTTTTCTCCAATGCCTTCATGATCTCTCCCACAGTCCAGTCAAACTGCAACAAAGCATCTCCGCGGAATCCCATACCGCTCTTACCTTGAAAACGAGGATGCGGATAACGAGGAACATGTACATCATTCGTTCCTACATACAAGAAGAACGGTTCATCCTTATGACGGTCGATAAACTGTACAGCTTTCGTTGTGATACTATCCGCAATAAACTCATCTTCCCACAAAGCCTGCTTACCACCTTTCATATACCCGATACGGGAAATTCCGTTCACAATCGCCTGATCATGCCCATGATTGACACTCGGCTTCAGCTTTGTCAATAATTCCGGATGATCTTTTCCTAAAGGTTCTCCCGGGAACGGCGTTGTATAGCTCACCTCTATCGGATCATTCGGATCCAAATTGACAATCCGTTGATTCTCCACCCAACAACACGGAACACGATCGCCCGTTGCTGCCATAATATAAGAATATTCAAACCCAATATCTTTTGGACCCGGTGTAATGAAACCATTCCAATCCTGTTCACCCGTCTTATTTGCCAAGCCTAAATGCCATTTACCGACTGCACCCGTCGCATAGCCGCACGACTGGAACATATCAGCTACTGTAGGCTGTTCAGGACGAATCACCATACCGGCATTTCCGGCAGCAATACCCGTATCATTTCTTCTCCAGGCATAATGTCCTGTAAACAACGAATAACGGGAAGGCGTACTGGTAGCCGCTACGGCATGAGCATCCGTAAAACGAACCCCTTGCGAAGCCAGTTTATCCACATTCGGCGTACTTATCTCTGTCGCGCCATTGCAACTAAAGTCACCAAAGCCAATATCATCGGCCACTAAAAAGATTACATTCGGTTTTTGTATTTCTGCAGAAGAGTTTTCCTTCTTGGGTTGGGCCGTACATGAAGCCAATAAAGCCGCAGCAGCCCCTAAGATTAATACGGATTTCATCGAATTCTATGTTTAAGATTAATAATGAGTACATACAAAAGTACGATATTCCTTCTGAAAAGCAACGTCCTTCTTAAGAAACATTTCAGCAATAGGCAGGAAAAAAGAACAGGAGTTCTACATGGAGAAACAACCTCCACATAAAACTCCTGCCCTAAAAATGGAAAGAATCTATTATTTCAGCTCTTTAATACGGATATTACGGAACTTTACAGGCGAACCATGTCCTAAGAAACCGATATATCCTTTCTTATTGAACAATCCCGGATGTTCATGACCATCGGGTGTTCCATTCTTCACGGCGTCACGGATATTACCTTCCACGATAACAATACCGTTTACTGTTACCTTAATATTATCACCATCGCAAATGATTTCTTCTTCGTTCCATTCACCTACCGGCTTAATGGCTTTCTTATGGTTTTCATTAGCTGGAATGATTCCATAAATAGAACCATGATGCTGAAGCGGAGTAATATCCTTATAAATCGGATGCTCACAATCCAGAATCTGACTTTCCATACCATGATAAGCCGCATCAACACCCATTGGAGTACGCAATCCGATACCATTGTTTGCTCCCGGTGTTAATTGGAATTCAAAACGGTAAACGAAGTTGGCATATTCTTTCTTTGTATATAAGTTTCCGCCAAAGCTCTTGGAAGGATTCATGGCGATACAACCATCTTCCAGTACATAGTCGACTGTATTGCCCTGCCATTCGTGCATATTGGTTCCGTCAAACAGAATCTGGAAACCTTCTTTCTTCTCCTGTTCCGACAACTGGAACGGTTCATGACGTTTCAGTTCCTTGATATACAAGTTACGGAAAGAACATTTACTGCCGTGTGCCTGTAATTCAATCTGCTCAATCGGGAAGATAGGCTGACTGCGATCCCAGTAGTTTTCCATGATTACGTTATCCACTACACGTTCACCATTCAAATCTACTGTAACACGGTCACCAACCATCTTGATGTAGAATGTATTCCATTCGCCCAATTTGTTATCAGCTACTTTTGTAGGTTTGCTTTCATTCTTCTGGTTGTTATATAAACCACCAGAACCAACCTGAGCACCTACGTTTACACGTGCTGTATCCCAAATCTGTACCTGAGGCGTACCACGCAAATAAATACCAGCATCAGCTTCCGGTCCGGCCGGATCAAGCATCCATTCTACATACATTTCGAAGTCGCCATATTGCTTTTCGGTACACAAGTTATCAAAACCGGAACCTTCAAATACCAAACAGCCGTCTTCAACCTTCCAATCCTTACGCATCTGCTCATCTGCCTTCGCCTGAGCTTTTGCCAACTGAGCAGGTTTCATCTTCGCACGAGCAATCGGATTCTGAACCAAACCTTTCCAGCCTGTCAAATCCTTTCCATTAAACATGGAAACAAAACCTACTTCATCCGGCATTTCAGCCAAATGCTTCTTAATACCTTCTTTCTGATAATGAGCATCCGGATTATCCAGTACTTGCATAACCTTTTCCAGCAGAGCCTTTACATTCTGTCCGGTATATTCCTTATGTCCCAAAGCAATGTTCATTACAGCATTGGCAGCCGGTTGTTGAACGGACTTATCATCCAAATATTCTCCTGCATACAACAAAGCCAAATACGTACCTGTATCCTGAACCTTGGATAAGATCAAACCTTTTACTTCGTTATCCTTAGCTACATCCATCGCCTTACGCAAACGAAGTAACTTGTTCTCACCCGTCATATCAGAAGAAGAAATCAAGTTCACATAGCGAGTCAATGCCTTAGAAGCTATCTGACCACCTGATTGAGCTACTTCATACAGATAATCAGCCGCTTCAATACCTTTCCATTCCAACAAAGCTCCTACAGCAGCATCTTTTCCGACACCTGTATTCTTTTCACATCCGTCAATAATGATTTGTAAAGCCTTCGGTTTACCAGTTGAAGCCAATACCTTATAATATAAATGCTTCTTAGCATCACCAGCCTGATACATCCGGCGCGTAACAGTTTCTACCTGTTCTGCTTCCGGCATAAAATGTACACAAGCGATAACGGCATCCTGCAAAGCTGCTTTTTCATCAGCTCCAGCAGATTCCAACATTCCACAGATCTGAGTAAAGTCTTTTGCAGCGACAACACTCTTTAAAGTAGCATAGGCTGTTTTCTTCACTTCTGCCGATGAAGATTTCGTCTGTTCCAACACCGTATTGATCTTCGAATCTGCCATCCGAACAGCCAGCAACTCCATTCCTGCAATCTTTCCTGTATCCGAAGCCTTATTTATAGCTTTAGCTACTGCATCATCAATATCTCCAGGGAAAGCCAACAAAGCATCCTGTGCCAACAGAACAATTTGTTTATCAGAATCTGTCAACAAATTAGCTAATGTTGGAATATAACCTTTATCTCCTATTTTTACCATCGTCCAAACCGCAGCCTGTTGTACCGCAAAGTCGTTTACATTCAACTGCTGTGTCAAGACCTGAGCCAGCGATTGATCGAAGCGAAGCATCAACTTCTGAACAGTATCATGTTTCTTCGGGCACTTAGCTTCACGACCCAGCCAATTCAATATATCAACCTTTACTTCAGGTTTGGCCTTTACCATCGTTTTCGCTATTTCGATATAAGATGCTTCATCTACAAAATCAGAAGCATATCTTAATGCCGCATTCCGATAATCCTTGCAATCATCTTTCAATGCTGTCAAGACCAATTTAGTAGCAGCAGGCTTATCTGCCGCAACAGAAATTAATATCTGTAATGCTGCCTCACGAGTCTGCGTCTTACCAGCCTTCGTTGCCCGCTTCAACAAGTCCTTTGCTGCCTTCTCTGCCGCCTTGGGATCTTGTTCTGCAATCCGTTTAATTAATGTAATATACGCTTCATTCGCACCACTTGGTTCCATCGTATAATTAACAGCCTTGGCTGCGTCAGCCAACACGGATAAAGAAGCAACAGATCCTACCCGGCTTAATGCATAACGAGCTACTTTCTGCATATTGGGATCTTCATTGCTTACATAGACTTTCACCAAATCTTCTGTTCCGGCCACTTGAGCCTCTGCAATGGCTTCCAATATATCTTTCTGTGTCTCGGCTGTTCCCATCCGGCGCATCAAACCAGCTTTCAAAGCTTGTCCGGCATTCTCTGTACCGATAGCAGCCAATGCACGTGCAGCAGGTCCGCTTAATTCCGGATTACCTAAATAAGCAGAAAGTGCTTCAACAGCATCATCTTGTCCAACTATCTGCAACTGACGGATGATAAATGCTTTTGTTTCCCGTTCTTCCACTTTATCCAATGCCTGAATATAAGCTTTTGCCACTACCTGACGCGCATTTTCCTGTCCTTTTGCCATTACGAAATGACTCAAGCCACTCAATGCATAATCAACTTTAGCATTGCTGCCCTTACCCGGAGCATTGATCATATTAATCAACGTAAATACGGCTTCTTCGCCAGCTGCACTCAGTTCACTGATTTGTTTATTATATTCAGCCTGTTGTTCTGCCGGCATCTGGGCCAACACATCTGCAGCAATAGTCTTGGCAGTTCGATTCGCCGGAGTTTGAGCAAATGATAAATTAGCACACAACAACAAGGCGCTGATTGAAATATATACCTTTTTCATCTTTTCTTCTTTAATTTATGGGTTAAATATTCCATGGTGCACGCATAGGTTGATCTAACAACCGGTTAGCGGCCTCATCGTTGATAAACTCTAATTTCACCGGATCAAATTCCAACGTACGATTCAAGCGAAGAGCAACAGCTCCCATATTCACAATCGTAGCAGAACGGAAACCATTCTGTTCATTTAAAGCAAATGGCTGGCGAGTCTTGATACATTCAATGAAATCTGTCACCTGCGGTTCCGGTTCCGGATAGTCTGATAATTTCTTTTCCCAATCAGGAATATCACATACAAAGTTCTTATAAACATTACCCTTCGGTCCTGCAATATACGGCGTATTCGGATCACCGAAATCACCACCCCACAAAACAATCTGACATCCGTCTTCGTAGGTATAAGTAATCGAACGCCATGTACCCACAGCATCCGGGTGTTGTTGAGGAGCATCTACTTCGACTTTCACCGGACTCGTATTATCTTTTCCTAAAATATACTGTACCGGATCGATATAGTGCTGTCCCATATCACCTAAACCACCACCATCATAATCCCAATAACCACGGAAAGTCTGATGAACACGATGAGCATTATAAGGTTTGTAAGGAGCCGGACCTAACCACATATCGTAATCCAATTCTTTAGGTACAGGTTGCGGTTCGAGATATTCTTTACCTACCCAATAGAATTTCCAGTCAAAACCTGTGTGTTTACTGATCGTTACCTTCAACGGCCAACCTAATAATCCACTTTGTACTAATTTCTTTAAAGGCTTAACTGGAGTTCCTAAACCATAAAATTGGTCGGTAAAGCGGAACCAAGTATTCAGACGGAACATACGTCCGTACTGTTTCACTGCTTCCATCACACGCTTTCCTTCACCAATTGTTCTTGTCATAGGTTTCTCACACCAAATATCTTTACCTGCTTTAGCAGCCTCAACCGACATAATACCATGCCAATGAGGAGGAGTGGCAATATGAACAATATCCACATTCGGATCCAATATCAAATCACGGAAATCATGATAAGCAGCAATCTTTTCTTTTACCAGATTCTTTCCCAACTCCAAATGATTCTTATCTACATCGCAAACGGCAACCAAACGAGTTCCACCGTAATTTAAATGACCACGGCCCATTCCTCCCGTTCCAATAATACCTTTTGTCAATTGATCACTCGGTGCAATGTAACCGTTCCCCAATACATGACGCGGCACAATCGAAAATAGTGCTACGCCTCCCAGGGTTTTTAGGAAGTCCCTTCTATTCGTTCCCATAGTAACTATTTTTACTGATTAACAATTAAATTCTGTACAATTTTTGATGTATCTGCTAATAATTTGTCAAATATATTACTTATCTAACAATTCCTGCAAATATTTACGAGTTTTAACCACATAATCATGGCGCGTTCCATTTAATTCACATTCTATCGTAACAGCACCTTTAAAACCTTGTTTCTTCAATTCGGCAATAACAGCCGGGAAATTTACTTCACCTGTAGGAATTGGAACTTCTGCTCCTAACTCATACGGATTATTCGGATCAGGATATTTTCCATCTTTTGCATGAAACTCCTTAATCAACGGGCCAAACAGTTTTACAGCATCCAAAGAGTTAGCCTTACCATACATCAATAAGTTGGCCAAGTCGCAATTGATAAATACATTACCCGTACCTATGTCCTTTATGGCACGAATCAATGTAGTCGGTGTTTCCTGACCTGTCTCAAAGTAAATCATGACATTCCGTTCTTTCGCATAATTAGCCAGATCCTGCATGACTTTGATGAAATCTTTATACTGAGCAGAAGACGGATCTTCCGGAATAAATCCAAAATGAGAATGCATGGCTGGAATATCTGCCATTGCACAAAAATCTATCATTTCATGGTAAACCTTTATCTTTTCAGCTCTTTCTTCTGTCGGAACCAGACCGATCGTTGCTGGTCCCTGCCGGAAATTCCAAACACTTTTAGAACCAGGAACACCCACAACTGTTGTCACTTTAATCTGATGTTTCTTGGATGCAGCCTTAACTTGTTCTGCAAATTCTTTCGTCAAAGTATTACTTCTATAATTAATCTCACAAGAACCAAATCCCTGATCATGTAAATCCTTAAAGCTTTTATCGATATCACTCAAATCATACTGAATCACTCCTATTGTGATTTCATTCTCTGCCTGAATCGTCGTAAAAGCAAACAGCAAAGCTGCCGCCAATAATGATAATTTCGTTTTCATCGTATTATATAGTTTAGTATTGATTCTACAAATTTAAGACGGGGAACTTGAATCAAGTTCCCCGCACCTATTAAATATAGTGAAAAGTCTTTCTTATTCCATGGTAGGATTAAACGTTCCACCCCAGTTATCATTCTGTTCCAAATTAGGATTTTGATCGATGTTACTCTTCTGGATCGGGAAGAAATAGAAAGATTCTTCAATTACAAATTCTCGTTCAGCTGCTTCCGTATAAGGAACTTGATGAATTACATAACGAAAATCGCCAGTAGTCAATTCGTTGTTATTTATTTTTTCTCTAGCTGTATTCAAATCCATATCAGTTCCATCCGGATTAATAGCAATAGCCTCAATGCCATGTTTAGTCCAACCGTCAAGGTGCATCATGTTACGAGTTCTACGCAAATCCCAAAAACGATGTCCTTCAAAACACAATTCTATATTTCTTTCGTCCAATATAGCTTTTCTGATTTCCTCACGAGTACTAACCTTCAGTCCATACAGTCCATCAGAACCCGGTTCGATTCCGGCACGTTTACGAATCTGCTTCAACATATCAACAGCCACATCTGAATGTCCCGTTTCATTTGCAGCCTCAGCGTAGATAAACATAACTTCTGCAAAACGCATTAAAATATAGTCTATATCATACGTCATTACCTTATCTTGAGTTAATGTCAAATCTGCTCCTTTGTAGATATAAAGTCCAGAATAAATATCATTGTTCACAGCATTTGTATGTGCATTGGGATTCACTCCATATTGATCATCCGGACTAGTTACTCCAAGCGCATTATACTGTCTGTAATTTGCGGGTTTACCTGCTACAGGATACTCACGACCATTATATAAACATACATCATTAAAACGGGGATCTCTGTTCTTCCAGAATGACTTTAATAAAGCCTGTTCATCTCCAACGTAATATTTACCAGTTGGATCATCATATGATTTTCCATCCAACATAGGAAAACTCTTCACAAATTCCCAAGTAGGATTACTATAAGGTTTATCACGACTAATTGAAGCCGGACGAGTATTGTATTCCCATGTAGAAACTTTATTCGGATTTGAATTTACTACCGGGAAAACAACTTCCGGTCCTTGTTCCTGAATCCAAATATCAGCATAATTAGGTGTTAAAGAAATTCCTTTCGCTACACAAAAATCATACGCTTCTTTTGCTGCATCATAAGCTTCTTTCCAATAAGCATTATTCCATTGATTACTTGGATTAAATTGCGGAGAACATTTCAATAATAATGTTTTCGCTTTCCAGGCCTTGGCAAAACATTGATCAATACGCCCATAGTCAGCAGAACTACCTGCTATCTTCTCTGGTAACAATGTGATAGCATGATCCAAATCCTCAACCATGAACTGAAAACATTCCGGAGTTGAATTACGTTTCACATATAAATCATCAGTATCTTTGTCTTGTGGTACTTTAATATAAGGAACACCACCATGATGAAGAACCATCCAATAATACATATAGGCACGCATAAAATAAGCCTGACCTAACAAGCTATTAGCGGTCTCACTATCCAACTGTCCCTCTTCCAGACGTTTGATTGCTTCATTAATATGACGAATCGCTGTATAATCCCAGCTTTTATAAGCACCTCCTGTTTCTGTAATAGTGCCTAAATACCAAGGTATACCTGTAACTTGTTCGGAATTATTGTCAGCTCCGGCATTCCAGTTACCAAAACATTCTGTATAAAGATTGTTCACATATGCAGTTGCCAAGTTAACATCATTCCAAACCATTGATTCATCATAACTATTCAAGTTATCAATATCTAATGTATCGCAACTGGTCATCATTCCACCTAAGACAAGAACCGTTCCGATTATTCCATATTTAATTTTTTTCATTTTCATATTTTCTTCGATTTAAAATTAGAATGAGAAATTAAGACCAAAAGAGAAAGTACGCATCAACGGATAAGAATCGTAATATTCCTGTTCCGGATCCAAGAATTCTGTTACAGCAGAAATACAGAACAAGTTGGTCGCATTAACAAACACCTGAGCATGAGTCAATCCTAACGGATTAAGAACTGCTTTCGGCAAATCATAACCAATATTCAAGTTTTTCAAACGAAGATAAGCACCGTTACGAATCCAATAACTAGTATTTCCTGCTCCAGATTCATACCAACCATTACCTACAATACGTGGATAAACACCATCCGGGTTATAATCTGGGTCATAGACTTTATCACTTGTCCAAATCGGGAAATAAGGACGAACAGCTCCACCATGCTGATAGAAACCACCATCAACACCGCCCACAAAACGATCATATTTACCAACACCCTGGAAATGTACATCTACTGTAATCCCTTTCCACTTGATATTACCTCCGAAACCATAATTAATTCGAGGAGTACCGTTTTCACTCAGCAAATTATATGCATCATTACCATCGATACGTCCATCAGGGCCCTCAGTATAACCATCTCCACGTGTATCTTTATATAAGATACCTCCTAAATAAGGATCGCGACCATATTGTTTAAAACCTTGAGCTTTCAGAGCTTCCACTTCAGCCGGGTCTGTCAATAAATGATCAGCAATCAAACCTGTCAAAATGCCATCGGGCTTCCCAACCGGAGACAATGCATACAAAGCACCTCCTTCTTGATAGGTGGCTGAGACATCCAATACATCCCAACGGTCACGAGCAAAACCTAAGTTTACGTATGCTGAATAGTCTATTGTACCATTAGCGGCCTTATCCATCCAAGTCAAAGCCAATTCTCCACCTCGCCAAGAACGTTCTGCATAGTTTTCTGGAGCCAAAGTCTGGCCGTAAGTATTAGGAAGTGTTACTGTACGAGCACCCAAGATGTCAGTTTCTTTGCGGTAAAACGCGTCAAATGTTCCTGACAAACGATTGTCAAAAAAGCCAAAATCCAAACCACCATTGATCGTTTTTGAAGTTGCCCATGTCAAAGTTAAGTTTGGAGTAGCTCCTGGCGTAATTGTATTAGCTAAATTATTACCAAACACATAAGATCCACCAGTTTCATATTTCTGAAGATAAGAGAATGCTGCAATTTCCTCATCATCAACATTCAAATCATTACCTGTCGTACCGTAAGATGCGCGCAACTTTAAATTACTTAACCAATCAGATGTATTCTGCATAAATGGTTCCTGACTGATACGCCATGCAGCAGACACTGACGGGAAGAATCCCCAACGATGTCCATCCGGGAACAAGGTGTTACCATCATAACGGAAAGAAAACTCTGCTATATATTTTTGATCAAATGTATAGTTGAAGCGTCCAATCCATGAAAGACGTCCACCTGTATATTCTTCAGCATCACCCCAACGACGTTCGGCATCCTTTGAATAATTAAACATCTGATCCAAATTAGTCAACGGCTGTTCACCTTTAGCCTGTACCCATTCACCGCCATTAGAAGCCTGCTCGAATACAACCATTGCATTGACATCATGCTTACCGAATGTATTGGCATAATTCACAAACCAGTTAAACTGTTCTGTCCATAACTGTTTTGCCCGATAATCCAAGTTCTCATAATTCTGAGAGAAGTTGAAGGTATTATACTCATTTAAATTCAAAGGAGCCGGTAAAAAGCGATTTCCTTCAGGATCCGCCGGCTGGAATTTGTAATTCTTTTGGAAAGTCATAAACCTTTTACGGTTGTAATCATGACCAAGGTAACTTCCCACAATCTTCGTACTCAAACCTTTTGTAATAAAGTCAAGATTGAAATCGAACGAAACAATTCCATTCATATTACGCCGACGAGTCTTCAAATAACGATTTCCAACAACCTGATCTACCGGGTTCCATCCTTGCCATGAACCATAATCCTGATAGATTGGATAATCTGTAATCGTAGCAGAAGGGGTTCCATCCAAATTAGAATAGAACGGAGTTGTCTTCATGGCATTAAAGGTACAGCGGTACAAATCATATACAGCTTGGTCGTCATCATCCGAAAATGGCCAGTAGAAACGTCTGTCATTCGATTGATTCGCATCCAAATTCACATTCATTTTAATGTACTTGCTCAACTCTACCGTCAAATTCGAGCGCAAAGAAAATTTCTTATTTTCCAATGACACATACGAACCTTCTTCTGCCAAGAAAGATCCCATTACATAATATTGAACTTTTTCACTACCGCCCGTCACACTTAATGAGTGTTTCGTATTCCAAGGATTCTGCCAGATATAATCATTTACGTTATAATTGATGTTATTATCACGGAAATAAGCATATTCAGCTTCTCCATTGGGTTCTTTCGTTCCCTGAAAACGTGCCACAGCATTTTGATAATCCAAATCGTCAATAGCAGTCCAACGATCTGCAAACAATTCTTGAGTCGGTTTACTAAAAGCATAAGAACCTTGATAGTTAAACACCGGTTTCTGATTCTTTACACCACCTTTTGTTGTTACCAAAACAACGCCATTACCTGCTGCAGAACCATAAATAGATGCCGTTGCCGCATCCTTCAGGAAACTCAACTGATCAATTTCGTACGGTTCCAAGTTATCAAAGGCTTCCTTATCACGAATAACGCCATCAATAACAAACAACGGATCTCCAAATCCACCACGCATACGGATCTCTGAAGAAGCACCCATCAATCCTGAATTACCCGTAATAGTTGCACCTGGAGCACGTCCTGCCAAAGAATTAGACAAGTTGGTATTAGGTATTACTGTCAATTCATCAGATTTCACATTAGAGATAGAACCTGTCATGTTTACCTTCTTCTGAACACCATAACCAACAACGACCAATTCATCCAAATTCTGAGAATCTTCTTTCAATGTTATGGCATAATCGGTCTTTCCGGAAACAGTTATCGTCTGGTCTATATAACCAATATATGAAATTGTCAACTTTGCACCTTCATCCACTCCATCGATCATAAACCGCCCATCCATATCGGTAATAGATCCATTCGTAGTCCCAGCAACAATTACATTCGCACCAATAACAGGTATTCCGGATGCATCTACAACAGTTCCTGTAATTTTTTTAGACTGTTGATCTACCCCCCCCAATTTTGTATCTACGTAATAATCAACAGAATAGCCCTTACCTCTTTCTTTTAAAAAGATTCTGTTATCAACTATTTTATATGAAATTCCTGTGCCTTGAAACACTCGGTCAAGAACGTTTTCAATCCGTTCATTCTTCACATTCACTGAAACGTTCGAAATTTCTTTATCCAGAATAGAAACATCATACGAAAATTCATATCCTGTTTGTTGGCTAATACTTTGTATAATAGTACCAACTGTTGTTTTACTATGGACTAGTTCCAAATTAACAAATTGAGACAAAGCTCTAGGCGAAACTGCCATAGCCGGCATTCCGGCCGCTAATAATAAGGCTAAACTTGTAAAAATAGGTTTCCTTTTCATGATAAAACCATTTGATTTAAGTTGTTTAAATTGATTAATTAATACTATTTAGATTTTTAATTGAACTTATTAAAACATGTTTTTCATTTTATCATAGGCATTTTATTTTAGTAAGTTATTTATTTCTTTGAACATACAATTTATTTTCCTTTATCTGACATCTTATCTGAGTCATGTACTCCAAATGTTCACAAACCTCCTCAACTGTTTCTCCTTGACTAAAGACAAAACGATATTGGATTTGATCTGATAAGACAAGAGAGTCACAGTGAACTGTCATCCCGTACACTTCCCCAATGTATTGACAGATCTCCCGAAGAGTTTTATCTTCCAATTTGAATTGTTCGTATCGCCAAAGCCCCTGTAAATTCAAATCAACCGTCTCTAACTCTACAATGTTCTGATCTGCATTCCAAGTAACTTTATCTCCGGGAGACATATCAGCCAACGTTTCTTCTGCTTCGTTTTGCATAATGACATGACCAGAGATCAATGTGGCTTCAACTTCACGAATCTTTGTATCATGTTTTAAATTAAAGGTCGTTCCTAAAACTTTGATATAAGAATCACCTGCCTTAACCATAAATGGAGATAAAGAATCTCTCTTTACAATAAAATAAGCTTCCCCCTCTAAAATGGCACTACGTTCCGCTTTCGAAAAAGTTGTAGGTATTTGCAATCGGGTTCCACCTCTCAGCCAAACCTCAGTACTATCGCTCAGCAGAATTCTTTTACTAACCTGGGTTTTGTCAACAACGTATGTCAAATATTCTTCTGTCGGTCCATTCCACAAAAGATAGGCTAATGTACCTGAAATCAGAAGTAGAAACGATGCTGCATATTGCCAAGTACGACGGAATAAAGGAATCGTTTTCTTGGCTTTCATCTTCTCTTCAATTGCCAATAACGCCTTTTCCACTTGATCGGGAGAACTGAAACGATCAAAATTTTCTTTGATCCGTAACATTTGCACAGCCTTCCAGATACGTTTGTTTTGGCCTGAGCTCTTTGCCCAAACCTGAATAACCGATAATTCTTCTGCCGAAATCTGACCGGTCAAATATTTAGCTAATATGCTATAATCAAAATCCATTTTATCTTTCTTCTATAAGTTAAACGTACGACAAGCAAAAACTACGGAGCAAAAATCAAACTTTTTTTGAAAAATCTTCATTTTTATCTTCATACATTCATAAGAATCTGGTAAAATTTAATATAAAATATTCCTTCCACTACAGCCACATGCATATTTTCTAATGTACACCAATAGTAAAATTGTCAATATCTGAACCACTCCGATACTGCGTATTACGCTTTTTCTTGGTATTCCGGAATGTATAAGAAAAACCTATCATCGGAACCCAAGACTCATATTTGTAGTATGCACAAGAATAACTACTATAAGCACCATCTTGTGACCATATTTTAGATCTTTTACCATTATCACGTAATCCCAAAATCAAGGCCCATCCTTTAGGAAGATTCCAAGTTAAAGTTGCTTCAAGCATAGGAGTTGAAGAAGATCGAGTCGTTCGCTCATATCGATATTGTGTATAGAACATCATCATATCGAATGTAACTTTTTTATATGTCAAAAACAAGAATGTACTTATACCCCAAGAGTTTCCACTGTATGACATATTGTCCATAACTGTTTTTTGAAAATAAGGGGTAACCGATATATTTCCATATTGCCCTAATGATAAATTAGCAGTAAGCCCAGTTTGTAAAAATTGCGAATTTTCACCATTTTCATAGGTACTTCTGTAAATATTACCATCCACTTCACCAACCAAAATAACATTATCTTGCGTATATGTATATTGAACATAAGGTTCAAAATATAATTTCTTTGCATTTAGCGTATAAGACAACCTCGCTCTATTTGATATTATCGGTTTCAAATATGGATTTCCAACTTGAATATTCAAACTATCAGTAGTCGTAATTCGAGGATTCATTTGTCCAATACTAGGAGACACTCGGGTTCGGTTAGCACTCAGACGTAATGCATCATTTTCCCTAAAACGATATGACAAAGAAATAGAAGGAAGTACATTAATATAATTTTCATGAACCTTATTAGAATTACGAAAAACCATATCCAAACCTAATGAAAACATATAAGAAAATTTGCTGTTATTGACATTCTTAATATCTCCATAAATATATTCACGGGCCTCTTTATAAGGGAATTTTCCTTCTGCATCGTTGATAGATATATCTTGATAATACGTTTTGGAACCAAAATTAAACGCCAACTTATCCGGTATTTTAAAATCATAATTCAATTCCGCACGCATATACTGTTTTTTTGCACGCATATCTATTTCGTTATAATACGAATACAGCGGACTTTCTTCCCGCCTCCAACCGTCAGGGCCTTGATTATGATGTCCGTATGCAAGAGTTGCATCCAAGAGGCTTTTATTTTCAAATGTATGCCGATAAAATACATTGTAATTTCCAAATAGGTATGTATTCTCCGATTCAGCCAAAACATTCAATGGTTGTTTATTTCCTTCTTCAGTAGCAAATCCGTTTCTATTTTCAGAATAATCCGAAGGATTTGTACAAAAAGCTGCACCATAAGATAAATAGTCCTTATCAGAAATCACCCAATCTCCATTAATACCTGTATAAAAACTATTCGCTTTATTATCTGTTTTACCAGAATAATCTCGTTTCAAATTATCTGTTTGATTCCATTCTGTTATTTTACCCTTTCTATTCGTATAAAAATCTTGAATATCAAATTTGAAAGAAAACTTCTCTTTTTCCACACCATAAGCTCCACTAAGAAAAGCAAATTTCAAATTCACATATTGCTTATTAAACAGTTCCGCATATTGATGAATATCCTTCGTTCGTTTTACTTTCAAATTTAAAACCGTTATATTTCCTTCATCGCCTCGGTATCTGGCCGATGGATTATCAATTACTTCTACTGCCTCTATGTTTTTGGGATCCAACATTTCATAGAAATTGCTTCTTGGAACTCCATTAATAAGAATTAAAGGAGAAGAACCATTATTCATATATATTTTCTTATTCGAAACATCTACCATTAATGCAGGAATTTCCCTCAATGCTTCATATACATTTCTTGAATTATTTTTAATTCGCTCAGATAAATAGAAAGTCGTACTTCCGGCTTCCATTTTAACCAGATCGCTACGGTCGCCTTCCACAACTACCTCCTTTAACGCCAGCGTATCTTCCTGCAAGATAATATTCTTATACACATTACCAGTCAGATGAATTGCATCCTCATGCTGCTTGTATCCTAAGGACAAATACTGTATATAATAATCAGATGCAGGCAAATTCTTTAATTCGAAGTTACCTTTTTTATCACTTATCGTTCCAGCCACCAATGAATCGCTGGAATATAAAAGTACAGACACATTTTGAAGTCCATTATTATCCTTATTTCGAATATCACCAGATATCGAATACTGAGCAAATATATTAATGGACATCATCATAAAAAGAATAACATATATATACTTATATTTATCTTTCATAATCAAATTTTTAAATATCCTCCTACACAAAAAAAGATACACACTCCAACCAAATCTTCCTATTTCAAAGGGATACATACCATTGAAAAATTTACAAAAATAACAAAAGTTTTTCATGACTATATTTTTTATTATTAACAATATATCTATCTACAACATACATTTTTCGATATTTTTAAACTATTTTGTTTCATACAAAATAACAACAGGATTATCTTCTTCCTTTAACTCTAATAATTCTTTTCTATTTAATAAAGAAGGGAAATATTGATATAATAAATCGGGATTGATTTCTTCGATAAGCAGGTTTCCATTGCCCCAACGAGGAAAGAAACGAAAGTTTTCAATTAAATCATTCTTGATTTTTCCTTGTGCAATCATTTTGTCGTCTTCCCTATCATACACAGCATAACAACGATTACCATCATATCCATAACTAAATATAAAATGATGATCCGTAACAAAAAAATGTTCTTTCAACAAATAAGTAAAGTCTGGACTTGAAATATCATATTCCTCAATATTCTCACCATCAGGAAAAGTTCTTTCACTAAAACATATCTGACATGCTTGATCAAACTGATCCCCGCTATATATCATATTCCCATATATGGGAGAGATAAAAGGTATATTATTCACTTTCGAAAACACATCTATCCCACCATAATTATAAGTAGCCAGTCCTTCTCTTGGTAGTATATTCTCTATATAATTACCATTCTTATCTAGTAAAGAAAAGCGATAATCATCTTTTTGACCAGAAGGCTCATTGTATAGAAAAATCTTTTCGCCTGAAATAAGAAACTGGCTCGCCATAGTACTATATTGAACCATCCCTTCATACGATAAATCTTCATTATACTTCAAAATCGCTTGACGTGGAAAATCTAATACATATAAACAATCATCTTCAACATCAAAATCCATTATTTGGACATACTCTCCTGGCCCATTTCCGACTTTAAACAAAGACTGAAGATATTCACCACTTTCTCTGAATATAAAAATTGCATTATTAACTCGATCCAACACAAACAACTTTTCATTTACCTTTTTTATTTTATCAATACTTGACAACAAACAATTTTCATTCGTTTCAAGAGGTATTATTTTATAATTTCGGATGAAAGAAGAAGCTAAGTATTCTTCATCTGCTTGATCAACTGAGACCTTTACTATTTTTGCATTTGCATCCAATTGTCTTTGGCACGAAGAAAAGAAACATATTCCTCCCACAAACCAACAAGCATAAACCAATAACAAAACTAGTTTTTTCATTTTCATAATGATTGATAATTAACCCTCTATAAGCAAAACGTATAGCAAACAAAAACTACGGAGCGAAAATCAAACTTTTTTTGAAATTTTTTCTGTATTTCGAATTTTCATTGAAAAACAAACAGATAATGACATGTGGCGAAAAGAATTTCTAAATGAAGATTTTCATAAAAAGGTTTGCACGAAACTCTAAATCAAAAGTAACGAGAATCAGTAGCAATTCTAATAGGAATTGTTTTTGATTCTCGTTACTTTTATTTAAAGATATCGTATGCTGATATTCTTGCCCTAAATCAAGTTACTTACAATATTTCTTATTCCATCAATAATATCCATTTGTCTGTTCATTGGCAGCCTGTCCCGTTTCATAGATTGGTTGGCGTGGACACATTTTAACTTCTGCATCAAACAGTAGTTCAATTACACGGACCGGTTCATTGTCCTTTACTTCTGGTAACACAAAATGAACAGATTCATCATCCTTTACATAAAATTCTATGGGTTTGTGTGTCTCATAATCTGTTACAGACTCAAACGTTTGCAAGAGACGAGGCAAGCAGACTTCCGTCAGAGATTTATCAGTAACCATAATCCAGGCTTTGTTTCCTTTACGGGTACTAACTCCTCCAGGGAAAGGATAAAACGGACCTCCTCTCGTTCCATAGATCATTTCTGCATGAGAGTTTAACCACATACCCAGCGTATCCATCAATGCGATTTGCGGTTTATCAAAACTTCCATCTGGACGCGGACCCAGATTAATCATATAGTTTCCGTTGTTTCCGACAACATGTACCATATCTTTGATCAACTCTTCTGCCGTCATCAATTGAGGATTGGGATTATATGACCACTGACGTTTATCAATCGTAACCCATGCTTGCCAAGGATGATCAGCCCATTTGGTTACATTATTCCCGTGGTTCACCAGACGTTCCCGATCTTGAAAATCACCGGCAAAACGTTTCCCATCGATCTCTACATGATTCGTGGCACTTACAGAACGACGCCCAATATCTATACGGGTATTTAATAAGATGTCCGGTTTTACTTCATGAAATCTACGATAAAAATGCGAACCGACTTCATGTGTATAAGTATCATCCCACTCTCCATCAAATTGGATAAATGCCAGATCATATTTACGGATAATTTCTGTAACCTGATCTTCCATATACTTAAAATAGCGTTCCAAGTTCGGACTATCCGCCTGTTTCTTGAAGAGAGGTCCCGGACCTCCATGATCATTGGGCGTCCAATCCGGATGATACCAATCTATATTGGAATAATAAGCCCCCAAAACCAGTCCGTTCCGATCGCAAGCTTTCTTCAGTTCACCCAGGATATCAATTTTACGGGCTGCATTTTCCATATCATAATTCGAATAATCCGAAAACCAAATGGAAAAGCCGTCGTGATGCTTTGATGTAGGAGAGACATAACGTATTCCCCAACGCTTCATTAACTGACACCATTCTTCAGCATCAAACTTATTCGGGTTAAACCGTTTATAAAACTGATCATATTTCTTAGCCGGTATGGAAGTACCACGACTCCAACCAATTTCCTTGCCACCTAATGCAGAAGGTCCCCAATGAACACTCAAACCGATGCGTAAATCCTGCCATCTTTCCAAAGCCTTTTCCGGAGCTTTCAAATCCGGATTCAAATCGCCTCCGCCACTTAATACTGATGAAATATGGATATATTCGTTTAAATGCTTGCACCAATTCTGATAACCGGCAGGTGTCAGATGCAAGAAATCACCTCCATAATAAGCCTTTACCAAAGAGCCGTCTGCCTGAACAAACCACGAAGTCGGATTAACATAAACAACATCTCCCCAAGTCTTACGCTGCAGAATAGAATGGATCGAATCACATTTCATACGCATAGGCGAAGTTTTTTCCAGTCCAGCTGGAAGCAAACCCATCAACAGAATTTGCGTTTCAGGCATTTGCTTGCGTGTTTCCTCTACTACCGCACAAATTCCTTCTACTATATCCGCAGCACGATGTCCGGCATTCACATTATTAATTCCTATGGTTATCACTGCATACGCAGGCTTAGATGCGCCATATTTACCTTGGCGTAAACGCCATAACAAGTTTTCTGTCCGATCACCCGAAATACCTGCTGATTCCCAAGTCAAATCTTTGAAGCAACTATCCACAGCCGCTTTACCCGGTTTATATGTAACCAGCTCTCGACTGCCACCAAATCCCTGTGTAATGGAATTACCCAAAAACAGAATATCCAGTTTCTTTCGGGAAAGAATCTGCGTGATTTCTTCTGAAACGGCATGCCAATCGGCTCCTTCTTTCCAACCAGCCGCCGAGCGGTATTCATTTCCTGGAATTGCGAATGTACAAGGATTGGCCTTTTCTGTCGTTGGTTCCAGATAATGACATAAGTGCATGGCCATTCGTCCTGCACCTATGGAAGACGGATGTAAACGGTCTGGCATTAAGGAAGCATCATAGGTCTCTCCCATCAGATCATGCATTTCCACATATTCCAGCTTCTCTTCTTTTGCAATTTCCTTGATTACCGGAGCCAGCATTCCTTGAATAACACTTTCCTTGATATTATCGTCCGGTGACAAAAAGCAACGAACCGGACCTAACAAAATAATCCGAGGATGAGAAGACAACTCCTGATAACTGCGAATCAACTTCAGATAATCCGACTTAAACTTACGCTTATATTTAATATTCTGAGGCTTTGAATCATTCGTTCCTAACTTAATAAACACAATATCCGGCAAGAACGCCAACGATTGCTTGTATTCTTCCGTCTCCATATACGGATAATCCCCTTTCAACAAGGCAGTCGCCCCATTACGTCCAAAGTTCCGCACTTCATATTTTTCGCCCAAATAAGCCTGCAACTGTGCCGGATAACTATTCTTATCCCGATTGACAATACCGGCACCATAGGTAATACTGTTTCCGACGCAAGCCACTTTAATGGGTGTTCCCCATCCTAACACCGTCAGGCAGAGCAACCAAACTAAAAAAACATACTTCCGTTTCGTTTTCATGATTTATCCATTTAAGTTAAGTCTGATAATTTTCTATGATACAAAGATAAGGCGAAGTAAATATAATTTTATCATGATTGGAGGAAGAAAAGTACAAATTCCGATCATTCTCCCTACTATTCTCTAAAAGAATCTACATAAACAATAAAAAAAGAAGGTCCACCTAACAATAGGCAGACCTTCTCTTTATCTTAGTAAACCGTATATTTTTATTAAGCTTCTGCTTTGATTTCCTGTACAGAAACGAATGAACGGTTTTCTTTTCCCTTGTGGAATGTAACAACACCATCAACCAATGCATACAAAGTATGATCTTTTCCCATACCAACGTTTACACCTGGATGATGAGCTGTACCTCTCTGACGTACGATGATGTTACCTGCTTTAGCAACTTCACCACCGAACAACTTAACACCTAATCGTTTGCTTTCTGATTCACGGCCGTTCTTAGAACTACCAACACCTTTCTTATGTGCCATTTCTTCTTACTCCTTTTAAACGTTAAGCAACAACTTCTTTAATCAATACTTCTGTGAACTGCTGACGGTGACCGTTCAATTTACGATAACCTTTTCTTCTCTTCTTGTGGAATACCAATACTTTGTCACCCTTTACAAGCGGAGAAACTACTTCACATACTACTTTTGCGCCCTCTACTACCGGAGCACCAACTTTTACTTCGCCGTTGTTATCTACTAATAATACTTTGTCGAATTCAACAACTGCGCCATTTTCAGCGTTCTGAATGTGGTGAACGAACAATTTTTTGCCCTGTTCTGCCTTGAACTGCTGACCGTTAATTTCTACAACTACGTACATCTGTCTTTTTATCTTTAAACAGGTTAGGTCCCGGGGGTGAGCATTCTTTCTGATACTACTTTTCTACCCTCTGCGGAAAATCGGTTGCAAATTTAGATATTAAATATGAATCATACAAACTTTCAATGTTTTATTTTCCTATTTTTCTTCGCTTGCCCGAACAAACGACCAATCCCCTCATGACGTTGTCTTACCCAATTAACATCAAGTATCCTCCAACTAAGTTAGAATCTTGTGGATTTCTCTTCAAATATACCGATATTTAATTAAATCACATTGGTGAATTAATTAATTCACTAATATAAATCAATCAACTCACAATTGTGATGCAATCAATTCACATATATGAATTAATTAGTTTGAAAGATATTTTACTTAAAAAGAGAATTAAGATCAAGAAACAAACCCTCTTTTTCATCAGCAATCAAGACATAAAAAAGGATTCACGCCTTTATTCAACTTGATATATATCAAAAAACAAGTATTTACGGAAGTCTGGTTATTTATTTTAACGGATGAAGCGAACCATGAAACGTTTCATTTACACTATTTTTGCTTTACATGAATATTTAAAGTCTATTTACTATGTCAAACAGAAGAACTTTTTTGAAAAACATCTCCCTCCTAACCTTGGGAGGTTTAGCTAGCCAATCGATGCTGGCATCTAATAAATCAGCAGAGTTTCTAGCGAGTGCTGATTCCGTTTCCAATAATGCAGCCAAAAAACAAATGGGATTGCAAACGTATTCTTTAGGCCAGGAATTATTAAAAGACATGCCAAACGGGTTACAACGTCTGGCAAAAATGGGATATACTGAACTGGAAATATTTGGTTATAAAGAAGACAGCGGTAAATTCGGCGATTATTCGGCCGACAATACCACATTCATTGCTCCTAAGGATTACAAGAAGATGGTAGACGATGCCGGAATGAAGATTACCAGTTCACACCTCTCACCTTCTTTACGGGACTATACCAAAGAGAACATGTCTAAATTTGAAGAATTCTGGAAGAAGGCTACCGATATCCATGCAGAACTTGGAGTTACATGTATGGTTCAACCCAGTCTTCCCCGAATCGAAAACGAAGATGATGCCAAGCGGGTTTGCGACATCTTTAACCGGGCTGGTGAGATAACGAAAAGCGCTGGTATCCTTTGGGGCTACCATAATCATAGCAACGAATTTAAGCGTGTATTGAAAGCCAGAGAGAAACCAGATCCAAACCGGAAGCCTTGGGATAAACCGCAAGGTACTTATATTGAAGAATTATTCCTGAAGAATACCGATCCAAGCAAGGTCATGTTTGAACTGGATGTTTACTGGGCGGTTATGGGACAGCAGGATCCACTGGAATGGCTGGAAGATTATCCCGACAGATTCAAATTATTGCACATCAAAGACCGTTGGATTATCGGCGATTCCGGTATGATGAACTTCCCGAATATCTTCAAGAAAGGATATGAAATCGGCATCTTAGGTTATTATGTCGAACTGGAAGGCGACCGGAAAGGACGTACACAATTCGAAGGGGTTGAGAAGAGTGCACAATATCTACAAAACGCAGACTTTGTTAAATAACGTCTATCAGGTCTAAACATATATACATTATAATATAAGTTCACAAGGTCCATGACTTTATAACAAGTTAGAACCTTATGAACTTATTTGTTTTCCAACCTTTACAGACTGGAAGTATTATTTACTGACAAAGTGATATTCGCCAGAACCAACCTCGACTACCAACTCTGTTTCCGTATTACTTATCTGATGGATACCAGGTTGTGAAGAAACATTCACGCCATATTCTTTAGGAATCCGTATCACAGCCGTCGTATTGCCGGGAACCACCACACGCCAGTCCAGACGATTGCCGTCACGCGTCCAGTTGCTTACTATCTTTCCATAGACCGATTCATACGAAGCCTTGACATGATTCAAACCTTCCGGAAAGACCGGAGCCATTTCGATTTTCTTAAAGGCCTGTGCATCGTCTGCACATTTAATTCCGGCCAGGTCTTCATAATACCAGATCAGCAGATCGCCCAACAACATCACATGATTGGCCGAATTCATGGCAGGATCGGCCGTATCACCGTTCCAAAGTTCCCAAATCGTCGTAGCGCCTTTATTAATCATATAGCCCCAACTTGGATATGTTTCGTTCGTAACGATCTTAAACGCCAAGTCCTTCCTTCCGTATTCCGTCAGACCACGCATCAAATGCTGGATACCCAACACGCCAGTACTAACATGGCCGCCAAAATCTTCTTCGGTCTTGCGTACAATATTATCGAACACTTTCTGTTCAAATCCTTCGGGAACAAGCCCCAGACGCAAGGAAAGAATATTGGCCGTCACCGTATTGTTGCCATACTGAGCCGTCTCCCGATTGAAATATTTGGCATTGTAAGCCTCTTTCATTTCAGCTGCCAGCTTCTGGTAGGCCGGAATATCAGCCGTCTGCCCGCAGAGCTCGGCAAACTTAACCATCTTGTTCAGCAAATCATAGTAAACCGTCGTGCTCAAAATCGCGCCATCCGTCTTACGGGCCGGATCCTGCGAATGAATCAGATGCTGTTCTTCGGGCGGCATACACCAGTCGCCGTACGTATCATTAACAATCACGCCGTCTTTCAACGCCACTTCTTCCATGTGCTGCATCCAGCGTTTCATCGAAGGATAATGTTTCCGGATCGCACTATCATCACCAAACTGGCGGTAAAGCATATCCGCTACATAGAAATAAGCCGAAGGCCACGTCACATCGTCAGCATAGATTTCCCAATACTTCGGAGACACCACCGAAATACTTCCAGCTTCATTCTGAGAATCTTCAATATCCTGCAACCATTTATTATATAAAAGCACATTATTGAACAAGTAGGCTTCGCCGCTGGCTCCCGTTGCCCGGTCGCCCAACCAACCCAAACGCTCATCACGCTGCGGGCAGTCGGTCGGCATGCCTCGGTAATTACTGCGAATACCCCAGAATGCATTCTTATGGATCTGATTTACCAACGCATTCGAACTCTCAAACTGACCGGAAGTAGACATTGCGTCATACACCACATAACCGGCGAAATCACGATTGGAAGGCTGATAATCCAAACCGCTAACTTCAACGTAACGAAAACCATGATACACGAAGCTCGGCTGCCAAGAGAATTCACCATCAGCCGCCGGTGTATAAACATCTGTTACTTTCGCTGAACGCAGATTCGCCACATAAAGTGTGGTATCCGGATTAAGAATCTCAGAAAAACGGAAAGTAATCGGCTGATTGTTTTTCCCTTTCAGTTTTACACCCAGCCAACCAACCATATTCTGGCCCATATCCAAGATAAACTTCCCATCCGAACGGGCTATCACGTTTACAGGAACGACAGTATCCTGCACCGCCAGATTCGGATTCGGCTGAGCCGTCAGCTTTCCTCCCGGCTCTTTCATCACGTCTGCCGTTTTCCAGGCCGAATCATCAAACGATAAGGTATTCCAGCCCTTCAATTCTTTCCGGGCATCATATTCTTCACCGTCAAATTCATTGTTCGCTACAATCGGTCCCTGCGAAGTTACCTTCCAACTCGTATCACTGACAACCTGATCGACGCTACCATCGGTATATTCTACTTCCAGCTGAGCCAACAAAGAAGGTAAGCCCGTCGTCAGCATACCCGGAACACGCATCGAGAAATAACGTCCGTTACCTAAGACGACACCCAACAGATTCTCTCCTTGCTGTAATAAATCAGTGACGTCATATACATTATAATATACACGCGATGTATAAAGCGAAGGCATCGGAGCAAAGACATCATCGCTGATCCGCTTACCATTCAAATAAGATTCCGAAGAACCCAAACCCGAAATATACAACACAGCGCGTTTTACCTCTTTACTGACCTGAAAAGGCTTTCGCAGATAACGAGCTGCCAGCCTTGTTTCACCCTGATCTTTCTCGCCCGGATTACTCAAAGCATTCTCGCCAATCCATTGCGCTTTCCAGCCGCTGGCATCCAATATCGCCATGCCCCAAGTCTGGATATCGCTCCATTTTCCGGAACCCTGATTCGTTTTTACCTTTACCCGCCAGAAATAAGGCTTCTTAGCCTGTAAAGATTCTCCGCCATAAGCAACCCAAAGCGACTGATCTGAATCAACTTCTCCCGAATCCCACAAAAGATTCTTTTCCGCTTTCAAGTCCTCAGCCGAAGCCGCTACCTGAATTCGATAACCCGTTTGCACCAAATCCGGTTGTTCACTACGTATCTGCCAGGAAAAACGAGGATGTTCTACGTCAATTCCCTGTGGATTGTCTTTCATCTCGACCTGCAAATGACTTACCTGTATGGAATCGGAAGTAGGATTACAGCCCATCATTCCTACCAAGGCTAAGCATATACTACATAAAATAATTTGCTTTTTCATTTATAATAGATTTTAGATTGTACATGATTGTCAAAGGAACAAATAAAATCCGTCACTTCACTTTAAATATTGACACGTAAACTATCTATTTTGACACAAATAAAAGTATTCATAGACAAAATACCTTTTTTAGTCGATTCTTTTTGAAAAAGAATGTCTGTTTCCGGTAATTTGTATCATAAAAGATAAAAGATTAGACAATATGATGAACAAGACTATCAAAACAATTCTCGTTTCGGGTTTCTTCCTCTGTACGATTCCCGTCATGGCACAAGAAGAATTCCCAGACATGCAACCGCCGTTTCCTCAACAGGAAGAAGGGAAAGCTCCATTTAAGGAAATACCTAATCCGGAAAAGTCGGCTAAACGGATTACGGAAGAAATGGCAAAAGAGCTCAATCTGACGGATAAACAATATAAGAAGGTATATAAACTGATTCTCAAAGAGCAGAAATCCCTGATAGAAAACCGTATGGGACAAATGCGTCCGCCCATGATGCCAGGAAATCCAGGAGAAGGAGAAATGCCCATGATGGGACAGCCCGGAGAACGCCCGCCGATGGGTATGGGACCAGAAGGCATGTCGCACCCAAGACCGCCTCGAATGGATGAAGATATGGCAAAAGAACTGGAAAAAGCCCGGCAGAAAAAAGAAAAGAAACTAAAGAAGATATTAACAGACGAACAATATACCCGTTGGCAAGAAATACAATTAAAACGAAAGGACGAACCGGGAAAACCGCCCGTTCCACCCGAAGAAAAATAAATCCGTCCTCAAAGCGAAAAGGATAGGCAGATTCCTGTATCTTTGCGTAATAAATCAAATATAAAAGATATGAACTATTACGAAGTCAACTTTAATTACGAATCTGCAATTGAGCCTTCAGTAGTAAGTGATATTCTGGCAGCAGAATTAGGTGAAATCGGTTTTGAGAGCTTTACGGAAACAGACGAAGGCCTGCAGGCTTATATTCAGGATAAGCTCTACTCTGAAACAGCCCTCAAGGAGAAACTAAACGATTTCCCTATTCCGGAAGTCCATATCCATTACACCTGTACGCCCATTGAAAGTAAAGACTGGAACGAAGAATGGGAAAAGAACTACTTCAAACCAATACGGATCGGACAGGAATGTATTATCCGGGCTTCGTTTCATCCGGAAGAACCGGGTTATACCTATAATATTATTATTGATCCGAAGATGGCGTTCGGAACAGGCAATCATGCAACCACCTTCCTGATGATTCAGGAAATGCTGCAATTAGACTTGCAAGGGAAAGAATTGCTGGATATGGGGTGTGGAACTGCCGTACTGGCTATTCTTGCCAAGCTGAGAGGAGCCGAAAGAGTTGTAGCCATCGACATCGACGAATGGGCCTACAATAACGCTTTGGAAAATATCCGATTGAATCATACCGAAGATATTCAAGTAGCTCTAGGCGGAGCTGAACAAATTGCCCGTTTCGGACAATTCGATTTCGTGTTTGCCAATATCAACCGGAACATCCTGTTGAATGATATTTGCCAATATGTTCACTGTATGAAACCTGGAGCCAGTCTTTTCATGAGCGGTTTTTATCAAGAAGATATCCCCGTTATCCAAGCTGAATGCGAGAAAAACGGATTAAGATTCGAATCATTCCGGGAAAAAGACAATTGGGTTGCTGTAAAAGTTAGTAAGCCCGAGCAGATTTAACATATTTTACACGCTTAATCCAAACATTTTCCATATTTTCGGCGTTATATAATAAACATTTAAAAAAGAGACAGTCATGAAAAACGTTGATTCTAAATTATTATTGGGCCTTGTAGTAGGCGCAGCAGTTGGTGCAGCAGTTGGTTATTTGGCAGCAACAGACAAAAGAGAAGATTTACTGAACGAACTAAATAGTGTAGTTGGAAAGGTAAAAGAAGGATTTAACTCAGCTTTGGCAAAATACAAAGAAGGAAAAGCAGAAGCTGTTAAACCCGTAGAAGAAGTGATTGCTGAATAATGAACGACAGCGAGAAAGTATTTCAGAATCTTAAGCAAGATGTTTCAGCTTATATGGAGCTGAAGCTGGAATTACTAAAATTAAACACGTATGAGAGAACAGGTAAAGTAATTGGCCTTCTCTCATACGGGTTAATTTTATTATTCCTGGCCTTCTTTGCCGTTTTGTTCATATTTTTGGCTCTAGGATTTTTCCTCGGAGAAATACTGGATGTTCCTGGCTCCGGATTTGCCATCGTCGCTTTATTATATGTAGCGATTATTTGGATCATTACTAAAAACGAAGCCAAAATACGAACAAAGATCTTGAATTTAGTAATTGCAGCCTTGGCTGCCAACGACGACAAACAAAACACAAAAGACGATGAATCATCCGCAACAGACGCCGCTGGAAAAACTGTTGGCTGACAAACAACGTATCCAGCAAGCATGTCTGGAACAAGAGAATAAAATAAACAAGACGTTTACTTATATCCAAGAAAACGCCGGATCGTTGTTGCTCTCCGGATTGTCATCGTTATTATTCCCTGCCAAACCGGATAAGAAAGGAGAAACAGCCCAAGGTACGGCTGCATCGGCAACACCAGCAACAACCTCACCACTCAGGCTATCTGATTATTTATCCGTAGGAAAAGCCTTAGTGCCATTAGCATGGGAAATTATTCAGCCCCTAGTAGTCAGTTGGGGTATTCGTACAATCCGGAAAAAGATAACAAACCTCTTTTCTCCCTCCAAAAAATCATCGGAGAAGAAGAAGTAAGGATTAATTTATGTTAGAAGCTACACTTTTTCATTGGATTTTCATCCGAAAACAAAAAACATAACTAAATTTGCAGTCGAAAAACAAGGGGACTTTGAAAGAGGTCGCCGAGACTAAATAAGAAGAACAATTTTTTAATAAACCCATAAAAAGTTTTATTACAATGATTAAAGTAGGTATTAACGGTTTCGGTCG
>ENA-OURU01000160-OURU01000160.1-human-gut-metagenome-genome-assembly--contig:-NODE-160-length-101508-cov-12.237194_pt1 | contig 101508 bp, 124 predicted proteins | sample MGYA00242137_ERZ509064 | MGnify/ENA primary metagenome ERZ509064 (study PRJEB26280, sample SAMEA2338777) | human gut metagenome | biome: human gut; feature: human-associated habitat; material...
CGGCAATGTCCAACGGCGGTAATATTGTAGCCTATTTGCAAGTAGGTAATTCGATGCTTAACAAAGAGCAAACCTTGTACTATGGCCGCGATATTTACGATCAGAGTATTGTTCGAGTTTTGGCTGAATTGAATTCATTCGACACGGACGGTGCAGAGTTTACGTTTTACACCGACGACCCGGCAGGAATCTTGGATGCGACCCTCATAAAAGTTTATAGGTTGCCGAAGTAAAAAGCATCCCCCCTCCGGTTAAGAGGGGGGATTTTCTTAGATATTGGCATACACACCTTTAATCCGTAAGATATCCGATGGATTAACCAAATTGTTCGATACTACAACTACCTGTAATCCCTGAATCCCTTTCGCTCCTGTCACAACAGAAGCAACATTCAAACGGATTTGCCCGATATTAGTTCCGGACGCAATACTTCGGGTGTTCAAATCCATAAGTGTTGCTGCTTGTACGGGATTAAAGAACGTTACAGGAATAGCCACTGATCGAATGTCAGCATTGGAACCAGCTGATGACCTGAGTTCAGCGTCGATGAACATTGCCGTGCTGGCGATGACCTCATAGTTGAAATTTACAGTAATAAGACTCCCTGTTGATAATGCCAAGTCATATTGATTGGCTATTTTGGTAAATCCGGGGATAGGGGATGCAAAGGTGCCAATAGGGGTCAACATGGCTTCTATTATATCACTGCTGTTATTCATCAGTACTTCTCCCCGGTAAGCGATCCGGCCTGATGTTTCCCATATTGTGAAGGTTAGTCCAATGTGATAATAATCCCCACCATCATACACACGCTGGGCATATCCAACAATAGTGGATTCATCCTGCGGGAAAGAAGCGTTTTTGATTTGAGGCAAGTGATCGTATATATCAGACGATGGCTCTATGAATACAGGCACTATTTCACCATTCTTATCCCATGAATGATTTTCAACAATCATCGTGATGGATTCATCCGACCCGATGTATATAGGGTCAACCGCCCCACCTCCGCCAACAGCGGTCCACTGGGTGGGGACGTGTTTTGCCCCACGTCAACACGATTCGCCATTACAAGTATAACGCTGATAACAGTACACTATCGTAAACATGTTTAAGGACGATAAATTCAATTTCTGGTGCCCTATCGGGCGCATCGAAAAGGCCACCGACGAAGCGGGTGAACCCGTTATGCGTATCGGCGGTATTGCCTCCACCATGGATAAGGACGCCGACGGCGAATACCTCGATCCTACGGGGTTTGACGTCGAGCCACTGAAGAACTCTGGAATGGTTAACTGGCACCACCAAGCCAAGAACTCCCCAGCCGCTATTATCGGTGAGCCGTCGAAGGTCGAGTTGCGTCCCGAAGGTCTTTGGATTGAGAGTGACCTGTACGCTTCGTCGCCTATGGCCAATGAGGTCTACGAACTGGCCAAAACTCTCGAAGAAAACAGCAAGACGCGCCGCTTGGGGTATTCCATCGAAGGTAAGGTTGTGAAGCGTGCTTCTAACGACAAGAAGTCGCCCCTCTACAACAAGATCGTTAAGGCCGTTATCACTGGCGTGGCCGTAACCCATATGCCCAAGAATCCTCATACGTTCGTCAACATCATCAAAGGTCAAATCGACGCTGACGGCATTGAGGTCGATTTGGAGGAAGAGGACGACAACGCCGAACAGCGTGGCGGTGACACCGAGAAGAAGGCTCTTACTACGTCCAGTGGCGCAGCGTTGATGCCTGAGTCGGTCGACGGCCAACCGAAGAAAACGTTCTCGAAATCTTCCGTCATGGAATGTATCTTCCGCGACATTCCAAATATTACAATACCGAACGCCCAAGAAGTGTACACTTTAATCAAAAACATATCGGTTATGAACAAACGCAAATCCATCACTTCCGAGGACATCGAGAAGGCATACGACGCTCTGGGGCTGAGTCCCGAGGGTAAGGTTGCCGCCGATGCCGAAGACGTGCAAAAGGGTGACGACGCCGACGGCCAGATGGGTAAGGAAGACGAAACCCACGACGACGAGCCGCGTCATAACGCCGCCAACATGAAAAATGCCAAGGCCGGCAAGAAGGAGGAATCCGAAGAGGAGACCGAAGACGACGACGAAGGCTTCGAGCAGTGCGACAAGAACGGAGCCAAGATGAAGAAGGCCGCCGACAACGACCTCATGAAGGCTATTCAGGGCATTGGTAACGACTTCAAGTCGTACATCAAAGCTACCGCCGTACTGGTGAACGATCTCCGCCAGAAACGCGCTGAGGACGCTAAACGCATCGCCGAACTCGAAGACGTCATCAAAGGCCAGACCGAGGTCATCGAAGGCTTCTCTACCAAACTGGAACGCTACGGCAGCGAGGTTCCGCGCCCGAAGTCGCTGCGTTCGGCTACGGTGGTTGACCGCGCTTTCGCCAAGGGTGACATCAAGGGTGACATCGAGAAGGCCGACGGCATTACCCGTATTTCCATGACGGAGCACCCCAAGGCCGTCGCTTCGCTGCTCGATCAGGCGTCGTTCGCCAAGGGCTACGACAAGGAGTACGGTGACGCGCTTTTGGCGTTTGAGGCCCGGCCGGAAGACGGCGTTCCTTCGAACATCATCGCTCGTCTGAAGGCTGAAACCGGATACGAGATCGTGAAGTAGAAACACCCAAACTATTCCATAACATAATCAATTCCAAATCATGGACAGACTTTCTATCAATCTCGCCGACTATGGCATCCAAGCGCGTGGTGCCCAGTACGGCTCGTCCAGTCAGGAAGAGGTCGCTGCGTTGAACAAAGCCCTCGAAGCCACCGACATCACGGGTCGTCAGACGACGAACCTTACCGATGCCTCCGGTGCGCCGCTGAAGGTGGAGTCGCTGGAGCGTACTCTGAAGCACCTGACGTTCCGCGAGAGCGACATCGTTCTCTGGAAGAACCTGCCGAAAAAGGCCGCCTACAACACCGTTGAGGAGTACAACCAGTTGGCATCGTACGGTGCTGACCGCGGTGGCTTCACCAACGAAGGCGAACTTCCCGACGAGGAGGACTCGATCTACATCCGTCGGGCTCAGCTGGTGAAATACCTCGGCGTCACCAAGTCGGTTACGCACCAGATGACCCTCGTCAACACGATGGTGGGCAACATCATGGAGCGCACCATCAAAGACGGTACGCTGTGGATTCTCCGCAAGCTGAACAAGTCGCTGTACTACGGCAACTCGGACATCATCCCGCAGGAGTTCAACGGTCTGCTGGCTCAGCAGCTGCAGTCGGACGCATGGAGCGGTCTGGACGCTTACCTCAACTCTGAGAACGTGATCGACCTTCGCGGTCGTGGCCTGACCGAGGACCCCATCGAGACGGCTGCCAACTCGATCGTCGAGAACTACGGCCTCGGAACCGAGCTGTACGCTCCCCCCGCCGTTCTGTCGGACTTCGTCAAGACGTTCTATGGCAACAAGTTCATCCAGCCCAACACCGCCCAGACCAGCGCCGGTATCATGGGTCAGCGCGTTCAGGCGTTCGACTCGCAGTTCGGCCGCATCGGCCTCAACTACGACGTCTTCTTCAAGAAGGCTCCGTTCAAGGTTGCTGGTGCTCAGTCGACGCATCCCAAGTCGCCCGCCGCTCCCGTATGGGACACCGCCGCTCCGGCTACGGTTGTTGCCGACGTGACGACCTCGAAGTTCAACTCGGAGGACGCTGGCAACTACATCTACGCTATCGCAGCTATCAACCGCCACGGCGAGTCGTCGCTGGTGGTGAACGAGACTCCGGTAGCCGTGACTGCAGGGTCGGTCGTTGACCTCAAGTTCTCGATCGTGGACAACGCTCACCCGGCTACGGGTTATCGCGTGTACCGTTCGAAGAAGGGTGGCGACAAGACCAGCAAACTGTACCCGATCTTCGACATCTCGGTGGCCCAGCTGAAGATGGGTTACGCAGGGGCTGCCGGCGATCTGTGCCGCGACAACAACTACTTCCTGCCCGACTGCGATCAGGCCTTCCTGGTTCAGTTCGACAACGAAGTGATCGAGTTCGCTCAGCTGGCTCCGCTGATGAAGATGGACCTCGCGATTCTGTCGCCTGCGTACCGCTTCATGGTGCTGCTGTACGGTACGCCGTTCCTGTACGCGCCGAAGAAGTTGGTCCGCCTGATCAACATCGGACGCGCCTCCAACTAACGAAACAATCGTTCAACCGAGAAGCGGGGGTGGGGGTAGCCCCATCTCCGCTTTCTCATTAAATCGTTTACAATGAAACTGAAAACCACCAATGCGTCCCTGTACGGTTCGCGCCTCGCTGTCCCCGTTGACGGCACCATTCAAATCGACCGCAACGGCGAGATCAACGTATCTGAAGCCTGCGCCAAACATCTGCTGACGCTGCCCGAATGGCAGGCCGTTGCAGGAAAGAAGGCTGAAAAGGCCGCCGAGGAGACCGCCGCCGAAGCCACGGCCGAGGATCAGGACAAGGTCGTCATTGACCAGATTCGCGCCATGTCGCTCGACGAGATGCTCGAGACCGCCGCCGAAGCAGGTTATCCTGAGGACGAGTTCAAGAAGTTCAAGAAGAACCCCAAATTGATGGCAGCCTATCTGGTGAAGAAATACAAGGCCGCTGTCACCTCTGAGGAGTAGTTTCCTCGTCTCACCGTTACGACTCGCAAAACAGACCAAAATGACTCTTCAATTAGACATCCTCTATAACAAGAACGAAGGCCTCGTGTTAAGCCCTTCGGAACTGGCTGAAAACTACCTTTTCGGCATTCCGATGTGTGCACCCGATGGCCAGCGCGTTTCGGAGTCTTCGATCAAGACCCAGATCAAGGTAGCGCAGGCGCAGGTAGAACACCTGTTGTCGGTGAAACTCAAAAAGCAGGTCATCGAAGAGAGCCGCGACTATATTCGCGAAGAGTGGAACAACTGGGGCTTCATCCGCGCGATGTACCCCGTGGTCTGTATTCATTCGTTGTGCGGTTTCATCAACTCTGTAATGCAGACCCGCTACCCCTCAGAGTGGCTTTCCATCAAGAAGATCGCTTCTGTGGCCGTGTACCGTAATATCTCGCTGATCCCCAATTCGGGTTCCGGAAAGGGCGCCATCATGACGCAGAACTCGTACGTGTACAACGGTATTGCCCCTAACTTGGGGTGGTTTGGTCAAAAGTACATCCCTAACTACTGGCGGTTGAAATACGTCACCGGGTGGGACGAAATACCCGCCGACCTGTTGAACTTTATTGCCAAGGCAGCAGCGTTGAACGTGCTGGCAGTAATAGGCGATGTACTTTACGGCGTGGGCATGTCGTCGGTGAGTATCTCACTCGATGGTGTGTCACAAAACACGCCGTTGACACGTTCGGCCCAAGGCGGCCTATTCGGCGGCCGCATCAAGTTATATCTGGACGAACTGAATCAACAACTGCCGAATCTGAAGAACCAATACCGCGGTATCGCGTTTGATGTACTGTAATGGCCAAAAAGCAATCCATACTGAGCGCGTCGCTCGTTGACACCCCACCCGTGAGCCTGACCCCCGCGCAACCGGGGCGTCCGGCCGTGGGCTGGGACGTCGGCCGTTTTGAACGCCTTATCTACGATCAGGGGTACGACGCCTACATCGACCGCGCCATGCGTTGCCCGTGCGTGGACAAGACCAGCGGTCAAGCCTCGTCGACGTGTCAAAACTGCTACGGCCGAGGATGGTTCTTCGTCAATCGCCGTGAAACGCGCCTCATAGCCCAGACCATGGGCAACCGCCGCAAGTACGAAGAGTGGAGCGAACTCAACATCGGCACCGCCGCCATCACGGCCCGCGCCGTTGACCGTATGGGGTTCATGGACCGCGTCGTGCTGCTGGACTTGGAGGGGTATTTCTCCGAGATACTCCGGCCGACTATCTACCGTAACGAACTGTTCGCTTACCCAGTGTACGAACCCTTGGAAGTGACCGACATCTTCCTTCATGTAGCCGACGGCGAACCGTTGCGGCCGCTTACTACGGCAGAGTTCCGCGTGGACAAGAACAGGGTCGTTTTCAGCAAGGATTTGATCGGCATGGTAGAAAGTAACGACCCTAACGCTAAAGCCGGCAATTTGACCGTTTCTATTCGCTACAAGCACTACCCCGTCTATCACATAATCGACGTTGACCGCGAACTCATGCAAGTGCGCGAAGGTAAGCCCTGCGCCGTGGATCGCGGAGCGTTGACCGCTATGCCAGTGAAGGTCGTTGGCCGCAAGGCGGAGTACGTATTCCCGCCCATGCGCTACGGCGACGTCCCCTACGATAACACCGTGAAGTAATGGCACGGCCCATCAACATAGACGTCACGGGTTTAGGAGCCCAGTTTGGACTCACCCAAGCCCAGATCGACGACCTGACCGAGTTGTGTGTTCAGGCCGTCACGGCAGCCGTCTATGCGAATTGGCAGGCCCAAGCCAAGCAGGGACTCAATTCAACACGCCCCGAATACCTCCAAAATCTCAACATCATCGACCGTGGCCGCTTTGCCAAGTCGATCGTCCTCACGGGGGAACTACCAGTGATGCTGGAGGCCGGGGCAACCCCTTTCGACCAGAAGGAGTATTTCCAGCGGTCATCGCGTGTCCGCCACACCGTTCCCGTACTACGCAAAGACGGTACGGTACTGAAGCCCGGCGGCGATTGGTATCTGACTGTTCCGTTCCGCCATGGTACGCCCGGCACGGTTGGTCAGGCAGGATTCTCTGACGAAATGCCTCAAGAGGTTTACAACGTGGTACGCACGTTCGTTACCGGGCAGCGGTTACGCGCTTCGCAGATTCCTTCGCCGTACAACATACCGACTACACGCCGTGCCGTGGCAGCTACTGACCGCTCGCCGGCATACGGGGCTTACCTGCGTAAGCACTCCATCTACGAGGGCATCACCAAGATGACTGGCGTGTACGCGCGTACCACCCAGAACATGTACGTTTCGTTCCGCCGGGCGTCAAAGAACAGCGATCCGCTGAGTTGGATATTCCCCGGTTTGGCCGCAAGACGGTTTGCCGACAAGGCCCTCGACCAGACGGACGTTGAAACCATAGTACATAACGAATCGGTTAATTTCTTGGAAAACTTATGAAAGTAGACGCCATTATCTTGCCTGAAGTGATAATCGCCCGCGTGCTGAACGCCATCGTGAAGATGATACGCGACGATATCGCCATGACGCTACCCGCTGACGTCAAGAACACCATCCTGTATCAGCTGCTTGGCGCCAACGAAGACGACCAGCCTATCCACATGAACGCTTATAACTACTTCAAGCAGGCGGTCAAGATATTCTCTAACCCGGCGAATTTGGAGGTCCATTTGGGATACAACGCTCAGGTAACGACAGCCCTCGCCGTTCATATCATTTTGCCCGGCGAACAAGCCTCTAATGCCCCGCTGGGTGAGGGGCAGGAGTGGGACGCTGCCGCCGAGCAATTCATGTACACGCAGTGGATGGATGCGCAGTACCAGATTCTTATCACGTCGGATAATTCATCCGAGGCTATGATTGCCTACAACGTGTTGAAATCCATGCTGCTGATGTACGCTCCAAACCTCGACTTGGTGGGGTTACGCATCCCGCGGGTATCGGGTGGCGATATCATCCTCCAGCAGGACATCATCCCGCCAACCGTATTCCACAAAGCCCTCACGCTGGCGTTCAAATACGAGGTTACGGTTCCAACAAGATTGCGTGCCCAAGTCGTAAAGGCCATCAGCTACAATTATAACATTTGCGACCCGTTTGGCGGTGAAGTGATAATCCCCGGCGGCGATGAAACCGAATAAATACCAAACTTTTCTAAACATACAACATTATGAGTACTGTGGTAACGATGAATGGCAAAACCTACGTTGAGCCGGGTTCGTACGCGATCACTGTCTACCAGCCCACTTCGGTAGTCAACGTGGCTTCGTTTGGCCGCGTTATGATTATCGACACGGGTCTCTCTCAGGAGACGGTGGACGATGCAACGTACGAATTCGCTGGCGGCGCAGGTATTGCCGGCGTTGACGCTTCCGGGCGCAAGGCCATTTACAGTTTCGAGAATTTCGAGGACTTCTCGGACTTTATGGGTGGCGGTATGATCACCGACATCGCTCAAAAGCTATTCACGCCGATCGACGGTGCGCTGGGTACGCCGCGTCTGTACTATACCCGTGCAGCCAAGACCACGCCTGCAACGCTGAGTATCGGTGCTGACACCAATTCTATCGTCCTGACGTGTTTGAACGAAGGCGCGGTTGGTAACGGTGTAGCTGAAGGCGATATGAGCGAACTGTCGAACGGCACGCTGGAGAACCTCAAGGTGGGCTACGCCCTCGCGATTAAGGCAGGCGTTGACGACACGTCGAAATTCATCGTCACCATCTACCGAGGTAACTACCGCGGTACGGACGCTGCGGGTGAACCCTACGGCACCTATTCGCTGGCTGACGCTTACGGTGAGATGGTTGCCCAGTCGGGTGAGATTGGAACGTACGACGAACTTTACAACTGGTTGCTGACGTCGTCGATGGCCATGGCCAACTTCCGCCCGTCGAAGGGTGCAGGCTATGTAGGCACGACCGCGCTGAAAGTAACCGCTCCGGCACTGTTCGCTGGTGGCACCACGTCGTATCAGGGTTCGAAGGGCGAGAACGAATACTACCCCGACGTGCTGGAGGCTATCCGCGAGTTGGAGGTTACGTTCTTCCTGTGTACGGACTACGGTGTAGTCAACGGCGCCAAGGCTTCGTCCAACGGCAAACTGTTCACCTTCCTGAAGAACGACGCCAAGTTTGACGAGTTTATGTTTGTACCCGGCGGCGAAGGAAAGGCTGATCTGCTGACGACCAACACCATTACCCAGACTTCGCAGGCGCTGGCTGTACACTACAACGACGAGAAGGTCATCGTCACCCACGGTTCGCCTACCGTACCGCGTAAGGACGGCAACGGCACCAAGAACCTGCCGTCGATCTATCTCGCTGCGGCTATCATGGGCCTGAACGCTGGTCTGGCTGCCCAGACTCCCGTTACGTTCAAGCGCGTGGGATACGACGCCTACGCCTACGATCTCACGTTCAGCGAGCGCGTGAAGGCCCTTCAGGCTGGTATTATGCACGTTCGCGAGGTTTCGGGTTACTACCGCGTCAATCAGGGCATCACGTCGCTTCAGAACAACAAGCAGACCATCTCCGAGGACGGCCAGACCTTCGAATTGTCGATCGCTCTGATCAAGGCTCAGCTGAACAAGGAACTGATCCTCGAAGGCCAAACGCGCTTCACGGGTAACACGGCGGCTCAGGCTTCGCCCAACACCGTGAAGGACTTCACCGAAACCAAACTCACGTCGCTCGTGGCCAAGGTAGGTGATGACAACCTGATTATCTCGTGGAAGAACGTGAAGGTTTCGGCCCGCAACGGCGACTACAAGGTAACGTACGACTTCGTCCCGAACGTTCCGGTCAACAAGACGTTCTTCGTCGGGAACATGCTCGACTATGTTTTCAACTCGTAATTAAAGAAAGGAGCGCTATATGTCGAATAAGAAAGTAATGACTGCACCGCTGGCGATTATCCGCATCAACAGCGTTGCTGTCGGTAAGATGAAGAACGTCCGCATCACGGAGAACATCCGCCGCGGGCGGGTCGTCGGCCTCGGCAGCCTCACGCCCAGTGAGGTTCCGGCGGTGGAATGGAGCGGATCGCTGAGTTGCAGTTCGTACTCCATCAATTTCAACCGTCTGGCCAACGTGTCCAAGAAGGGAACCTTCCGCCAGACTACCAGCGTCGAAGAGTGGGCCAACGCCATCCTGCTTCAGGAAGAGGGCTTGGAGTTCGCTGTTCAGCGTAAGGTCAAAGACGGCGAAATCGACCCCGAAACCGGAATGGTTAAGGCCACCTACGAAACGTTCGCGCTGGTGAAAGGGGCGTTCGTTACCCGCGAGGGCTTTGACATCCAAGAGGGGCAGATCTCGGGACGTGATACCGAGTTTGAGTACACCAGCCCGATCCTCTTTGACGGTATCAGCGAGTAACGCCGCGTTATCTACCAACACCAAGTATAAAGAGAGTGCTACGGAAAGCCCGTGGTGCTCTCTTTATTGTTAAACAAAAATAGTCTAAAATGGAAGATTACAAACAACAACTTTCCGAGGTGAAAGCAGTCGAGTTCCGTGGTGCGAAACTCAACGTCAAGTTCCCTAACGTCGGCGAGATGATCGACATCGAGAACCTCAAAACCGCATACTCTGGCGGACGCTACGGCGTTATGCTGGCCAGCGGTGTGAAGAGCATGATCTACGCCGTTGACGTGATCGACGCCATGGCCTTCATCGAGATCAAACTCAAAGCCGTACGCAACATGCTGAACCTTCCTGAAGGGCAGTCGCTGATGAGCGTCGATTCGGGGCTGGCGTCGGAACTCACGGCTTGGTACAAGCAGCAAATCGCCCCGTGGTATAACTCGATGATGTCGAAACTGTATGAGGCAGGAAATGCCCAGCCGTCTCTCAACGCAAAGGGCGGAGCCGACGCTGAATGACGTCACTGACCGTGGCGTCGAACGCTGGCTGAGTCAGTTCCCGATCGACCTTTGGTGGCGGAGGAAATACCGTATAGCCTACGGGTCTCCGCGTCACCGGGCGATGAGTTTCTTTGATCAGTTACGCGAGTACCGTGAAGAGGTGTTGCTGAAGCGTATCGCACAAGAGCAGTCAGAGCGTGAAATGATGGGCGACGACTACGATTCACGGGTTGTTAAACTGAGTCAAGAGGAGATCGACGAAGACTACGAGAATATCAACTTGGATGACTTTTAACGCAAATAACAATGGCCGAAAGGGACATAACAGTTAACATCAACGGAAACGGCTCCGGCGGCACCAGCACTCCCCCGACGCCTCCCGAACCGCCTGCGAGTGGCGGCGATACGCGGTTGAGCGCGTCGGTGTCGGACTTGGTAAGCGAACTTCGCAGCGTGTTGTCCCAAGGCGGCGGCCCGGCGTTCGGCCAGAGTGGATTCAAGGGTTATTTGGACGATGTCGGCCGGAGTATCGTCACCCAGCGTCAGGCAGAAATACGCAACCGATTCGACTTGGCTCGTGAGGAGAATTCGAGCCGTTACATGGAAGAGGTTAACCGCTTGGACGCTGAGCGTGAAGCGCGTGTTAACCAATATTCGTTCGCCCCTAACGGCACGCTGTTCAACCCCGAAGGTAAGCCGCTTCCGTCAGGCAAGACCATCGCTCAGGACCTCGATTCGTGGTACAACCCCCGGTTCCGGGCCATTGAAGAGCAATTTGCGCCGATTGACGAGCGTTTAGCCTCTGAAGAGGAAAGTGAGCGTGCCGCGGTAGAACGCGAAATGACGGACGCCCTGAAGGCCGTTGCGGAGGCGTTACGAACCGAGTCGCGTGAGAAGTCTTCAGGTAACGACGATTCCTACATGGGCCGCTTGCGTTTGCAGCGCAAGGAACTCACCGACGAAATGGAGCGGGCCGTGTCGCAAGACGACTACGTTGCCGCCCGCCGAAGGTTGCAGGAATTCGATCAACGTCAAAGCGCAGCCGGCAACGGCGATATCTTCGAAAACATCACCAACGCCCGCTTGGCCACTTCCGGCGCAGGCATGATAACCTCAGCCGCCAGCGGTAACATCACTGGCATGGGCATGGGGGCCGCTGGATTAGGAGCCGCCGCACTTGGCATTCCTATCGCAGGTATCATCGCCGGAGCGATCGTTGCTGCGATAGGGCAAACCGTCATAGCCACCACCAACCGTATTGAGTCCATGGGTGACATGGCCGCGATACGGGGAATTTGGGGTGGCAATACCGGTAATGCCGCGCTCCGTAACGCTACCGCTACCGTTATCAACGCCCGTACCCAAGGAGCCTACGGCGAAGAAATCACCCGTAAACAGCTGGGGTTTGAGGACGCTGAGTTTATGCAACGTGCGCTGGCCCTCATGACTACGTCTGGCGTGTTGGCTAACTGGGAGAATCGGACGTTCTACAGCTACGCCAACGAAAGCCAGTTCAATCTTCGCGAAGGCAGCGTTGCTCAGGCGTCCCGCTACGACCGCTATGGCTTGGAGGCCAACACGGCAATTTCGCGCTTGGCATACGAACTCGAACGCCTCAACGATGAAGGCGTGAATACCGGCATCGGCGGCGAGTTAGGATACATCCGGATGCAGGAGCGGTACGACATCCAGCAACAGCTGATGGGGCGGTACTACGCGGCGTACAATCGACCGAACTACGAAGTGGCTAACGCTACTCAGGCCGCTTACTCTGCAGCTATGGACCCGCGGTTCATTCAGGATAGCCGTTTGGGTGACGTTATCGCCAAGTTAGACTCCGCGCTGGGCAACCCGCAAAGCGAGAATATGCAGGCTATCTCGTTCGACGCCTTACGGGAGTACGGCGCAGGGTTCGGACTGGATAAAATGAACAATTTCCAACTGCAGTACGTACTGAGCAATCCACAGAGTTTTGGCCTCAATGAGACCCAAATAAACTCGATGGTGATTCAGCGTATCGCTGATATGGCCAATATCCCCAAAGACCAGCGTGGCGACATGAGCGCTCTGTTCGCTTCACCTGCGTTTATGAATATCATCCGCGGCGTTTTACCGAATTTGACCTACGACGAACTGGCTCAAACGTTGCCCGGTTTGGCTACGGGCGAAACGGCGCGTCAATACTCGCGGTCCAGTCAGGCTATGAAACAAGGGGCTACTGAATCGCATTATAGCATGCTTCAAAACATGAGCGACTACTCCGGATTTCGCACGGCCATTGGTAAACTGCTGACAGCTACGGAGGAGTTCGCTACACAGTTAGGTAGCACGCTGGCAAATTACAACATAGAAGAAAACGAGGTTCACCCCGGTTCGTGATGATAGAAGTTAAGGGATATGTCGATATAATCCACGACCAGAAGAGCGTGGTGACCATGAAGGATTTCATAGCCTTCTACCACATTGACGAGATAACGCCAGAGAAGTTGTTTGACGACAACCGCGACAATATCTTGGCAGCGATGTCGTTAGTCGATAAGTACACCTACATGTTCGAGCACGGCCTGACCGGGGTCTTGGACACTTTAACGGCCGATAAGTTGGACCCTGAAATGGCGTTGCCGCGGTTCGCTAAGATACGGGTGTACTACACCAACATTCGCCAAGAAGACGTTCTATATGTCAGTAACGTCAAAGCCAAGATCACTGACTACGCTAAATGGGCTGACGAGCAATTGCTCGAAATAACGGACTCAAATGGTTTCCGGAGCGAAGGTAACGTCATAACGAAGGAGTATCGCAAAATGGCTCCTAACATTCGCGTGTGCGGGTGGTTTCGGGCTTTAGAGTTCCTGAACAGTGAACGGTCGGATGATATGAAGGCTTCATCGTTGCGCGACATATCCCGTTACGTTGGCTCCATGACAGTAAACGTCGCCAAAAATGGCGGTAACTTCACGTTGAGTCTGCCGCATATCGCTATTGAGGAAACTATTCGCGGTGAATCAGGCACGTATGAAAATACTATCATATCCGCTTCGATTGAGGAAAAGCCGTACTATAAAACGACCTTCGCCGATGACGTATCGCGGAACGAAAACGACTATTTCAACTGGCTCATATCGCCAAACGATTTGATATTCCTCCGGTTTGAAAAGACGGTGGAGGAAATCAACTCCGACCTCACAAACCGTACAGGCGAACCTCAGTTACGGGGCGACGTCTGGGACATGATCGGTTTGGTGGATTCGGTGTCTATTTCCACCGATTCACAAGGTGCAGTTTCCAACGTCAGTGTCCGCGGGCGGGACCTGATGAAGTTACTGATCGACGACGGATCGTTCTTCTTCCCGGTGGCTATGGACTTAGGTGCACGCGAACTCTTCGCCAACGCTTCAGGTATTTCGACCACCAACGCTGGCGACGGATTAGGCGTTCAGTTAAACTGTAAGACTGCCGTCAATCGCCTTTTAGGACGAAACGTCAACGGCGTTATATTGCCTTTCATGGGTAATATGTACACCTTGGAATTTGTGCTCAAAGAGGTTATAAACTGGCTTTCGAATATCGCCATCGCCCCAGACTACTTGTTCACTCCGTGGGGTGATGACCGTACTACGATGGCCGATATTGAACCGGCAACACCCGAAGACCCTAAAAAGAACGTGAAATGAGTATCGGAACCGGACTTGTACGTAAACTGGACCAAAAGGAAAACGAATACTGGGCCTTCAAAACGTGGGACCCTGAGTGGTGTGTGTACGGTCAATCAGCCGGAGCGCCTCTTCTCATAACCTCCATAGTCGGCAACCGAACGCTGTCCATGGACGGCAAGAACAAGAAGGAATTCCACCAAGGGTTGGATATTTCAATGCCCGTGGGCACGGCTATCTACGCTCCGGGGTATTGCAAGTGTGTTCGTGTAAGTCGTACGCCAAATAAACCTTCGGGAAACTACGTTTCGATAATCATGCCGGCATGGTGGTTTGGAAATGTTGGGCCGTTTGGTCAGTTTGAAACCGCCAACTTGGCGAATAACGCCATATCCCGTAAGAAGTGGGCCGAGAACGCGGTGGCGTGCTATGCATACGCCACGGTACGCTTTATGCATTTGAGCGAAATCGCCAACATCAGCGAAGGCGAATGGCTCGACCCCGGTACGCTGTTAGGTAGATCAGGCAATACCGGACGATCCACGGGGCCTCACCTCCATTTGGATTGTGCAGCCAACGGCGATTGGCTCAACCCGGCTCAAATGATGAGTAAGTGCTATTTCTCCATTTCAAAGAAGGAATTTGCCCCTTACATCAACCCCTACGACCGCCGCCGATTCACCACCGACGTGGGGTCAAAGCCTGTACCCGACTACCAGTGGATGATGGACTTCACGCGCTACAACCAAGTAGAAGTCCCGTTCGATTCCAAAGACACCGAGCCTATCATTCCCGAGGTTAAACTCGAAAGCCTTCAAGTCAAGCAGCGTTTGGCGCCCGGTATATGGCAAATCGTCAAACTAATCATTGACGAAAACGTGGCTCATCGACAGGTGTTCGATGGTACTATTACCAACCAAACAGGCTCGCTTCTCAACTGGTTCAACAAGGTTTGCCAAGAGCCGTTCGTTGAGTTTATGGGAGAAACTTGGGGCGATCAATACTACTTCATCGCCCGCCGCCCGCCTTTTGACCATGCCAGCGTGCTGAGGGCTTACAACTACGCAATGAGCGGTAGTGGCTTGTATCACGTGGTTCAGAAGGAGCAGGTCGTTGAAACGAACTTCACTCAAAGCGTTTCCAACGCTTACTCGTGGTACTACCTCCGGCCGCGTGTTTCGTTCGGCGGCAACGACGGTACGGTGTACTACATCCCAGCAGTATTCTTCCCGGAGATGGCGGCGTTATTCGGCGCTCGCGCTTGCCACGTTCAAAGCAACTACTACAACACCGTCAACGATGGCAAGGCTGACGTTGATAACGCCAGCGAAGAAATCAGCAAACAGGCGCGTGATAACTTCGCGAAGTCATATCTTCAGATGATGCTCGATTTGAAGTACCTGATCGAAACGACGATTTATTTGCCCTTCACCCGTCAGGGGACCATCACCTTGTACGGCAACCGGCAAATCAAGCGCGGTACGTGGATGTATTTCGTTCCTACACAAGAAATGTACTACGTTGACGCTGTAACGAATACTTTCCAAAGCGTCGGAAACCGCGTTTTCCGCTCGACCACGTTACAGGTATCGCGTGGCATGAAGACAAGCCTGATAGACGGCGCACGTCAAGATTTAGCTACTGTTAAGGAGGCTGATGGTTACAATAATTTAGGTGGATATTTCGGCTTGGTTGACTTCGGCAAAACAAAAACGGGAGCCGCGTACCCTGAAAAGTGGGATGGCCTTATTGACGGTAAAACTACCTTCAATGAGTGTATTGCCGACATCCATATCAATCAATCCATTTTGAATATGTTATGTAAAAAAGTCGGCTTTTTGCCCGGAAAATAGCCTATGGAAACAAAAGACTATAAACGCACCCCGGCGCCATTTGGCGTACAGATGAATCACCTTCATATGGGGTGTGGCGGTATAGGTTATATCGTTATCCCTGAGGGCGGTGAAAACCGTGAACTCTACATCCAAAACTGCATGAGGACCAACACCGTGTCTATTCAGGGCGGCGCAGGTAGGTCTATTTACAACAACGTGCCTATTCCCCCGTCGGTTCTCGAAACGGTGGAGTTCCCCGTATCAATCGACGAGTTCGGAACCCCCGTGGTTTGGGTACTGGACGAGTACAATCAGTGGCCTATCGTTGTAAACTCTTTGGACTTGCGCAAGTTCAACCAGCAACAACCGGGTCAGCGTACTATGCGCAAGGAATCCAACGGAGTGGTTGCTGAGGTTAAGACCGACGCCTCTCAGGGCATCATCGACATCTACGTCGGCGGTACGGAGGACACCCCCGCTGAAATCAATATCCGAGTCCAGTCGGCAAACGTCGATTCTAAAGTGAACATCATTTCCGACGCCGATATCAGCGTATCAGGCGATAAGCACGTTGAGATCACTTCCGCAACCCGCGTAACGGCGCATATCGTGAATGGCGTTGATACGGAGGCTGGCATTGAAGTAGTTCTTCAAGACGACGAATTACAGTATACCACCAAGGGTGGCAAGTCGACGTTCATTGTGAAGGATGAAAAGGCTTCGTTCAATGGCGGCGCAAACCGCGGCGTGGTAAATATCGCGCAAATCGAATCGCTGGTTCAGGCTCTCCAAAAAGACCTCCTGATAGCCTCGTCTGGTTCGAACCTTTCGAGTTGGATGGCCAGCGAAATGCCAAAGATGGAGGACAAGAAATTATCACATTAACGCCATGGGAAAGTTAGGAATAGACCCCAAGATGGTTATCCGCGCTACGTGCAAGGACTACCTCGCCACGCTGCCTGAAAAGGAGGCTGACAGCTACGTCGACGACATGGAGCAGTCGGTTGGTGATTCTATCCAGCAAAAGATCGATGAAGCCGAAACGTGGCTCGAAGCCGCTGAAACATCAGGCACCAACGCCATCGAGGCGTCAACGTCGTTAGGCGTTCAGGCCGTATGCGCTGACCCTATGGCGGGTGTAGCGTCCACGGGTGTCATAGCGTCAGCCAAGTCTGGCGCAGCTACCGCCAAAGCGCAGGTTGCTACCGGTAATGCTGCCATCCAGCAAGTTATACGTATCGTTGGTGGTTTCATGCTACCGCTTCCGGCCCCTGTAACCGCCGCGGCTCAAACTCTGGCCGCAGCCGACGCTGCGTTGTCGGCCATACCCGTGTAACAAGTATAATTGATGTAAATTTAAGACGATGCCGACCATAGCAGGAACAGTTCTCAATAAAGCCAAAGGCGACTTTGCCAGCGCAGCGAGCGACGCGCTTGTTACGATGGGCCGCGGGTTGGTACACGCTGTTGCGCCGGACGACTACGAGTACTACATGTGTACGTTGGAGTTGATAAGGTCGAGCGGTGAAACCGCGGCTTTCATGAACCTGCCTGTCATGCCCAGTAACATCACTGAAAGCCGGACATCGCTTACTACTATCACCAAGACCAACAACGTGGTGGTGTCGATGATTAACCCGTCGTTCAACCCCGTCGATATTTCACTGCGCGGTACGTTCGGCCGCAAGTTGCGCGTCTCGTTCGGCCAGCAGCAATTCAAGGATCAGGCCGAAGAAGGAGCCTCCATCCCGTTCTTCAACATCGGCATGTTTACGGGGGCCGCCGGAGTAGGCGATAACCGTACGATGATCGCCAAAACGGGGTACGGCCTTACCAAGATGATGCAGAAAATCCTGACCGCGGCTACGAAGTTGGACCCTAACGGAAAGCCCTATCGGTTGGTGTTCACCAACCACGCCTTCAACACGGCGTACTACGTTGAGGTCGTTCAGGATAACTACTCGATGGACGAGAACAGCAACATGATCTGGAATTACTCGATCGAGTTGCGCGCCGTGGCCGCTTATACCACCATCAAGTCTCTCAACGACTTCTTGGGGCAGGTCATGAACCAATCATTGAGTAGAAGTGTAACGCGGGTACTGGGACAGGTCAGTGATCTGCTCACGTGCGGTATCATGAATATGTTTTAGCCATGCTGATTCCTGAATACATAATCCGCTTTTCCAACGTGACGAAATATCGTTTAACGGACTTCTTGGAGCGATACCAAGACTTCTTCGACAACGATTATACGTCTATCGACCAGTATTTTTCAGGCCTCAGTGAAAGCGTCGATCATGACCGCCTGCGCCGTCTCCAGAAATTGCTCGCCGACTGCCGTGAGTTACAAGCCCAGTTCAAGAACTACGACAACCGCTTTGATAACTGCGGCTATTGGTTGCTGATGGAGTGGATCGACAACCTCGTTATGCAGGTCGAAAAGGTTACGAAGCTACCCAAGTTCCGGCGTACTACGCTGACGGCCCGAAACTACAAGCCCGTGATTCAGGTCGAGTCGTCGATTGGCGCTCAGCGTACTATGGAGGACCTGTCCATAGCCATCCAATCGAACGGCATGGACCGCGTTTCGTGGGAGCAACTCATGCTGGACAACGACCTCGAAGAAGACCAGTGGGAGATCGACGAGTTGAAGCCCGTAACGGCTATGGTGAATAACATCACGCCCGCCGCCGTGACTACTATCTTGGAACCGCCAATCGGTGAACAGGTCTACGGCAAGGACATCGCCCGTAAGATCACCATCGAGGTTGAAGAGGAAGTGGCAACAAAGGCCGTTTTTCGGCGATCTGGCGACTCAACGACCGTCACCTCGGCCCGGCGTATAGGCGACCTTAAAATCGTTAAATACAAGGACAACATCGACCAAAAGGTGATGATCCTCATGGGACTCAACCGTGGGACCGTACCCGACAACCCGTTGCTGGGCGTCGATCCTAACCTCACGGCTGGAGTCACCGCCGCTCAGTTGTCGCTACCTACGGTTCGCCGCCAGATGGTGGACACGTTCCTCCAAGACGATTTATTCGAGGCTGTTGATATGGTTTCCATCGAACAGAATCAGGATTCGCTGGTTTGTACGTTGGAGATTAAGACCAAGTACAATGACAAAGTGACCAAAAAAGTGAAGCTATGATAACGCAGATAACGCCAATCGAGGAACTCAAGCAGATGTGGCTCGAAATATTTCTGAACAAGACCGACAAGGTTTCTGACGTGTCAGCCGAGTCGGTTTTGAACGCCATGGCCTACGCCGATTCCAAGATCGGCCAGAAGATCATGGTCAATCAGGCGGTGATCGAAGGTCACATATTCCCCGATACGGCAGCAGGCGAATACCTCGACGCCTTGGCTGCGCTACGTGGCGTGGCACCGCGCTTCGGAGCCGCTCCGGCGACGACCTACGTCCGTGTCATAGGCGACCCTGGTACGTTCTATCAGGCTGGTACGATGTTCACCTCAACGACCGGGTTGACGTTCGTTTCGACGGAAGACGTTACGATCGGCGGTGTTGATGAAAACACAGGCCGCGTGGTCGTAAACTCCCGGCTGGCGTATATCCCCGTTCGGTGTACGAAATCGGGTGCTGTTACCAACATTCCGCCGCTGTCGCTGAACCGCGTGAACCCTACGCCTCCGGGACACCAGAGTTGCACCAACGAGTACCAAGCTACCGGGGGCCGCGATCAGGAAGATGACGAAACGTTCCGCATCCGTATCAAGGAAAGCGTGAACCAGTTGGCGATGAATACGCTGTCGCAGTTGGAGCAGGTGCTGATGAAGATCAACCCGCGCGTTCTGCGAGTACTCAAAGGCGGTTACGGTGAATCGCAAACTACGGGTTCAGCCGCTGAAAGCCGCATTAACCTGACGGTGGTATCAGTGAACGGTCAAGACTTCACGCAAGAAGAATTCGACGAGATGTATTCGCGTGCTGAGGAATATTTGTGCCTCACCGACCTGCTGCGCGTTTCTATCGCCGGAGCGCGTTACCCCGCTATCAACCTGCGTAAAGTCAACTGGCTGTTCGTTAACGTGGACTTCCGCGTTGATATCGACCCGGCGTACAATACCGACGACGTCCGTACCCAGATTCAACTCCAGATGAACAAACTGTTCGACTACCGTTTCTGGGAACCGGGCGACAAGGTGGAGTGGGAAGACATGCTGTACGTCGTCAAGAACGTCGAAGGCGTGCGATACGTTCCCGATACGCACTTCAACCCCGGCTACGACATCAACGTCCCCGAATATACGCTGCCGCGGGTACGCAGTTTCGTGATGCGCGACTTGGACGGCAACGTGATAATCGACAACGGCGGAGTGCTTTCCGAAGTGTTCTACCCGAACGTCGAAGACGCAAACTACCAAGCAACCGTGTTAATGTCTATCTGATATGAATCTCACTACCTCCATACGCAGCAAGGTCGTTGTTTCGCCGTCGAACGGAGTGACGATCACCGCCGCGGCCAGTGGCAACTTGCCTGAAATCTACGAGGCAGAGATTCTCCAAGAGCCTAAGACCGTCAACAATACGCCGGGTGTCCAAGGCGACCTGATGATCAGTTTGGATAAGCCGCCCGCTGACGCTGCCCTTACCAGTGATGGCAGACTCGTTTTAACGGTCAGCGACGGTGAAGAGGGTAAGTACCACCGCGACGGCTCCGATTTGATGTACGACCGCGCCGAGGACCCTCAACTGAATAACGTCATGGCCGCGGTCGGCGACATGCTGCTGGTGGCTATCACGTGCGACATATCAGGGCGTGTTTCACTGGCTTCTTTCACTGAGGACCTCACGGGCGTGAGCGCTCCGGCGGATGTAGCGCGGCTGTTCCGCGTGTCGGCCGACGGGTTGTTTTGGAGCGAATGGACCGAACTGACCAACGCCGCTCTTCAGGCTGCTGAACCTGTAACGGCCGACGGCATGATGTCGATCGAGGTACAGTACATCCGTCAAGGAGGCTCTGCGCCTATCACCTTCAATTCGATCACCTTCCAAGGTACGGTTGAACCGATTCAATTCGTTGCCCCTACCATCGACGAATCGATCTTTTCCGGCGTCGTTGGTTCGGAGCAGACCAAGCGTATCGAACGCAACCTGTTCAAAAAGTTGTACTACCGCGGCGTGATGGCCCAGTATGTGACACGCGGTGCTGATCGTAACTACGACGAAGACCGCGACTACGTTTCGCTGTTCTCGACCGTGGGGCGTTTCTTCGCCATGATGGTATCGTTCGCCAAACGGTTCGAAAACATCTACAACGACTTCGACATGCTGCGCGAGTACGTTCGCCAGATCGGGTTGTATTTTGACGAAAAGAGCGTCACGCTGGAAGAACTCCAGTATCTTGCGTCGCACTACTATGACGAAATACGCAAGCGTGGTACGGCTATGGTATTTGCGCGACGCGGTGACGGTCGGCCCTACAACGGCGAGTTCGTACGGTTGTTCGGTATTGAAGATAGCGACGAGTTGCTGACCGATAATCTCCCAGCGTCGAAGATGGGCTGGTGCTTGGGACAGGCGTCGCCGCTGTACCGCGGCGTTGGAGGTTCTAACCAGCTGAACAAAACACGCGAAACGTCACCCGACTTTGAGTCGTTGGGTGACTTCGTAACCACGGGTAACGTTTCCATCGAAGAGATACCGGACCAGTATATCGTCGGTTACGACCGCGAAAAGAAGACTCCGGTCTACAAGAACAAGGTCTGCCTGAAGATCACAGGTGAAGGCGGCTTGGGCCGCGGCGATACCGCTACGCCTGTCGATGACCGCGTGTACACGGCCGACTGCAACCTTTCGTACGAAGTCTCGTTTTGGATGAAGAGCGACGGTAAGGGAACGCTGAATTTTGGCGTTGAAGGTTTCAACATCTTAAAGACCACCCTGTCTACAGGTTTCATCCGCTTGGATTCTACGCAGGTAACGGACTACTTCGCCAACGAACTGCCGCTTTCCGCCGTACAAGCCAACACGTGGTATCACGTCCGCGGTATCATCCACGCTTACAGCACGCAGCCTGTGACCGTAAACGCGCCGGGTCTTAATATCGCACCCCACTTGGGAACGCAGTTGTGCTACAACAACTACTCTGTCGAGTACATTCTCCCGAAGATTCAACTCGGTGGCGGCGACTCAACAGCTACGCTTTACATCTGGGATTACAAGATACGCCCCCTCGTCTACGGCCGCAACATCCTCCCGCTGAAGGAAACGGGCCGCGTCGATGCCCGGTCCAACGGCTTCATCCAGTCACAGCGGTTGTTCTACATCTTCCTGAAGAATAACAACAACACGATGTCACAGTCCCAGTTGGAACGAATCGTGAATAAGTACCTAATTCCGTACGGATTCCAGCCTGTATTCGTGTACGGTACTACGCCTGTTAACACCTCATCGACGCCGTCGGAGTTTGTGCCGTATCTGGTATTGACGCCAAATTCAATTATCATAAACTCGAACGGTGAAAAGGGCCTTGTGGACCTGAAGACCAACACCAACGCCATTAAAGTCGAATAGATATGTCGAAATTGAAACTCTCACCGAACCTCTTCTTGGAGGTGGCCGAACTGGAGAACTTTCGTCGCCTGATGGTAGACGAAGGCTATAAGGCCGCGTTGCAGTCGCTGGTGAAAAACTTCGGAATTGCTCGCAATTCCGGCTCTAATGCTTTTGAAGTCACCGCCACGGGCGAGGAAAACACAATTTCTATCGCTCCCGGCACGGCATGGAACAAGGACTTTGATCGTATCATCAGCCGCGAGGCCGTTACGGCTCAGGCTATCCAATCGGACACCAAGACGTGGGTCATTCTTTCGCGCGCCGTAACCAACTACGAAGCCGGAACGGTTTCGGTAACTACCGACGGCACGCTCACGGGCGTTGGTACTGAGTTTACGAAAGTACTGCGTGGCGGCGACAACTTCCCGAACGCCGTCAAGTTCATCGACTCTACCAAGAACATCCTCAACTACGAGGTCATCAACGTGGTTTCCGACACGTCAGCCGTCATCGCCGTTCCAGCCGTGGCTGAAAGCAACATGCGCTACGGCGTTATCGGGGCTTTCACGCCGGGCTTTGTCCCGTCGAACGCCAACGAACTCATCTACGAGTACGATTCTTTCCAGATTCGCATGGTCCAGTCGGACAACGCGCCTGACATTCAGGAGGGGTACGAGTTTATCCTTGCGCAGTTGAACTGGGAAAGTGGCGATATGTCGATCGTCGATATGCGCAATTCGTGCACGTTCAACACCGACCCTACGGAAGAAATTATCGCCGCTTCGACCAACATCGTCAGCGTCCTCAATATCGACCGTTACGGCGATATGCTGCGCATTGCGGTTGAAAACGGCTACACCGTCACGGGCTTCGAAATACGGGCGTCGGCTTTGCAATTCCGTATCTTGGAGGGCAAGAACAACGTACTGGGGCCGGTATCGGGTAACTCCGGCAGTATTCCCTCGTCGGCGTTTGCCGGTTGGACGCTGTTCAACCGCGCTACGGGTAAGGGCGTCCGCATCGTCGATAACGCCAATACGCTGTTGACGCTGGCGTCGTGGAGTGGAGACCTGTCGCTGGGCGAGGGGGACGATTTTGTGATCGTACCCACGGTGGCTGATATCGAATACCAGTTAACCGCCGCCGGGGCTACTACGTGGGAAGGAGTCCGCAGCACGGCCCGGTTCCCGGTTACGGACGTTCAGACCAATATCTTCGTACCGCTGAAAAGCGGTCAAACAACTCTCACGCTGCGCTACCGCGACATCGACGGACGCGCCGCAAGTGCCTTTAAGGCGTTCCCGCAGTCGGGGTATAAGGACCTCACCGACGGAATGTCAAAATTCTTAACCAACTCGGTATTGACTGTGAACCTATGATGTTGTATCTTACTGGCGCACCTAACTCGTTGATGGTATCTCCGGATGCGCCTCAAAATGACCCCCGCATGAGTTTGGGCGGCTACGTGAGTTCAACTCCCGTACCGAACGCCGCGTTGAACGTGCTGTTCGACCAGGTGTCGCTGCTCACGCTTCAGAACCGCCCGACTGAATGCATGGCGTTCGCCCTCATCAACAAGGCCGGACAGCAGGTTTCGGACGTCGAAATCAAGATCGTTGGTGCTGACGATGACCTTTGTCAGTTTGAGGTAGCCGCCGTGGCGGTGAAAGACCTCCAGATGGAATCGCTCCGCAATCGGTACTCGCTGCCCATCAACGCCAAATTCTACAACGCCGACTTTCGCCGCGCAGGCGTTCAGGTGACCATAGTTTCGCCTGCAGCCGTGGGTGAGGAGTTTGTATTAGAGCCGTTCAATATCGTCGTCAAATCGCCTAAAACTGCCGACTACGAGGGAACGTTCAATGCCGTTAAGGCGGCGTTCGAAGGCAGTTCGGTATGGCAGGTGGTTTACGTGAGCGAAAAGGTCTTCCGCATCGAGCGTAAGGACTACGAAGCCATCGACCCGTTCCCCGTAAGCGTTATGGCTGAAGAAGACGGCCGCATCCGCTTAGAATTCGACGGCGACTTCCGCAACGCCATCAACAACACGCTGTTGCTGGCTGAAACTATGAACACTGACCAGTGCGTCGGACTGTGGATCAAGCGTACTATCAAAGAAACGGCTCACAAGACCTGTGACCAACTCTTCGAAGAGTACGACGCAAAGGTCAAAGAAGAAACTCTGGAACGTATTTCTCTTGTCGTCAATTATAACCTTGTTGACACTCGCGAATACAGCGACGAGTATAACGAACAAGAATATTCATAGTCCTATGCCACTTTCTTATAACGACGTCCGGAAACTCATCCTTTCGACCCTCGAAGAACGGCCTGAGGGGACCAAAGTACAGGTTCCCAACCAGCAAAACTACGAGTTGGCGCTGCTGGACTACGTTCAGGAACTGGAGACGTCGATGAGTACGTCTATCGTCGGTATCGCTGACGCTGATACGGACCCTATCGAACCGCCTTCGGCCCGCGTGGCATACTTGTCTCAGGTGGGAGTCAATTCCACCATCGCGTACAAGAAGTTCGTCGATGCCCAGCTGAACCCTATAACGGTGACGACTGACACCGCCCATGTGGCGTTCGTCACGCTGTTCTGGAATACCAACTACTGGCAGGTACAGGCGGTGATGATTCCGGTGTTTGAGGGTGGCGGCGGTGAGGCCGCGGGAGCCGTACGATTCGACATCGCCCAAACGCTCAGTGCACTTCAGCAAGAACAGGCCCGCGCCAACATCGACGCCGCGTCGCAGGAAAGCGTCAACGAACTCGCTTCGGTGGTCTACACCCAGTACACCGACCTGACGTTCCAAGTAGTTCCCGACCTCTTCGAGAACGACGTTGAAACCGAGGTAACGCTGAGTTGGGAGACCAAGTTCAACGACCAGCCTGTAACGCCTGATTCACTCGAAGTGCGTAAAGGCGAAGCCGTTCTCACTACTGATCCTGCGCTCACGAGTATCACCGACCGTATCAGCGCTACGCAGGAGTATGAAATCACGGCTGTCGTAAAGGGTATCACCAAGACAGCTACCGTCACGGCCAGTGCTTACGACCGTATGTACTTCGGTTCGTCGCCGAAGAGCAGTATCGAGTCAGAAGACGTTCTGGCGATGTACCAGCAGCCGATTAAGCCTTCGCCGGCAGGAGACGTTACGGTGGACGTTGGCGCCAACGAGTACATGTGGCTGTGTGTTCCTGCCAATATGACCATCAACAACGTGACCTCCGGCGGCTTCGACGTACCGATGGCCATGCCGGTATCGGTGCTGGTCGAGGGTAAAGGCTATTACAACTGCTACCGCAGTGCAGGTCCGTTCGCTGCGGGTCGTTTTAACGGTGTAATTTCATAGCAACATGGCTGAGATCAATATCTACGGACTACTCAACTCCAAAACGTCGGACGGTAAGTTGGCGCGGACGGAGCAAATTTTTGACGAAACCGAACAAAAGTTTCAAAGCGATATTAACGCCGCGAGCGTTCGTTCGGATTCGGTACGCGGCGTTGAGGTGGTTGAGGAAGCCCCCATGAAGAATGACAACATTTTGTACATCGAGGTAAAACCTGATGCCGATGGCCAGTAAGAAAATAACGGATTTGGTTTTGAACGGTCGCCAACTGTTGACGTCCGCCAAGATCAACCGTGTTATCTTCAATGGCAAAGTAATTTGGCCTGCTCAACCGGGCGAACCTACCATACAGCAAGTCGTGTTGAACGGCGAAGTGCTGTATTCACACTCTGCCGAAAAGCCTTATTTGGAGGTTGAAAAGTTGGTCGTATGGCTTACGCAGGACAACAACTGGTTCGGTCAAAATAACGTACACACAAACACTTCGTTTAACGTGGAATAATCCACATATCAAAAAAAAAATGGCTAATGTTTCAAAAAGCTACGTGATTTGTAGCCCCGGAAGCGGTTCGGGTGATACCACTCTGAGCCTGAACGCCAAGGTCGCTAATCTTGGCAACCGTCTCAACCAGACGGACAACTTCACGATCACTGCCCCCGGCGTGACGCCCAACAAGGCTTTCGCCGCTATCCTTCAGGCTGCGGCTGAGTTCGTCTCGTGGGACGACGGTGCCGAGGCTTCGGTCCCCAAGGCAGGCGGTTCAGTAGTACTGGACGGTATGTCCAACGCTGACACGCTGACGTTCTCGAAAGGTACAGGAGCGATCATCGCTGCTGATATTTCGGCTATCTCGTACCAAGCCAATGCCGCTGCCGCTACGTCGGGTACGGCTATCCCCGGCGACCCTGGCGCCACGAAGAAGTACGCCTTCGAGTTGACACTGACCGCCGCGGCGAATACCACCATCTCGGAGCGTACCCAGCAGATCACCGTCACGACCAAGGGTTCGAAGACTGCTACCATCACGCTCAAGCAGGCTGCCGGTGATCCTTACCTGACCATCGACAAGACCTCGGTGAACGTTCCTCAGGACGGCTCCGCGGTTACGCTTCAGGTTACGACCAATACCACGTTCACGGTATCGTAATTTCCATCCACTGCAATCCCGGAGGCGGGGGTGACCTCCCTCCGGGAACAATTAAACTTGTATGGCTATTCAGAAAACAACAATTGCTTGGGGCGACGGTTCGGGTGACAATTTCTATGTGTCGTTCGACCCCGCCAAGTTACCCGGAACAACGTCGGTCGAGGTGACGTCGGACTTCAACTACACTGGTAAGCAGCGTGAAAAGACCGTAACCTTCACAACCAACGCGCCGGGTATTCCTACTGCTTCACAAGACTCACGGCAGTTGAAGGTCATACAACTTACCGACAATCTTGTCATTGCGGTATGGGATACGGCTCAGACCGTGGCTACGTACAATGACGTCAAAGCCGGATTCCCCAAGAATTAGAAACCTTTTTATTCACAATTTAACAACATCAAAATTATGACTAACGCAGAGAAAATTCAGGCCCTCATCGCCAAGATTCGCGAGAGCCTCTCGATCACTCCCTACGCCACGATGGAGACGGTCAACGATCTGCTCACGATCGTCGATCTGAAACTGGCTGACGCCGGACAGGGCGGTGGTGGCGCTACCACGGTCAACTGGGACGACGTTCAGGGCAAGCCCAACATGGAGGAGTACGCCAAGAAGACCGACCTCCTGCAGACCATCACCCTCACGGGTACGGCTCAGGGTAGCGGAACGGTTGAGGGTAACGCCTGCACCATCAACACCACGGCTGGCGCCTAAACACGTGAGGTATGTGGATTATCTTCAACAAGTACATTCCCGTCGGAAAGTTCTGGATGATGACCCTGTGGTTCATGATCTTCGTTCGCGAAGACAAGCACGGGCGTGAAGTCCCGGAGCGTGTCAAACGCCACGAGCGTCGTCACTGGCATCAGGTTCTTCAGATCATGATCACTTCCTTTGCGTTGTTCCTTACAACGTGGCTCATCTACGACTACAACCCTTGGTGGTGGTTACTTTGGGTGACGTCGTATTATGCCGTGTACGTGGCGTGCTGGTTGATCGAAATCTTCTTGCCTCCGTACAATATGGCGTACAAGAACATCTGCTTCGAAACCGAGTGCCAGTATACGCAGGATGACCCTGATTATTCGCGTCACTTCTGGAATCACTGGTTTGGGTGGTTTAAGTACATTTCTAACAAGAAATATCCCCCCAAACGATAGTAGACGTTCGTCGAAGAGGAGGCCCGGTTTAACGCCGGGCCTTTTCGCGTTTGAAGGCCGAAATTCTCATTGGCAGCGAGTTTTCTTATACGAACCTATACACGTACCTCGGTGCGGCGCGTAACGACGCATAATGGCCTACAACGTTTATGCTGTTACCAAAGCGTGCAACGGTGTTGGGGATGAACAGGGGTAAACCACTTCAACGACACGCGACCCATACAGCAAGACGCCACATTGGCAGTAGGGGGAAAGGGGGTAAACCTCCTTCGCTATGTCCCCCACCAGCAAGTGTATGTGTGGCGTGTGCGTGAGAACGCGATTGTGAAACAAAATTGTTGATAAAATGACTGTAACTGAATGGAGATTTAAGACATGCGTGTTGGCGCGTGATGAATGGCGAAGAGACCCTAACGCATACAACGGGATGTGTTCGTTGTTTCGATTCATAATCACCCGTACCGGTAGCGCCAACACCGATGACCATAACTTCAACGAGGCGTTGGAAAAACATTTACACACCAATGCTTTGATTGGCGGCGAATTGACGTTGCGCCGCTTTATCCCAGAATTCGTCCGGCCTCGTGATGCCAACCGAGAAGCGGGGTTTTGGTGGCCTATCGCCGAGAAGAACCGCCGCCTGGAGTTTCTGGAGTACCTTGTACAGTATTACGCTTACAAAATCGACAAAGAAAATGAGAAAGAGCAATAAGGTCCATATGGTGACCATCGAGTTGGAACAGATCATCGAGATTCGCGTCGTTGGCTCCAAGGATAACAACGAAGCGCGCCGCCGGGCTTACCAGCGGTTGAAGCGCCAATCGGCGTTGAAATACGTCGTTCGTAAGAATACGGATGTCACGGGGTATGAAATATACTAAATGTTACAGATATGAACGGAATTGAAAATATTGCAGGGCTGTTGCTGTTGGCGATAGTCGTTGCGTGGTTGGTGTTTGTGTTTATCTTCGTGGCTGAATCTGCCGCCAATAAGGGGCGTTCTACTACCGGGTGGTGCGTACTGAGTTTGTTCGTTTCGCCAGTGGTGGTGCTGATCTTGCTTCACTTGCTTGGCGAAACGCGCGAGTTCTACCGCGAACGGCTGACGCAGGAAGAGTTGATGCGGTTGGAGTTACACCGTAAGATCGCCAAGGCGGCTGATCCCGACGAAGAAATAGAGGAACTGATACGGGCGTCTGTGGCACGTTGTAAAAACTTATGCTGATATGGTATTCCGCAGAACGAAGACCAGCGTCACGGCTTGGAGCGTGATTCGTGAGTATATGTCCAAGTGCACGTATGGCAGTTTGGTGACTCAGAAGGCTATACGCAACATCTTGGAGGAACGCGCCGAAAATTACCGCAAGTACGGTTCGTTGACGACGATGAACGCCTACTTCAATCTGATGGCTGGAGCGGGCTACATCCGCCACTCGCCTCAGCACGGTATTTGGGTTGTTGTTAAACCCCTTCCGGCCGATCTGACATCGTCAAAGTTAAAGATTCAGTACCAGAACCGCTCCCAGCGGCGAGGCTATGCATATGGCAGCATACAGGATAGAAATAGTTCGCGTAAACTTTTTTGAGTACTCCTTTTCGGGGAGTGATAGCTTGGGTAAGCGTATTGTGGCGAAATCGCTCACGTACAACAACCCAAGCCCTTTTGCGTATTCCGACCAAATTCAGATGTTCGACCGCCGGGCGTTCACGTTTAAGGTCGGGATGCTACCTACGTTGTTGAAGAAACTGACGTCCGCCGGGCGCGAGTATCGGTTGACGGACTACGACTTCAAGTTGCCGCGGTCGGTGAAGATCGACGAACGGCTGAAGGGCAAGTACATTCACCAGCGCAAGGCCGTTGAGGCGTTCTTCCGGCGGCGTATAGGCATTATAGTGGTTCCTACGCGCGGCGGTAAGACGTTCATCGCCGGCGAATGTATACGCATCTTCCTCCAAACCGAAGGCGTAACGCGCAAGGCCCTGTTCTTGGTGGATAGCAAAACGCTCTTCCAACAGGCCATCGACGACTTCAAGCGGTATTTCGAGCCGTATGGCGGCATCGAAATTGGCGAAATACGCGCCGGGCGTATTGACACCGAAAAGCGTGTCACGGTGGGGATGATACAAACCATCCAGTCTACGTTGTCTAAGCGGTGCAAGGAAACTGGCAAGAAGAACCAGTTGAAGAATTTCCTGAAGACCCTACGGTTTTTGATCGTTGACGAAGTACACGATAACGCATCATCCTCCAAGTTGAGGATATACCGAACCTGTAAGAACCTCACGCACCAGCTGAGCCTTTCGGCCACGCCGTATCGCGCAGAAGCGTTCGTTGAGAACTTACACCTAAAGGCTTGGAGCGGTGATGTTGTTTATCGTATCAAGGAAGAAACGCTGCGCGAACGCGGCGTATTGACCGAGTACAAGGTCTTCCTGCTGGCCTTGGAACAGGACTCTCGCGCCGTAAGGGCCGCTACCTACGCGGCGTATCAAAAGGCGTTGATATTCAACTCTAAAATTCGCGACACTATCGTCGTTAAGGTCATCGAAATGTGCCGTCAACGCGGTTTCAAGACATTGGTGATGTTCCAAAGCGTCGATCATGGGCGCCACATTGCAGAACTCACCGGGTGTACCTTCATCCACGGTGACACCGATAACGAAACCCGCGAGTCGGTGAAGACCGAGTTCTTGGAGCGTACCGACGGCGGCGTATTGATGGCGTCGAATATCTTCAAGAAAGGTGTCACGCTTCCAGAGGTTGAGATATTGTTCAACGTCGATGGCGGCTTGGAGAACGCCAACACCATCCAGCGCAAGGGACGTGTTTTGGGTGCTACGGCTGCTAAGAAACGCTCGGCCATTATCGACTTCATGGATATTGACGATGCGTACTTTTCGGAGCATTCATCGACACGGTTAAATACGTATGTTAAATCGGTCGGCGAAGACGGTATTGGAATACTGGACACGGCGGTCGATGATTGGTTAAAAACGTTAGAACGATGGCTGACGATTTGGTTATCCGTAAACCTTCACTCTACCGATACGCCGTGAGGCTGTTGGTGGACGTGTTGTACCAGATGGGCTGCGACATGCGTCAAACGTTCCGGGTGAACGATACCGACATCCATACGTGGAACCACTTTGTAGAACGCTACCCCTCGGCCAGCGAGGACTTCGTACGGCGTTTCATCCTGTTTCAATTACAATGTCGTTACGGCGACCGGGCGCGTGTTAGTCGTAAGACGCTGAGCCGGACACGCCTGACGTGGATGGTGAGTAAAGCCGCCATTAAGTCATGGGAAAAGGTATATCCCACGTCAGCCACGCGCTTCACGGCTGGAGGTTTGAAAAGCCGTTTTGACGTTTCTACGCTCAAGAACGAAACCGAGTTACCAGCGTTATTAGTGAGGCTTATCGATCGCGAAGAAAAGGCTAAAGCAGCCTTCTACGGCGTGAATAAGGGGTTCGCGTGGTGTATCGTTAACACTACGCTGTACCACCACCGCAGTCCGTGGTGCGCGACGTGTAAGTTCAAAATACCGTGTAAAAAATTATTAGGTACTAACTACCCACTTGTGTTCAAAATACGGGGATATGTTGAAAGATAGACTATCGTCAAGCCTCATCACCGAGTTGCTTTCGGCGGCCATGCGTAAGCGCTCGGTGTTTGATATACTGAAACAATATTTGCGCTTTTCGTACCTTCAAGTCGAAGCCGAGAAGAAGGTTTGGAAACTGATGACCGAACGCCACTCGAAGACCGGACGCGTCCCGACGGTTGGTCAGTTGCAGCAGGCGTTCCTCGACGATGAAGGTGTTTTGGAGTTGATCGAGAACATACGTGACGTTGACGTGACGGATGAAGATGTACCGTCGCTCATAACGTCACTGGAGGCGTACATCCGCCAAATGAAGTTCTTGGACGCCAACGACCGCATCGCCGACGCCTACAACTTGGGTGACAAGGAAAAGGCGTACAACATCCTCATCACTTCGGCCGAAGAAATCTCCCACTTCACTATCCAGAATGCCAAGTACGACCGCGTGTTCAGCGACTTCAACCGCCGTCAGTTAGAACGGCGTTCTAACGACTGGAATTATCGCTTCCGCATCCCGACGTGTATCGACGAACTGGACTATCGGCTTGGCGGCGCAAACGGCGGCCCTGAAACGGGCGAAGCGTGGTTGTGGATGGGTATTTCCGGCGCAGGTAAGTCGCAGGCGCTGGTTCACTTGGGTATCGCCGCCTCACGGCAGGGCTATCGCGTGGTTCATTTCCAGTTGGAGGGTACGCGTGAACAGGCCATGGCCCGCTACGACTCGGCGTGGCTTGGCGGCATCTATCAGGACGTGAAGGTAGGTAACATATCAGACAACAAACTGAAGATGGCGCAGCGCGTTGTAGCCAAACTCGGCAAGACCGATATCATCGTCGTGGCGGTGGAAAGTTTCGGCGGCATGACCGTCACCCAGATGCGTCAAGAGTTGCAGGATATTGAACGCGCCTACGGTAAGGTGGACATGATCCTTTGGGACTACCTCGAATTGGCCGAACTGGGTGACGGCCATAGCTATTCGATGAACGAAGAACGCTTCCGCCAGATGAAACTGGCCCAGCAGGCCAAGATGATGGCTATGGAGTTCAACGCCGTGGTTCACGTTGCTACGCAGGCTAACGGTATACCGCCGGAGTTACAAAACGACCCCGACTTTGTGATCACGCGCTACAACCTTTCGGAGGCTAAAGGTAAGGTGAACCCGATGGACGGTTTTGTGACGATGAATTTCACTTCTGACGAGCGTAAGGAAGAAATCATGCGGTTGTACCTCGACAAGGCCCGTGAACACAAGGCTGGCGATATCATCCGCATTTGTAACAACATGACCTATTCGCGTTTCTACGACCGTAAGCGCACGTTGGAAATGCCATGGGAGGATATCGTTGAAGAGCAACACGCCGTGAAGTCGAAGCGCGGGCGGCGTAACACCTCGATGGACGATGACGAATAAATGGGGCATAGACGTCCGCGAACTGCTGGGTCCTAACGGGCGGTTCAACTCACGCCGCACGGAGTATATCACCACGTGCCCTTTTTGCGGGAAAGAAAAACACATGTATGTTAACGTGTCCACGCTACGCTTTTCGTGTAAGAAGTGCTGGGAGGAGGGCGGCGTCTACAAGCTACTATCGCAGTTTGATAAATTGTACCTGTTAGAAGGTGCTACCATCGAGCAACGCGAGGTAATACCCAAAATCCGCGATTTGACGACGGCTGCCGCTGAAGACGTTAAACTGGAAGCCCTACCGGCGCGGAAGATGCCAGTAGGCTACAAAGTCTGCCTACACGATGCCTACCTCGAACGTGACCGCGGGCTGACTCCGGCGGTGATGAAACGGTACGGGCTGGGGCGCACTAACCTCATGAAGCGGTACGCCGACTACATATTGATACCCGTTACTACCGACGGCGTCATCACGGCTTTTCAGGGCCGCTACGCTTCCAAAAAGGTTCCACCCGACGCCCTACGCTGGCGGAACGATACCGGGGCTGACTTCGCCAAGATGCTGTACGGCTACGACGACATCCAGCACCCCGGCGCCACGGTGATACTGGTTGAGGGCGTTTTTGATAAGATAGCCGTCGACCGACGGCTGCGGTTGGACGAATGCGATGACGTGAAGTGCTGTGCCACGTTTGGTAAGAAGATAAGCGACTACCAACGCGCCATGTTACAACGCCGCGGAGTCCGTTCGGTGGTATTGTTATACGATTTTGACGCCATCAAGGAGATCAAAAAGTACGCCTTCGAATTGGACAAGTACTTTTCTACAAATATAGTTTTCACAACCAAGAAGGATATTGACGAGTGCAACGAAGCCGAGACGCTGGAAGTCTTCGAACGCTTACAGCGCCCCCGCGATTTTGCTTGGAACGTAATTGGAAAACTAAAACGGTAGAACCATGAACAACAATTCACGGAGCCTCTCGGTGGCAGAATATTTCCACGTCATACAGCGTGAATATCTCATGGCCGAGTTCCGGCGCAAGATATATTTCTCCCCGAAAGACAAGCGGTACTTTTCCCGCGTGATGGAGTTTAAGCGCGAAAAGATCGAAGACATCGCCAAGCGTAACCAGCTGATGTCGATCTTCACGTCGCCGGACAAAATGCGCGATTTGCGTGCCGAGTTGTTCGATCCGCTGAACCGCCCGCTGTTCACGATGGGTCCTAAAGACGTGGCGAACTACTACTCCATCAACAGCGATTTTTCGTACCGCGGTGAGGTGTGGAAACTGGATGCCGTGAAAGACGATTGCGTAACGCTTTACAACGAGCACACGCAGGTGTATGCCGATAACGTTCCCAAGGCCGAAGTGATACGGGTGTTGTAAAAAAATTTTGAAAATTTCTTGGAAAGTTCTTTGTACATTGGAAATTTTCACCTACCTTCGTGCTGTGGATGTATGGAAAAGCGTCCCAAAATCGTAAAACTAAATCGGCATGAAAGCGTCAGAAAAAGCCTACAAGGAATTAGAGTTCTTGGCTGTTAAGTACGCCAACAAACTCTACTCTTACGAGGAACTATCGTTGGAACGCGACGATCTTCTCCAAGAGTTCCGTCTCAAAATCTTCACCTCCATAAAGGCATACGGTCGCCGTTGGCTGGCATACCGCCGTGGAACAGCGGCGCGGCCCGTGCCGTTACGTTACTATGTCGAGTGTGCGTGTTCGAATAAGTGCACCGACCTCATGAGGGCCATCAAAAAGGAAAATCACAAACTTCGTATCGACCAGACGGCCTACGACTGCGGTATCGAGGATGTTGTTGAAACTGAACCCGAACTGAACCGCTTCGTGATAAATGGCGTGGACGTTTTGGCCAACCTTAAAGGGTTGAAACGGGTGATATTTTCGCTTCACATCCGTGGCCGTGGCCGGGCGATGATGGCGCGTATGTTACGCACGCCGCGGGCCGCCGCCGAAGGTTACGATCCTACCATGCTGTTCAGCGACGCTTGTTTGCTTGTTGACCAGATAATCGCCGACCAGCAGGCGTATTTGTTGGCCAACCACAAGTCAGCGTTATATTATACGCCAACGCGATATGACTACTACCGACTCAACGACGAATAATTCATACAAATTGTTTCACTAAAACGTACAAAAATCATGGCAACAAAAATTTCGAAAGTAAATGCCGAGCGCCTGAAGAAACTCGGTATTTCCGCCAAGACCGAAGAAGAGGCAAAGAAGATCCTGCTCGACCGTCTCGAGAAGGCTGGAATCCCCGGCATGGACGAGGAGACCATCGACAACCTGATCGATATCGTCGGTTCGTTCGCCGAACTCGAAGGCGACGCCGAGGAGGAAGCCGCTCCGGCTGATCCTACGCCCGCTGAAGCGCAGGCTGACGAACTCGCCGAGGAAGCCGCCGAAGAGGAGGCTGAACCCGAAGAGGAGCCTGCCGAGGAGGAAGCCGCTCCGGCTCCCAAGCCCAAGAAAGCCGCGCCGAAAAGGACCGCTCCGGCCAAGAAGGCTGAAAAGGCCGCCGAGGACAAACCTGCCAAGGAGTCCAAGAAGAAAAAGCCGTCCAAGCGCAACGAGAAGGGCACGCGCCTGAAGCCCCAGACCAACCCCGACGACCTCGAAATGCTCCGCAAGGCGCTGTCCAAGTACTTCCCGGAGAAAGAATTCCAGTACGTGACCGTGTCGCAGGGTATCTCGATCAAGTTCGGCGGCGCAAACTCGCACCCCGTGGCTATCATGTTCGAGAACGTATATGCCAAGGAAGGCGAACTCGCTACGACCAACGTCGTCCTGAACACGTTCCGCAGCCAGGCTTCGCAGGACAAACTGGCCGACGACGGCGTGGACTTTGTTCCTACGTGGAACAACCTGCCGTGGCTGAAGGGTATTACGTGGAGCGACGCCATGGAGATCGTCAAGACCTACCTCCCCGACATCAAGTCCGCCGTATCGACCGCCGATACGCGCCTCGGCAAGAACCGCGAGAAGATGGAGGCCGATCTGAAGGCTACCGGCAAGAAGGCCGCTCCCGCTCCCAAGAAGGAAGCCCCCAAGGCCGCGCCTGCTGAGGACCCCAAGGCTAAGGCCCGCGCCGCTCTGGCTAAAGCCGCTGCCGCGAAGAAGGCCAAGGCAGCCAAGAAATAAACGCACCTCATGTCTTAAAAATTGCGTACCCCGGTCGTCATGGCCGGGGTTTTTCGTAAACCTCGCGCCAGCGTTATTAAGCCCAGATAAAACCGTATTACGATATGAAGCAAGAAACCATTTCTCAGGCCGAAAAGGGCGTCAGCCGTTTCGACTTTAATATTAAACGCCGGGTTGCGTTTACGGACCGCCGAGGGTCGTTTGCGGAGGTGTACCCGTTCATCAACCAGATGATGATGGACCTCCCGTTACGCGATTCACGCGCTGGTAAGGTACGCGAACTGCTCGACGTCAAGACCATCATCAACAACCCGTACCGGCGGTGCGTCGGCGGGTACGGCCGCAACATCAATATCTTCTTCTTGCTGGCTGAGGCCATGTGGATTGCTACGGGCCGCAAGGACTTGGAGTTCCTGAAGATTTTCAACAGCCGGATGAGCGACTTCTCGGACGACGGCGTAACGTTCCATGCTCCCTACGGTTGGCGGTTGCGTCACTGGGGTATTCCGTCTGAAGGTATGTCGCAGGACCCCGGTCTGGATCAGGTCAAGGAAGCCGTCCGGTTGCTGGCCGCCGATCCTGAAACGCGGCAGGTGGTGATGTCGATTTGGAACCCCAAGTTTGACCTCGGCGTGAAGTCGAAGGACTTGCCGTGTAACGATATGGTGATGCTGAAACTGCGCGGTGGCAAACTCGTCACCACCGTCCAGAACCGCTCGAACGACCTTCACTGGGGGTTGCCCACGAACATCTTCCAGTTCTCGTTCCTGACGGAGGTAATGGCCCTTTGTTTGGGCGTGGAGTTAGGCGTCCAGACCCATAACTCACAGTCGCTTCACGTCTACGAATGGAACAAAACGGCTCAGCAGATGAGCGAACTCTTCGTGTCTCACGCTACGCGCCGCAGTTTGTATTACGAAGGCGCAGTATCGTACATGATGGACTTTAATTTTGAGTCCGAAGTGCCGGTAAACCGCCTTTGTGAAATAACGGCTTTCATGGAGGAAATGATCGGCCGCTTGTTGGTTCGTAACGTCGACGGCGGTGATCCTGACGATGAAGCCGGGTACGAGCAGTACGTGAGCGAGAAATCGACCTACTTTTGGGCCGTTTACCAGATGCTGAAACTGTACGTGTTCTACAAGCGTAACCGCGGGGCCTGCTTGCCTGAGGACTTGGACCAGTTGTTGAATAATTGCAGCGAGATGCTGACGTTTATCAACAACGCTTGCGAAGTTGATAAGAACTGGGACTACATGATGCTGGCGCGCAACTTCTTTGCGGCAAGGTTATCTAACGCAGAACCGTGCAAAATCCTGTAATATGACCGAATCACTACGTCGCTGGGCAGAGGATAACTATTTGGCTATCGAAGAGAAGCGCGACGACGAACTGAATATAATCGCTATCGAGGGTGTGGGGGACTTCTTGTACCTCCACCCCGACGATAAGGGTAAGATCATCGACGAACGGTTCTCGTTCGCGGTGACGGCCGACGAATTCGACGCGCTGTACGACGGCGTGGTGAAATACATCCTGTTCGAGTTTGGCGGCAAGTTCTACTACTCGAACATCAAGAAGGATCACCTACGGCTGGACAAGACCGTGGTATTCCGCCCGGAGTTCCGCGACTTCAAGTACCTCGGCACCAGTACGGCCGAAGAGTTGGTTCCGTTCGTCCACTTGGGGGTTCACAGCGAGTACGAGTTCCTGAACGGTTCGTCTAACTGCGACGAGTGGGCCGCTAAAGCCAAGTTCAACTGTATGACGGCGCTCGGCATATGTGACCGCAATACGCTGGCCGGAACGCTTGCCTTTCAGACCGCCTGTTTAGGTAAGGGGCTGAAGCCTGTAATCGGCGAGACCGTCACGGTGGCGTGTAACTACGACCCCGCGGTGGATGTTCAGGAAACGTTCGCTCTGAAACTATACGCCATGAATGCTGATGGGTGGCGCAACCTGCTGCTGGTGAATAAGGCTATCAACGTCGATTATCAGGGTTTCATCCCTGCGGAGGAACTGTATAAGTTAGGCCGCGGGCTGGTATGTGTCATACCACCCGACAGCGAACTCAACTACTTCAAGGGCGACGTCGAACGTTGTAAGCGGTTGCTGAAAGCCTATCACGCGGCCTTCGAAAGCGTCTATTACCAGATCGACACCGTGGAGTTTGCCTCCGAAAGCCTTTTTCGCGACCACTTGGAAAGCCTCGACACCTACGTGTGCCGCTGCCGTACCATAAAACTGTACCGTGATACGCCGCCGCTCGTCATCAACGACTCGTACTACCTCGACGCCGAAGAGGCTCCGTTGAAGTCGCTGTTGAATAAGGTAGCAGGCGTGGTAAACGCCGAAAGTGCGACGCAGTACTTCAAAAACTCAAAAGAGACGATTTTAGCCTACGAAGAGTGGATGGACGGAGCCGCGCCCCTTTACGAAAAGATAATTGATGGCATGGCCAATTCCACGACGTTGACGGACAGTATTGAGTTTAAGATACCCACCGGTATACGTCACCTTCCGAAATACGAGTTCGTGAAGACCACGGTCGAAGACGCCTTTTTCGAGAAACTGGAAGCGGGCGTACAGGAGCGGTTGGTGGGCAAGGTTGACAACCTCGATCAGTACCTCAACGAGTTGGAAAAGGAATGCGCCATTATCGTCCCTAACGGCTTGTGTGACTACTTTATGATACTTTGGGACATCATGCATTGGTGCCGCGAGCAGGGTATCATGACCGGGTCGGGCCGTGGTTCGGTGTGTGGTTCGCTGATTGCGTACTGCCTGTACATAACGGACGTTGACCCGTTGAAATACAACCTCATGTTTGAGCGTTTCCTGAACGAGACGCGTGTTTCGGGCGAACGTGCCAAGTCAGCCGACTCACTTCCAGATATCGACTGCGACTTCCCGGTAGCGTTCCGCGATACGGTTAAGGAGTACATGGCGCGCCGCTACGGCGTCAACCACGTTTGTTCCGTTGGTACGTACACCCGTATGAAGTTGAAGACCTGTTTGAAGGACTTCGGGAAGGTAATGGGCGTTCCGTTCGCGGTGATGAACAAACTCACCAAGGACATCGATGACCAGATCGAGTATACGTGGGGTGACCTATTCAACTACGCCGCTACGTCGCGGGAATTGTTCCGTTTTGTGCAGGATAATCCCGAACTGGTACATATGACGAAGTACGCCCTCACGCAGTGTAAGACGGGGTCTATTCACCCCTCAGCGGTCATCATCGTACCCAAGGAAGACGAAGACGGAAACCCCATCGACCTTTACGGGTGGATGCCTATGAAGCGTATGGGTGACGTGCTGGTGTCGGAGTGGGAAGGTAAGTACATTGACAAGTCAGGCTTCCTCAAGGAGGATATTCTGGGCCTCAATCAGTTGGATAAGTTTTCGTCTATCATCAAACTCATCGCCAAGAACCGCCACCAGCAAATCGACGTCAACACCATTCCGTTTGGCGACGAGGAGGTATTCCGCTATTTCCAGCGCGGGTGGTGTGAGGACGTGTTCCAGTTTGGCGCTATGGGGCTTATGAATTACTGCCGCGAGGCCAAGCCCAACAACTTGGACGACCTAATCGCTATGACGGCGCTGTTCCGTCCCGGCCCTATGGATGTGAAGGCGCACGAAACGTTCGTTGATATCAAGAACGGGCGTGAAAAGCCAAAGTTTGACCCCGGCATGGAGGATATCACGCGCGATACCTATTCGCTGTACACCTACCAAGAGCAGATCATGAAAGCGGTCGTCGTCGGTGGGCTCAGCCCCGTGGAGTCGGATATTCTGCGTACCGCCATCAAGAAGAAGAACATGGACCTCATTGAGTCCTTCCACGGTAAGTTCCGCGAAGGCTACTCAGCCCTGTTACGGGACCGCGGGGTGAAGGAAAAGCCGGAAAAGAAGGCCGAGGAGGTTTGGGCCAAACTGCTGGCCTTTTCAGGCTATGGTTTCAACAAGTCTCACGCCGTGGCTTATACCATGATGTCGTACTGGTCACAGTGGTTTAAGGTCAACTACCCGTTGGAGTTCTGGACCACGTCACTTCAGTACGCCTCGAAGGAATCCGACATCCCATACCGCTTGGTGGAGATGAAGAAAACCGGGGCTGAGATCGAGGTCCGTCCGCCAGACATCAACTTTTCGGGCGAAACCTTCACTTGTGACCCTACCACGAACCGTATCTTCTTCTCGCTGGGGAAAGTTAAGGGCGTTGGTGAACGCGCGCTTTCGCTACTGAAAGCCATGAAGGAGGAGCACGGCGAAGTGTTCTCGTTTGAGGACTTCATAACCTCCGCGCCAAAGGGAGTGAACCGTACTGTGGTATTGCGGTTGATTATGGCTGGAGCGTTCGACTTGGTGGAGGATATACGCAACCCGCGCCAGCGCTTGGACATCGTCAAGCAGTATCTCGACCGCCGCAGCGAACCGCTACCCGAAGAATTCACTTCGCCCGATGCCCATACCAACGCTTGGTGGGTCTTCAAACAGCGTGAATTAACCGGGTACGGAGAAGTAGACTACGAGCGTATGATGAACGAATATGGGCTCGGAAAACGAATGGTCCGGCTGTACGTTACTGCCGCTGAATTTGAACGCAAGCGCGAAGGTGACGAAGTATGTATCGTGGGCCGCGTGAACAACGTATTCGAACGCCAAACCAAGCGCGGCGAGGCATACGGCGTTCTTCAAGTTGAGGTGAACGACCTTATCATTCAGGTTACGTTGTGGTCCGACTTCTGGCTTCATCAGCCGGAAAACGAGAGTACGTTGCTGAACCGAATAGTTGCCGTTTGCGGGCGTGTAAACTATTTTGCTGGTAAGAAGACCATCCAGTCTTCACAGTCTACAAGGTTAGAGATACTACAATAGTAAAACAAAATCGTATGGAAAACAAAGGGGATTTAGTCAAACTATTCAACCGTGATTATTTGGCGCGGTTGGATAACATTAAGCAGTGGCTGGAGTACGACCGCCACCAGCAGGAAAGCGTTTCACAACATTCGTACAAGGTGTCGGTCTTCGCGATGAGTATCATGGACTATTTCTGGCCCGTGGGGACTGAAAACGCCGAGGTGTTGAGGTTCAAATACCAGACGTTGAAGATGGCCCTGATGCACGACTTCGATGAAGCCATATTGCGCCGTGACATCACTCACGAAGTCAAATACAACGCCTACAACGGTTTCGAAGTGCGGAACGTATTGGACAGGTTCGTCGAACATCAGTTGTACGAGGAATTCGGCGAAGAATCGGATGTTGTAAAAACGCTTTCTAAAGATTGGGAGCATTACGACGTCGCTCACGCCATCGTGAAAGTAGCTGACTGGATGGCGTTGTTGTATTTTCTGAACCGCGAACTGGCTATCGGCAACCGCTCGTGGCCTTTGAACCTACTGCCCTATTGCAAGGACAATTACCGAAAAGCAATTTCAACGTTACAGGATACGTGCGTGGTTTTGGGTGTGTGTGACACGCCGCATCCGCTGTATGTAGCTTGTAACGACATCAGCGATCTTAAACTTAATATTGTCTAACATGAATCAATCCAAAAAAGAAGCGTTCATCAACGCTCTGTCGGTTGACTTCGCGCGTATCTGCGACGCCGAGCCGGAAGCCGCCCAAGCCGTACTGATGGTGGTAAACCATATCGCCGGAACGTATGCCGATAAGTACGCCGACGGCGAGAAGGTCATCGACACCAAGAAGATGCTGTACGGCGAAGAACACGGCGCAGCCATCAACGTCTATCAGGTAACACGCTATCTCCAGCGGTACATCACCCGCGGCCACAAGAAGAGCCGTTTGGTCCGCGACTTGGAGAAGGCCGTCCACTACCTCGTCATCGAAATCACGCGCCGTGTACGTTCCGGCGATGTCACTCAAGAAGAACCCAAGGAATGAAACGGAAACTGCTGATCGGAAAGAACGTCTATGAGATCGAATTTCAAGAATTCGAGGAAGAAATCGACGTTGACGACCTGATGACCATTCATTACGATAATCTGGTCGGTGAAGTCATTACCTTCCCGGTTATCGTGAATCGGTTAGGACTGCTGCTGGCCGACGCCGAACGTTCGTTGGCTGAAACGAAACTCACGTGTGAAATCATGGAGGCCAAAATCCGCGAGGAGGTACGAATTGAACTCAACATGGAGGAAGGCCGCCGGAAGGCCGTCACCATCGACGAGGTGAACACCACGCTCTACCAGAACCCGCTGTACAAGGCCAACAAGATCAAACTTTTCGAGGCCCAGAAAACGCGCGATTATGTAGCGTCGCTGCTGTTTTCGGCCAAGGACAAGTCGGCTAAACTCGATAAGTTGTCGCTGTCGATTCCCGCTGGCGACATCGAAGAGCACCTGCTTCAAGCCAAGGCCAATTCCGTGGCGAAGGTTCGTAAACGCCGCCAACTGATTCCCGACGCGGACGATATGTAACAAAGTTTATATTAACACCTTAACAAAATTAAAGTATTATGGCAAATGACCTGCGGAGCCGCCTCAAAGCGACTCCCATTAAAAAACTCAAAGCCCGCATCGACGAAGACAACTCGATGCTCAACAACGGCAACGCGGAGTTCCTGTCGTTGGAGGACGGCAAACTGATGAAGATTCGTGTGTTCCCGGCTCACCCCGACCACGACAACTTCTACGTTCCGCGCAAGTGCTACTGGCTCCCGTTCACTACCGACTCTGGCGACGAGCGCCGCGGTACGGTACTGGATTCGATCTTCCACGGCAAGACCGCTATGGACATCGTTCAGGAGTACGTGGCCTACGTGAAGACCCACGGGTCGGAAACCGCCGTGGCAGCCGTTACGGCCCAGCGCGATGGCCTGCTGCCTTCACTTTCGTGGCTGTGCTACGCTGCTGAAGTCAAAGACGACGAGATGGAACCCAAACTGTGGGAGTTCAAGAAGTCGGTCCGCGACGCCATGAACCGTCTGGCCATCACCGAGGAGGAAGACGAACCCATCGAGACCGATCCGTTCACCGACCCGGACGAGGGTCTGCCGCTGTTCGTCAAGTACATCAAGAACCCCAACAAGAAGAAGGGCGAGAACTACTACGACGTGTCGCTCGGCAAGAAGCCCAAGGCGTGCCCGCTGACCGACGAGGCCATCGAGAAATTCATGAAACTCAAGCCCGTCGAGGAGGTCGCTGGAACGTACACGCTGGAGATGTTCGAACGCGCGTTGGAAGGTCTCCAGAATTTCGACGAGCAGCACGGTATCGACATCTTCGGCGACGACGAGTGGCTGGAGATCGTGGAGAAGGTCCGCGCTCAGTACAGCGAAGCCGATGACGAACCCAAGAAGAAAGTCACCAAGAAGGCTTCCAAGCGTCGTGACGATGACGACGAGGATGACGTGCCGCCCGTTCGCACGAAGAAGAACCGCCCCGGCGTCCGCATCCCCGAACCTGAGGAAGAGCCCGAAGAGGAGGCTCCCGCTCCCGAACCGGAAGACGAACCTGAACCCGAAGCCGGCAACGACGACGGCCTCGACGACATGGACCGCGCCGAACTCAAAGCCTTCATCCGCGACAACGATCTGGGTGACACGGTGAAGGTCTACAAGTCCACCACCGACGACCAGATTCGCGAGGCTATCCGCGCGGCACTGGGTCTGAACGGCGGCGAAGAGGAGGAAGAGGCTCCTGCTCCGGAGCCTGAGGAGGAAGACGACGCTCCGGCACCCGCTGCTTCCGGCGCAGCCCGTTCGCTGGCGGCTATCCGGGCCAAACTCGGTAAGAAATAATCCCCCGTATCACGTTTCCCGCGGCTGGCTGGCTTCCGAGTTGGCCAGCCGTTTTTAACTATTCACATTATGTCGAAAATTTCAAACGTATTGAGCAAACTCACCGCCCGCTTCAACTCCGACGACGTCATCACCTTCAAAAAGAAGGACGGCTTCGCGGAGGTGAAGTCGTGGGCGCATACCGGCAGCCCGGAATTGAACTGGAACCTGCGAACCTACGGCTTGCCGACGGGTATCATCGAGATCGCCGGGCGCAGCCGCAGCGGTAAGACCACTGAAGGGTTGGAGGCCATGAAATACTTTCTGGACGAGAACCCTGAAACGGGGTTGGCGTGTATTCTTTCGTCCGAAAACCGCGACAATAAGGACTACGCCATCCAGTTAGGTATCGATCCTTCGCGCGTGGTCATCATCAAAATTCACTACGTCGAGCAGATGTTCGTGCGCGTGAGTAAGTTCGTAAAGGACGCACACGCCTTGTTCGACGAAGCAGGGATTAAGGAAAAGCCGAAGTTCTTTTTCCTGTGGGATTCGCTCGGCGCCACGCTTTCCAAGGCTGAGTACGACGCCCTCCGCGCCAACGTCGAGAATATGGACAAGGCCGCGGCTAAAGGCGAAGAACTCGAAAAACTCCAAGAGCCGAAGATGATGGCGTTTGCCAAGTCGGCCAAGATGTTCGCCAAGGGGTTGGTCGGGCTTTGCTACACCAACGTGATCCACTTCGTGATCCTCAACCACCAGTACGAGCAGAACGTCATGGGCGTTACGTCGCGCAAAAGTACGGGCGGTGAATGGGTAGAACTCATGCCCACACTGCGCCTCCAGATGCGCGTGACCGAGATGAAGAAGATCGACGACGTGGAGGTGGCTCAAATTTCCGAAGTAAAGGTCATCAAGAACGACTTCGGATCGCGCCAAAAGACCTACATCCGTATCTTACTGGGGTACGGCATCATCCTTTCTGAGGAAGACATCGACTATGCCGTTGAGCGTGGTATCATCCAGAAGCCGTCAAAAACCGTGTACACGGCCCTGAACGGTAAGTTGCGTTGGAAGTCCGACCGCGAACTATACCAACTGTACTACGACCAGAACCCGTTGCTGGATACACTCGGCAAGGTCATCACCGCCGCGCGTCACAGGGACCTCCGTGAGTGGCGCAAGAAGATGATGGAGGAAGCCGAGGTTGTTGAAGAGTAGCCACGGCCAGTGTTTATTACAGCAAACTGATCTTTTATGAAGCGAAAATCGTACAAAAGCCCCGTGGCCATCTTGGGTTTCGACCCCCACTTGTCGAAGGACAACGTGGCGGTGGTCCGGGACTTATTCACCCAGACGTTCGCGCTGGCTGAAGAAATAGATTGTAAGATTGTGATTCTGGGCGGTGACGTATTCACGTCCCGCTCGGCACAACCTTTGGAAGTCCTCGACACGTGGCGTGAAATCACCGAAGATGCCGAAGCGCGTGGGCTGGAGGTGGTAGCCATCCCTGGCAACCACGATAAGACCGACCCTAACTCCGACCGCAGCTACCTCAGCGTATGCCCCGGCGCAGCTACTATCGTAAGTCAGGCGTCGGAGTTCTACTGGGACGGCGTGTCGTTCGTGCTGATACCCTACTATGGTGACGCCAAATGGCTCGAAGAGAAACTGGCCGTTGATAACGGCTTGGAAGCCGAGGCCCGGCGTAACGGTAAAGAGCAGTTCCCGCGGTTTATGATCACGCACGTGGCCGTGGAGGGCGTTCGTAATAATGACGGTACGCAGGTTGAAAGCGACATCCGCCCGGATATGTTCCGTAACTACGACGCGGTGTTCGTGGGTCACTATCACAACGCCTCGGATGTGGGTGAAAAGGTTCACTATCTCGGTTCGATGTGCCAGAACAACTTCGGCGAAACGGCCGACGACAAGGGTGTGACTATCGTCTACGACGACGGTACGTGGGAGCACCACCCGTTACGCTTCCCGCGGTATATCCGTGAAAGCGTCTCAGCGACCGATACAGCGACTTTACGGAACCTGATGGATAAGTACTCCGGCGAAACGTTTGATCGCGTCAGAATCGTCGTAACTGGCTCTAAAGCCGATTGCGAAAAACTGAACGCCTCGGAGTTCTCGGCCGCGGGCATTGAAATCAAGTTTCAGGCCGATGAAACCGCCGCGGCGATGGCTACGGCTTCCGACCCGGAGAAGATCGTCACGTTCCGTAAATCTACCATCGTTAAGAACTTCATGGAGTTCTGCAAAGAGCGTGAAATACGCGGCGAACGCATGAAGGAAGGTTTGGCCATGCTTAAAGAATTGTGATATGTGGTATCCTGTAAAAATAGAATTTGGCGGCTTGTTCGCGTTTCGCGATCGGGCTGAGGTAGCGTTCAAGCGCAGTGAGTGTACGGTGATCTTTGGCGATAACCGCACGGACCGCGGGTCGTTGAACAACGGGTCAGGGAAATCGACGCTGTTCGAGGCAATATCGTTGGCGTTGACTGGCGACCTGTTACCGCGCGATACCCCTATCACGCGCGATAAGGCCATCAACCGCGAACGCGATGAAGCGTGGGTGACTATGTCCTTGGCGAACGACGTCCTTCACCAGACTATGGAGATTCGACGCCGCTTCTACCGTAAGCGCAGCGCCAAGGCTACGCTGTTCGAAAACGACCGTGAGAACACGCAGTTGACGTCGGTGGCCGAGGTCGATAAGCGCGTGTTGGAGTTACTGGGGTTGAGCCGCGAGGACCTGCTCCGCTACTACATCATCAGCCAAGACCGTCAGTATAACTTCCTGACCGCACCCGACACTACCAAGAAGGAAATCCTCAACCGTATCACCAACGCCGATATGCTCCAGCCCGTACTCGACGCCATCAAAGCCGACCATAAGGCCGCCGATGAGCGTGTGGCGGAGTACGAGACCAAGATTCTGACGCTGGACACCCGGCGTGAAACGCTCGAAGAGAACCTTCGCGAGTTGAAGGCCAACAACACCGCTGAGGCCAACATCGCCGGATTGAGTGACCTTTTGATGAATTACATCAACGACGCCATGGCGTTAGGCGTTCAAAGCAAGGAAATTCGCGAAGAATTCGAGGCTGAAAAGGCCAAGCGTGCCGACTTCGAACAACGGTTGGAAGCCGCGCCGAACTTTGAGGAAGATATCACCACCGCCGAGGCTAAAATCACGGCCCTCAAGACTGAACGCAAGAAGAACCGCCGCGCCGCCGCTGACTTGGAGTTGGCGTTGGAGGGGGTGATTGAATGCCCCAAGTGTGGTGAGCAGTTCCTCCCTAACAGCGAACTGAACCTCACTCCCGCTCAAATCCGGAAGATCATCGACCAGCGCGAGCGTGACGATATAAAGTTCGTGGCGGATATTCAACAGGCCGAGAAAGCGTTGGAAGAACTCGAAGCCAAGCAGCGCGACTACGAGCAGTTGGCTTCAGAACTTACGCGGGTGAAGCGTTCCATGGTAGCTATCCGTGAACGCGCCGAGCGGTTGAAGCGTCAAATGGATGAGATCGACCGCCGCAAGGCTGATCTCGAAAAGCGCATCGAGGACGCAAAACGCGCCGTTGATAACGACGCTTCGGTAAAGACGGCCGAGGCTAAGATCAAAGCCGTTAAGGCTGAAATCAAGACCGCCAAGGCCGAACTTGCCGACTTCCGCTACCTTACCGAGTCACTGGCCTTTTGGGACTTCCATATGGGCAAGAACGGCTTCCTTACGTTCTTGGCGAATAAGTCGCTGAAGGTGTTGGAAGGAATGACGAACCTGTACTTGGAGAAATTCGGCATGGACGTAACGGTACTGATCAACGGCTTCACCATGACCAAGGATGGTAACGTGCGCGACAAGATCGATGTGTACATCCAGTCGGACGGCCTTAACGCTGACGTGTACGGCATCCACTCCGGCGCAGAACGCGGGCGTGTAGCACTGGCGTCGCTGATCGGGTTGAACCGCCTGATCAATATGGCTACCGATGGCCGCGGGCTGGATATGATACTGCTGGATGAAGCGTTCCACGGTATCGACTCCTTGGGGCAGGAGCACATCATCCGGACGCTCGAAAATGTGGGTATCACATCGATGATGATCACCCAGAACGTTTCGGCCGACTTCGCCGCGAAGAACAAACTCATGGTGAGGAAGATAGATAAGGTGTCAAAGTACGATTGATTACAACGTTATTATCTTATAGTTTCAAATAAGATATAACGATGAAATCATCCGTAACAACCTACTACAAGGACCGATTGATAATCGGTATAGACCCCGGCGCGGCAGGCGGCATAGGGGTCTACTCCCTGGACAAAGGTCAGCTGGTGGCGGCAATAAAAATGCCTGAAACACCAACTGACCTTTTGGCGTTCCTGAAACTCCATTCACTCAACTCGAAATGCTATTTGGAGAAGGTTGGAGGCATACCGGGTAACGGCGCCAACGCGATGTTCAATTTCGGCCGCGGTTACGGTCATTTGGAGATGGCGCTGTTGGCGTGTCGTATCCCGACCGAGACCGTAACGCCCCAGAAATGGCAGAAGGAATTCCAACTCGGCGTTCGCGGTAAGATGACCAAGGTCGAGTGGAAGAACAAACTCAAAGCCAAGGCCCAGCAGCTGTTTCCGCAATTCAACGTAACTTTGGCCATTTGCGACGCGATGCTGATTGCGTTGTACGGTAGCCGCCAATAATACTGCCCTATGGAATTTGTGTGTAAAAACCCCGAATGTTCGCGCTACGAAAAGCGTGACTACTATTCTTCCGTGAGCGTGGTACTACGCAACGGCGAACCCTTCTGTAAGCAATCGCCGTGCCCGGCCTGCGGTCAGATACGCGAAGAGATCAAGAAGGAAACACCCACCGACCTGAAAGGTGTGTATTTTGGACGCTTCCGAGCCATGTCCAAGGAGCAAAAGCAAGAGTCGCTAAAACGGCGCTCGCACGAGCACTTCAAGAAGCAAATCGCTCCGGAACGCCGCGCCAAACTGGCAGCCGTTCGCGCCGAAGCCAAGTCGATGTTGAAAAAGTAGCGTGTTATGCGAAGAACGGTCGAGGGTCAAATGTTTCGCCAGCTATTCAAATACCGAATCGGGCTGGTGAATAAGTACATTCTAATCATCCGCCATTGTGACGACCCGCGCCGTGTGGCTGCGTATCGCAACTTGGTGTTCCGGATGATGGGGCATATCGTACTGAAGAATATCACTAACTACATCAACCTGCTCAACGGCTCAAACGCGCCTGAAATCCCTTCGCGTGATGAAGCCATTGCCGATTGCTACGCGATGTTTGATAAATGCTTGGAGAAATTCACTATCCTTCCGGGAGCGAACTTCTACTTCTACTTCAATAAGTCCATCGCCCGCAATTTCTACACCCTTTACAAGAAGAACCTCAAAGCGCGTCATGGCGATATCTCGGAAGCCGTTGAATCGTCACACCCCGATATGCGGACCCCTGGCCACGTCAACGACATGGAGATCACGTTCGACACGTTTGGCTTCACAGCCTTGGAACGGCGTATCGTTATGTCGCGCTTGGCTGGCCAACGAAAGTCCGAGTTCTTGGCCGACAACCCCGACGTGACTGAGAACCTCTACAGCCGCGCGTTGGTACGGATGAAAAAACTATTAGAAAACGTCAAAAAAGAGTATCACAATGGAAAGAAAGATTGAAACCATCACCACCATCTTGGAAAGCGGTTTTGCCGTTTTGGAGGTTTGGATGTACACGGGCGAACCGCTTGTGTTCTTGGTGAATAAGTTTACGCCATCGGTTGAGTCCAACGTGGCGTCGATCGACTACTGCGAAGTGTCGGGCTACGACATTACAGCGTTTATACGCTTAGAGTCGGTGGAGATGAACCGGGGTAAGGCAGCCGTGCTGTCGAAACTGGAAGCCATCGTACAGAATCAGAAAGCGCTGAATTTCCAGTTTCACAAAAGCGTCAAATGGATTTACTGGACATCGACTCGCGGTTAACCCAGTACCCAAAATCGTAAAACAAGATCGTCATGGCCTTCGAGCCTTCCGTTTATCAACAAGCCATATACAATGAGGTAGCCACTACCGACCACAATATCAACGTCAACGCCGTGGCCGGTAGTGGTAAGACCACCACGCTGCTGGGGTGCTTGGAGCGCATTCCCCGTGGGAAATCGATCATCTTCATGGCTTTTAACAACTCCATAGTGAAGGAGTTGCAAGCCCGTAACACGCGCCCTAACGTCGATATCATGACGCTTCATTCATACGGGTGGCGGTTGTTACTACGCCGATACGGCAACACCGCCAAGATGAACCCTAATAAGTCCATTGCCAAGTTGGAAGTGGTGTTGAAACGCCATTCTAACGACGAAGAGGTTCAGGAATTGTTGTTAAGGCGCAAAAAGGGCTATTTGATCTATTTAATTCCGAAGATAGTAGACCTGATGCGCACGGCACTTTGCCGTCCTGAAATCGGCGAAATTGAGTCGTTGTGTGACTATCACGACATCGACTGCGGCCTGCTGGAAAAGCAGTTGGCCTTGGAGACCTTTCTGTTGAGCGTCAACGACCACACCCAGTTTGACTTTACCGACATGTTGTATATTCCCGTGACGGACCCCACGTTGCGGTTCCGTAAGTATGAGGTGGTGCTGGTCGATGAAAGCCAAGATATGAGCCTTCTCCAGCACGAACTCATAAAGCGCGTACTGGATCGCCGTTCACGGTTAATCACCGTTGGCGACCCGCGTCAGGCGATATACGGCTTCGCCGGAGCGGACGCTAACAGCTACGCCCGGTTGGCTGAATTAAACGGCAGTAGCGTCGAAATGCCGCTTTCGGTGTGTTACCGTTGTGGACGGCGCATCGTTGAAGAAGCCGAAAAGATTGTCCCCTACATACGCCCCTACGAACGCGCTCATGAAGGTGAGGTCGTACTCGGTTCGCTGAACGACATTGAGGACGGCGATTGGATAATATGCCGTAACCTACGACCGTTGGTAGAGGTGTACCTTTGGCTGTTGAAAAACAAGATCAAATCGCGTGTTCGAGGTAAGGACATTGGCCACAGCCTTATCGACCTAATCAACAAGACCGGAGCGCGTACCATCGACCAGTTGGAAAAACTTCTTTGGAAGGAAGCCGATAAACTGGAACAGAAATTGCGTGCTAAAGGTTGGAAAAACCCTAACGCATCACCCAAGATGGACGAACTCTACGAGAAGATCGAAGTGATACGCGCCTTGGCCGTTGAAGCCGATACGGTGATGGAATTACGTGAAACAATCGAGGGAATTTTTACCGACGACTTGGAAGGTATACTGCTGATGACCATCCACAAATCGAAAGGCTTGGAAAACGACAACGTGTTCTTCTTGGCGCCAGAGTTGATCCCCTCACGCTGGGCTACTCAACCGTGGCAGCAAGAGCAAGAACTCAACCTCAAATACGTGGCCATCACCCGCGCTAAGAACTCATTAATATACGTACCATTAAATCAATCGACCCATGACACCAGCCAACCCTTCCGAGGACGATATCCAGTCCAAGGCTTACGACGACGAACTCAATAAGGCTGAAGACCGCATTGAGGATCACGACGACGAATCCATCGAGCGTCGCCGTCCCGCACGCCAACAACGCGGCGTTCCGTCACCGCGTGAAATCGCCAACGTTATCAAGAAGTGATTACAAAAACACTACAATGAAGACTCTTTATTACCTTTTGAAGCGAACCAACGACTCCGGTAAGCCCTCCTATCACCAGTGGTTGCGGTCGGGGTTGATTGGCCGTGGCCGTGGCTTCTCCGAAACGGCCGACCCGGACTTTGCGTTCCGGACTCAGGACCCCATTGAAATGGTAGTCCACTACGATTATCTGAAGAACGTCCTCCATTCGCCCTACGAGTGGGAGGTGGTGGCCTATATGATGCCTACGGCGCAGCGTTCGTGGGCTGACCAGCGCCAAGTTTCCCAGTACGAAAACGTGTTGCCGGCGCGTGAAAGTATCACGGCTTGGCGTGAACGTATTGGCACGGCCAGCCGTCAAAACGAGTATCACCACAAATTCAAAGAACTTTCGGAAAACTACCAATAGCATGAGTCACATAGATCGTATTCAGAAATTCAGCGGTATGTGGTACTACCGCGGTGAGCAAACCAAGGCGTTCACCATCGTTGGCCAAGCCTGCGTGTGTAAGTCTTTTGGTGAAGACGAAGAAGGAGAGGCGGCGTTGATGATCGTGTACGAAGGCAAGGAGAAATGCTACCCTGACATCATCACCCGTGAGCAGTTCCGCGCCGCTCCGGTACACCCGGAATACCTTTTCGAAGGTGACTTGGTATACGAAGAGTACTGCGGGAAGGTATTGGGCATTTTCCGCGTTTCGCTGCACGAAAGTGAAGATTACGTGCGGTTGGTTCGTATGGACCCCATATCAGGGACGGTAAACGCCCAAACCGAACCGTTCACGGCTCATCGTCGGATACGCCGTGATGAGGAAGAAGTGATGGTTCCCTCCGAACATCACCAAACCGGACATTCGGTATTCAGATACGCTTCACCGCGCAAGATTGAAGCCCTGTTCTACGAAGCCCGGCGCAACAACGTGAGGCTGCTCGCCCACAACATCAGCAACCTCATCTCCGAGAAATGCGCCTACGTCACCGATGAAGGCCAAAAAACTCTCATCGACCTCGAAGCCGACTTCAACCGTATCATCAACCGTCTCAACACCCTCACCGATGGCCAAGACAAGTAAAGCGCGGTTCTTCCGCGTTGGCGGTACGTACACCCACCCTACGGGCGTTCCTTTTCAGGTACTGAAGATACGCCCTAACGACAAGCAACTTGGCGTTCAGTTTATTGGCGCCGACGGATCGCGTTCTACGACGTCGATCGACTTGGTAAAACACAAGAAAATGCTCCAACGAGGAGAAATCGAAGAAATCTAATATCCATGGAATTTACACCCGAAAATATTGGCCAACTCCCCGACGACGGCGTGTTCGTGTTTGGCTCTAACACCGATGGCCAACACTGCGGCGGCGCGGCCTATACAGCGTTGATGCGTTTTGGCGCCGTCAACGGCAACCCCGAAGGTCCGCAGGGCCGCAGCTACGCCATCCCGACGATGGGATACTGGGATTCGTTTTCACACGGAACTACAGAAGTCCTGAGGTATAAAATACGTATACCGTTTGACGAGTTGGTAGCAGCGTGCGACCGCTTCCTCGTTTACGCCAGCCAACACCCCGAACTGCGGTTCTACGTGACCAAAATCGGTTGCGGAATTGCAGGTTGGAAGGTTGAAGAAGTAGCACGGGCGTTTGCCTTGGCCTTGGGGTCATTCTTGGTACCGCTGCCGGACAATATCGTTTGGCCGCGCGAGTTCTACGAAATACTGAAGGATTATGGCGTGGTTGATTAGGCAGGAATCAGGCGGCTACGTCTTGGCTGAACAGCATCCCATCGTCCAGAACGGCGCGTTGTACTTCAGCGAAAGTGACACCGTTGGCGTTACCCCCCCGCAGGCAGCCATACTGCTTCACGGCTCAACGCTCAAACCGGGTGAGTGGGTAGCGTTGAAACCCTCAACAGCCCACTGCCTGAAACCGGGCTATTACGCCGCCAACGCCGACGGCACGTTACATTGGTTCGAACGCCGTCCGCAGCGCTACGAGGGCCAGTGGTACCACACCGATTGCCGCTCGGAAATAGTCACGCGTGAATGCTTGGAAGGGAACTTGGAGCGTGTACCTCAACCCACCGACACCGAACCGACGCGCTACGGCTCGCAACAGGCCCGCCACGCGTCGGTAGTAGGCACGGACGTACTTACGGCCCCGGCGTCGAAAGAACTCTTGGATCGGGGCATAAAGCCGCGAAAACAGCTGGGGTTCTTGTTGCGTCGCCGCCGGTATTCCGGTACGCTGTTGACGGCTCACCCGGCACGCGTGTTTGACGGTTTGAAAGACTACCGCTATCAGCCAGCGTTTACTTTGGAAGACGCTATGTGGGAACTGTTGAAATACGGGCGTATTCGCTTTGAGCGTATGAGCGACGAACGCGTGATGGTAACCATCGACCAGTCTAACAACCTGTTCATCGATCGTAATATCATCCAGTCGGTGTTTGGTGCGCTGTTGTACGCCAACGCGATGTTGGAAAAAGAATTGCCGTAATGGAAAAAGAATCTAAATACTACTACGTTGCCGAACCGGGCACGGCGACCTACGCCAAATTAGACGCCTTGGCGTGGAAACGCTTACACGCTTGGACTGCCGCACGGGCGTTTACACGTAAAGTTGGCGGAACCCGTTGGAACGGACTGCGAATGGTCTGGGCTGGTGGCATTAGGTCGGTTGTATTCGAAAACGAACCGCCGCGCGACCCTGAGGCTTGGGTGATAATGGACAGTCCGCTGTTGAGGACCTACCGTCCGCGTGTCTCCAACGCCAAGGGTAAGGCCCTCTATGAAGAAATGACGCTCCTGCCGCGTGTTGGTATAAACGAAGTGAACGCCATTGTAAACTATACGGACTATTTAATGGGATTGTGCGTTGACGTTGAGGCCAACGTCCGCCGTGACCACACTCCCGCAGTCCACGGCTTTGGCGTTGGCGCGTGGTTGGTTGACACACACCGCTGCCGAATACCAGCCGATGTACGCCGCGTGACGGAGGAAGAGTTCAACCAACTCACAGGCCGTAACGACCGCTTGGCGTCAAAACGCAAAAAGAAATAAGAAATGGATGATCGAGTATTTGGCGACGTTAAGTTCGTTGACGAACCAGAAACCGCGCCGCGTGACGCCGAACGGTTCGCATTCGTTGACCGTGGACTGAAATCAGGCGATTTGACGACGGCTGTTGGCGGGTATATAGACCGCTCAGGCGTGTTTCACATCCAAGAAGTAAGTATCGTAAAAAGTGATAAGAAATGAAAGATTTTGTTAAACCACACGCGTTATGACTACGTTGGATGTATTGGCGCTTATCGGCGTGGCTATATTTATGGGCCTTATCTGGGGCTTGGCGATTTGGTTCGTCATCGTAAGCCACGGCGCAATACGCGAAGAGCGTCTCCGTCAAGAACAATATGAACGCCAAAAACGAAAAACACAATGAGTAAGCGAAAAGGCCCTGCGCTGTGTACTACACCGCGCAACAACGTCCGATTGAGCGTCAACGACCTGCGTTTGGTAGTCGATCTTTTGGAGGTCGAAGCAGGCATCAACCAAGCACACGTCGTGTACACCCCAGAACAGTGTGTTGAATTGGCCAACCGCCTGCGTTGGATTTTGGTGCGTGAACGTGAAAAAGAAAACCGTCAAAACGAAAAGCGATGATAACACTCAAGAAGGGAGCGTTAGAACACTACGTCAAAGCACAACGCCGGAAAAACTACTACAGCAACCCGGCGTACAAAAAGCGTTGTAGACTGTGCGGCGCAAAGGTATTATTTCGACATGAGGAAATCGTCTCGCGTCATTCGCTTCTATTTCCAGACTGTGTTTTGTGTCCCGAGTGTGGTCAAAAAATTGATGTGAATAAGGGGGAAGGCTATATGTCGTATTGGCGTTGGCGGTTGTTCTACGAGAAAAAGTGTAGTGAATGAAATACGAAATCTATAAAACACGCGACGGACTCCTGATCCCTGTACTCTACCCAGAGGACGCGGGTCAGGCGTTTCGCTTAACCGTACCCGACGCCGTGAAGGTCAGCGAAGGTACGGCGCGTAACACCATCGCTTACGGCGTGGTCCCTGTACGTATGCGCCGCCAACCCTTCCCGGTACGTAACAACATTTGGCGGGACCGTGAATTGCTTGGCGCCCTCAGTGGCGACCACAACCGCTGGGCCTTCATGGATTATCGTAACGAAGTGGCGCCACCGCTATACCTTCATCACGCCAACGAAGACTCCAACGACCCTACAATAGTAGACGGTTGACGCCAACAGTTATTATTTCCAAGAAAAGTAATTGTAAAACACGATGGAAAAAGATTTCAAACAACTCCTCAACGCCCCTATACCTCCGGAAATCACTGACCCTGTGGCTTGGAAGAAATATCTGGTGATGAAGGAATCGTCGACTTTGAAGCGTATTCACGTCTTGGCGTCGGACGGCACAGAGATCAACCTGATGTGGTTCCCGCGGACGTTGCGTGAGAATATAAAACACCTGTCTACCAGCGAACGTGAAGAGATACTCGAAATGTACGCCGCGCGCCGTAAGGTCCAGTTGACGGCTAACCGCTTATTGGCCGTCGCGCGCGGATCGTTTGAGTTGGCCCGTAAACGCCGCCGTGAAGAGCGTGGCGAATTCGACGCTCTGAACTGCTCGGACGTGACACTGGTAGAGGACATTAAGGAACTTTTGGGGAAGATGTTCACCCCCAAGGAAGTGGTCCGTATTTTAGCTGAAAGCCGCGAAATACAGGTAGAGTTGGAATACGTCCAAGACGTGTTAAAACGGTTCATCAACGACATCGAAAAACGCCGTGAAGAATTCCGTAACCGCGTCCAAGACGTGCGTCTGTATTCGAAACGCCCTCGCTTAGAGGAACTCAGCTGGATGTACACCCAGATGAAGACGCGGTATAAGGCCCTACGTTCGAACGACGCCTATAATTCGATGCTTCGCACTCTGGAGCAGATCCGTAAAGAGGCCGAAGGCGACCAAATCTTCATCAACGGAGCCATAGACGTCAACGTCGAAACCGAGATACGCCTCCACATCCAGCAAACCATATACAAATCGGTCAACCTCAAGGAGATAATCCTTGGCCGCGTGGCTGCGCGTATGAATTGGGACTTGGCGAAATTAGTCGCTGGCCTCCACAACTCGTATTACGCCCGTTTTATGCCTACCAACGACGAATACGATCCCCAAGCCGAAATGGAGTACCCGTCGTCGATGAATTACGACTTCAACCGTATTCAACACAACCACGCGGTGAGTGGCGTTGACGAAGTGGAAGACGTTAAGGCCGAACCCCTCACCGAGCAAGAGCGTACCTCCAGCGAGGCCATAAAGCAGCTATTCCTCCAGCGTATCGCTAAACAGCGTGAAGCCTTGGAAGCACCTAAACAGCGTGCTGACGCCGAAGTGGACTTTTGGCGTTCAAAGTTTAATAAGACCGCGGACGAAGACCACGAACTCACACGCGAGGAAGGGCGCGTACCGCAGCACAAGTTCAATAAAAAGCAAAAATCTAAATTCAAGAAGTGATGGAAATTCAAGAATTCAAAAGTCGTTGGAATTGCCAGCCCATCGAGTTGATCTCCGGAGCGGAGGCTGACGTGTTGGTCAACTTAGACCGTGAGCGCGACGAGCGTGTACGCTACGTCACCGAAAAGGTTACGGCGTTCGGTTGGCAGGCGTCGAAAGTGATCCCTGTGGCCGACGGTATGTATGACCGCGTTCGTAACTTGGTGATGATTGGCGACGACGTGGTCGGTAAGTCTGTAACCACGACCACCACGGTACGTTCGTTCGCCGAGTTCCGCGCAGACTACGAAGCGATGATGGCCGAACTTCAGCGTCGCGTTGACGATTCGGACTACGTGCTGGGCGCCATCCGTTCGCTGGGCTTCGACGTACGTGAAGACACCGTCGTGGAGAAGGTGTCCAGCGTAACCATTAGCGCGATGCATACTCGTATGGGCGTGGAGTTTGTAACCGCGTTCGCTAACACCTCGGCAGTGGTGTACCTCCCGCTGCGCCCCGAAGAGCGTAACGTACGATTTGTGGCCGTGGCCGGAGCAGGGTGGTACAAGGTGACGTTCGCTAAACGATAACGAAAATTCAAGACCAAAATGGACGACAAATCGACATTATTCGCCGCGCTGGTGTGCGCCTTGGCTATCGTCGTGGTGCTGATCGTGGAACACCGCCCGTCTTTCTTCTGGTGGCGGTATTTGTTCGGGTTGGAGAAAACCAGCCCTGACGAAATGGAGTGGAACGAGGTGGTACAGCGTATTCGTAAGCGCGTCTACAAAGCGTACAAGCGCCACCGCAAGTGCCTTTCCAACGGTATCATCGCTACCTACGGAATAGAGCAATACGACGACGGCGTATACCGCGAGTGGTTGACGCTTTACCCCAAACGCGGTTACAATCCTCAGGTCCCGATCGTCATCATCGACCTTCAAACCAGTATCGCCTCAGTTGACGTCCTGGGTCCTAAAGAGGACTTTGACCCGTACCAGTGGATGATGGAGCAGATGAGTAACGACACGTGCTACGAAATCGCCAAGCGGGCGTACATTTGCGAACAGAAGGGCCACCGGGGCGATACCGAACGCGCCAAGGTACAACAGGAATACATTTCGTGGATAGCGCGACGGTTCATCTAACAACGTTATACTACGTGACGCCGCGAGGCGATATAACTATCATTTTACAAGTTTCCCCCAGTAGACAAAACGTCCGCTGGGGGTTTCTGTTGGCGGTTTACGAAAAATAATTCTCTTTTGTTGGAAGATTTTTCGTAATTCTCTTTGAAGTCTTGGAGATTTACACTACCTTCGCTCTTGGAAATGAAACTTAAACACTCGAAAACTATGAAACGCTTTAATCTTATCTCCGCTCTCGAAATTACGGCCCGTGTGCTGATGATTGGTGGATTGGTAGCCGGAACGCTGGCTGTCCTTGGATTGATAGTTTCGTTGTTCTAAAAACTGCTTGGAAAATGGATAAGAATCGTAAACAACTCGAAGAGCGTGCCGCTTGGGCGCTGTGTATTATCGTAACCGTGATCGTCTTTGGCGCTACGAATATAGCCTACTTGGGCTGGCGCTTTGAAAACTTTTGGAGTAAGACCGTGTGGCTTTCGGTGGCTGGCGTGATGACGCTGGCTGGAATAGTAGCTATCGTCAAAATTATCGAACGTCTCAACCGTAAATAGCCCTATGACACGTGAAATGATTATCGCCGCCGCGTATGCCGCTGGCTACGACGCTGAAACGCCCAGCGTTACCGAGGCTGAAGCCTATTTGGCCGCCGCCGTAAGATTGTAAAACTAAATCGTATATCAAAATGAAATCCAAAACCCTCAAACAGTTTATCGCTGAGAAGCGCAAGAGCGACGTACAGCGCCCCGACGCCGTGATGAAAGCGTTGGATCGACTCACCAGCGTGAAGGACGGTGTGTATTACGGTTCGGCCGTTATCATCAACATCACCGACCTCGAAGGTAACGTTCTGGCCGACGCAGCTATCAACGGTGAGCAGTTAGACGACCTTCGCGTTGCGCTCATCGAGGCGTATCGCCAGACGCTGATGGCCAAGGAGACTGTCGCTGCGTGCGAAGTCCGCAAAATGCAACGTTTTATTAACGAACTTAATCCCCAAAAGTGATGAATCCCCTGTACCGTATCGGCAGCCGCGTGAAGGTTAAGACGTGGCCCGAAATAGCTGAATACCTCGGTTTGGACTACGAAGAACGCGACTTCTTGGAATTAGAAGGTATCGTATACGACGAAGCCAACGACGACCCTATCGGGTTGTTGGACGAAATGTACGACGCCGCTGGTAAGGGTGAAGACCCGTGCCTAATCGTTGGCGGTGATACCGAGGACGAGTTCCCGACCTACCACCTGCGTAACCTACGCACAGGCCAGATGGTGGAACGAGAACCGCGTGCGCCGTACCAGTTCCGTGATTGGATGTTAAAACTGACGCGGTGATGACTAAGGACGAAATAATACGCCAAATCGAGGATGTCCGTCGTCAACGCGCCAAGACCGAACGCCAGTTGATAGCGCGAGGACGCGGTTATCCCGTCCACAACGACGCCGAGGTAGAACTCACACTGGAAGAATACCACTACGAGGGTTCTTCGTCACGCAGCGAGGAGCGGCTGTTGGCCCTCTTGGACGAAGAACGCGCTAAATACACCACCACCCTAACCTATCTGTGATATGTCGCGAATTGTTGGTAAACCATCAGTTCTTGTCGAAGGCAGCGACGCTTTACGAGAACTCATCGAAACTTACGCCACGATGGATATTAAGGCGTTTTGCGCTAAATGGGATTTGGCGATCGCTACGGTCCGCAGTACGGCGTCGCGAAGGGGTTTACTCCGGCTGAGGGTGAAAGTCCCTAAAAAGGACACCGCCAAAGCCGTGAAGCCCACCGCGCGTCGTGGTCGTAAGCCGAAGGCAGTAGAAACGCCTCCGCCGCCACCCGTACCAGCCTACGAACCGCCGAAGGACCTCATACCTCCCAACGTTCTTAAACGCGTGAAGGGTAAACGGCGTGAGTGGAAAGCGCCAACACGCCGCGAAGAACTCAACTGCGTGCCTGTACCGTACCCGTTCTGTCTCCAGAGCGACCTACGTTTCACCAAGGAAGCGGACAAGACACCAGCCGAATCACACAAACCAGTCAAACACGACAAAAACCGATAACCGAAAATGTGGATCAAGATTAACAACCAAGTCGTCAACTCAACGCTCATTCGCCATATCAGCCAAATCGAAGAGGCGTCACCCGAACGCTTTCACGCCGACAAAATGGACAAATGGTGGGTGACGAATTTGACTGAAACGTCATTTCCGTTGGCGTTGAAATGGCGCGATATGCTGGTGCGTGCGGCGTTGTACCTCGGTACTGAAACTAAGACGAAACCTCACGGAGTAGATTACAGCCGTTTTCGTGTGGTGAAACGCACCGCTGTTCCCGGTGAGGCTGTGAAGGAAGAATTCGTTGACGATTGGAAACCGTTCTACTTTTTCACGGTCCAGTTACGCCAACCGGATGGTAACGCCATTCCGCTCCTCTCGATCAGTTCGCGCGGTTACGCTACACACGACGAAGCCTCAGCCGCACGCGACGCGTTGGCTACAATGTTAAACGAATTGGAGGCAGTGTTGCCTTCGATTGAAATCTAATCGTAAAATGACATCACGCAGACCTAACGATCTCCAAGAAGATCAACTTATCAAGACCTACCTCCAACGCCGGATCATCATCACCAGCGTCACGCAAGACAGCGACGGTGAGCAATATTTCATCGACGGCATATCGTTTAGCAAATTACGGCCCGTCAAATTCGGGTGTTGGGGCGACGAAACGATTATCGAATTGTACCGTAAGGACGTCCGCTGGGACATCCACACCGCTTACGGCGATCCGCGGTTGGCGTACCTGAGAGAAAAGGTGCGGCGAGCCAAGGATGAATACGATCACTCGTTGGAGATAAACCCGCTTTCGTGGCTCCAAAAGTTTGAGTTGGTGATGGGGTGTATAGGCGTGATGGTGATATGCTGGGGGCTGATTGAATTGTTGTTGAAATTAGTACGGTGATGAACCTTCGCGGACCTATATGTCGGCTGATCGTTGACGAGTTGCCTGTTGACGCCTATGGAATGAAGGTGTTGGCGGCGGCGCGTGACCTGTGGGCGAAGCAGGGTAAGGTGTGTATTTCCACGGGCCGCGCCTTGGGGCGTGAGTTCCCCGTGGTCCAGATTATCGGCGGTGAACCGATGAACTACCCCCAGCGCGTGATCGACGTCGTCAACGAACTCCGTTCAGCCAATGCCAACGTGCGTATCAAACTCTTTACCGGGTTCCCCGACGTTGAGGGGTTGTTGAAAGTAGCACCGCTGGTTGACGCTATCGCCGTAACTTTGGCCAGCCCTGATGACGAACACCACTTCCGCGTTGCGCGCTTGGGGTTTCGTGACTTTGGCGCTACGCGAATGGAGGTGCGCTACAACTCCACCACCGGAGAAGACCCCGCGGGCCGCGTATTTCCCCAGTATTGGCGGCTGGTGGATATGGCTAAAGAGGGTGATTATCTCTTGGAATCCGCGGTGTGGGTGATGAAATACGCCAACGGAACGCTGTTTAACTAAATCTTGGAAACGATATGAACGAAGAACGTAACTACGACGACCCGCGGCTCAGCGAAGAAATGCGCCGTTACGGGTGTTACACCGTACCCAGTACAGACCCCGCGCGTCCTCACGACACCCAAATCTGTTTAACGCCCGAATTTCTGGCCAACACCAAGGGGTACTCCATCACGATGGATATGGGGTTTGGTAAAGAACGTGTAAACTCGTGGACACGTAACGCCAACGGCGTGTTGGAGTTTCGCGAATTTCCCGACCGCCTGTACTTGGATGAAACGGCTGGTGAGGGTAAGTACACCGTTGAGGTGACGCTGAGGTGTGAGTGTGGTGAACGAATCCCACTCACCTACGACCAAACACGCATATTCATACGCGGAGCGCTCGAACAGCGCTACCTCCCCAAGGTGCTGCTCCGCTGTCCTACGTGTAACAAAATGCTTTTTAAGCCGTGAAAACGAAACGTATTGATTGGATGTTGGCGCTGGAGTTAGGGTTGCTGGCTCTTGGCGTGATAGGCGTTGCGGTGGTTGTTGGTGTTATGATGGCTACGTTATGAAAGCGTTGGCGTATATACTGAGGTTGGTGGTCCGGGTGGTCGCCAACCTCCTTTATTTTATAGCGTGGTTGGTAGTTTTGGCGTTATTGGCGATGATGCTATACTCGCTCTGGTGCTGATAAAACGAGGGTCTTGGGAAAATCTTCGTAAAAAAGAGAAAATTTCTTCAAATTCTCTTGGCGGTTTGGAGAATTCGCCGTACCTTTACTCTTGGAAAAGTTAAACTAAAAACTCATAAACTATGAAAGCAACCGTTGAAGCCATCCGTGAAATCGTAAAGGTCCTGACCCCTGAGGAACAGCAACTCCTGAAAGACACCTTCCTGTTTGGAGGCTGGGGTGATACCGAAACCGAGTTCCTCAACGAAGAGGGCAAAACCGAAACCGTTGGCGCTTGGGGGTATTGTACTAACGACGCCCGTGAGGGTAAGCACTTTGCCGGGCGTGTAGTAGCGACGATGTTCCGCTCGATTTACCGTAAACTCTGTACCGCTAACCGTAACCAGATTGGCGCTCACCTTTCGCACTGTAACGACTGGTGGGGTGATGGCAGCGGTGATATGCTGTTCGTGCGCTCGGCGTGGAATAAGGCGTGGATAGCGTGGGCCAAAGAACCCCTCCAGCCCGCTGAAAAACCCAAGAGCGAGGACAAACCCACCATCGTCAAGCCTAAAGAATGGCTCTTCCAGTTTACCACCGGGCGTGGTGAATACCTTGGCCGTGTAACCATTTCGTCAGCCAAAATGCCGACTACTAAAGAGGCCGTTGAGGAGTTCGCTAAAGTGGCTCCGTCGGCCGCCAAGTTTGTAGGTAAATACGGCGCTGAAATCATCACCGATAAGGAACAGCGTCTGGGTGACGTGCCGGTAGGTAGTACGGTGTATTCCAATATCAGCGGTGGCAACCTTAAAGTCGTAAAGCATCGCCGGGACTACGTGGTTGTTCTGCACCTCGATGGACTGAAGGCAAATCTGTACAGCCATATAGATTCTCAGTACCCGGTGGTCGTGAAGAAACTGGGTGACAGCAAAGCCCCCGCCAAGAAAATACCCGGCAACAACGGCTTTCAGGTAAGTTTCGCTGAAGACCGCGACGGCGTGGAAATGACCGTGAAGAAAAGCCAAGGTGCCAACGGTATAGCTGTGACTTACACCCGCGACCAGCTACGCCAACTTTCTGACGCCATCAACACCTACCTCGCCAAATAAAATAGTCAAAACCGTAAAACCTAATAGCACGATGAAAACGTACCGTATCAACCAATTCCGCACCAAAGAGGCCGTGATGGACGCCATTATAGAAGTCTTCAAACGGCGCGAAGACTGGGCCGAAGCCGAGGCCAAGCGTACCGGCATCAACCCCGACCCCACGTTCAAAGCCCAAAAGGCGTACGACTTGGCCTTCCAGTCGTTGGGTGGTAACTCGTTCCAGCCGGGTGAGTACCAGTGGTCGAAACGCTCGATGGTCGGGTATCTGAATAATATGGAGTCGCTGTTCTTCGACGCCCGCCTGAAGTGGTTCCGTTTCTACACTCAGGACCGCTACCTCGCTACCGACGCCGGCAAGAGCGAGCGTGAGGCTTTACTCGAAACGATTAACACTCACAACGTCGCCATCGAGGAATTGACGAACCGTTTCTCCAGCGACCTCGCCGAATTTTTGGAAGAAAATCGTAACTGCGCTGACTGGCGTGTGGCGCGGTATAGCGAAACTTCAGTAACGTTTGGGTTGGTAGACGCGGCGGACAATATCGAACAGAGTTCGCTATTGACGTTCTACATCGACCGCGGCGTTAGGGGCGACGAAGAACCTACGTTGGTAACGTCGGTCGAGAACACGGGACGGTTTTCGTGTGAAGTGGTCGGAGTCCAGTACGTCCGTTATGCGTGGATGGGCCTCCTGCTGTTGGACGACCGCCTCAAATCGCTTAAAGAGGCGATGGTAAGGTACGGGTCCGGCGTAAGGGAAAACGCGACTGCCATCAGCACCGCCAACGTTAGACTGAGTAAGATGGGTCTCGACGACTTTCAGGCCCGTTTCAACGAGTACGAACTCCAAAACTGGTAAATCATGAACGCAGAAACTATCGTCAACCTCTACATCATCAACGCTACCTCAAAAAGCGACCTTCGCGATATGGGTGATAAGCAACGTCGGATGATTGAAGAACGCCGCCTGATGGCCGTGCGGTCGATGTTAGGCGCCAAGTTGGCCCACATCACGGTCAACGGCCAGTGGCGTGAAGCAATAGCGGTCCTCGGTATCACCCACCGCGAATCGGCAGAAAAGTGGTACGATTTGACCACTGTGTTTGGCGACTTCGACCCTAACCGGATGATGTTCGAGAAAGTAGAAATTGAAGTTTAACCCCCTAATACAACGAATTATGGCACCTAATCGAGTAACCCGCGCCACGGCCATGGCTACGGCCCGTGACTACGCTAAAAATCATTCCAAGGAGGCTCTCCGCGTTCAGGTAGCGCTGTACCGTGAGCAGGTAAAGTCGCTGAATCGCGCCAAGGCCAACGCCACTGACGAAGAAGTGAAGCGGTTGACGGAGCGTATAGCCGACACTCGCGAACTTTTGAGGGCATTCGAGAACGAGGCCAAATAACACCGCAAACCTTTTAATCACCAAATAGCAAAACGAAAATGGAAAATCAAACTATCACGAGCGTTTTCAACGCTACCGCCCCGCTGGCTATCAACGCCGAAGGCTCAATCACCAAGACGCAGGTTCTGTTCCTGTACGCGGTAGCTGCTGCTGCCGCTAACCGCCCCTTCATCCCTAACGTCGAAGAAGGCCCGCTGCCGTTCACGGGCGTTGACGAAGTGGCTGTACCTTACAGCGAGGTTCGTAATTGGCTTGGCCAGATGCTGGACGCCAACCTGCTGATGCGTCGCGTGATGCCCATCCCCGACGGCGCAGACTTCGTTCACGAAATCAAGCGCGTGTCGTTCGAGTGTACCGATGCCGGGCTGTTGGAGTTGTGCGTTGACGACGACACGCTTCACTTCACCGCTCTTGGCGTTGAGGCCATCGAAAAGTACGGCCCGGTGTTGGACGCTGAGTGGCTGGTAATTGAGCGCTCGGTCCTGAAAATCGTCAACAACCGCTACGGCCACTGCGGTATCGGCGTTGAGGAATGTACGCGCCACGTTCCCACGCTGAATCCGCGCGAACTGAAGAACCAGTTCGTGATGGTCGACAACGACCTCATGGCCGCCGTATATCGCCGCACCGACGGCTTGCTGCTGGTGAACGTGTTCGGCGTTGGTACGTTCATCGTCGAACGTCTGGTGGCTATCAACCCTGAAGTGTTGGCCACGTTGGCCGACGAAGGCTATCTCCAGCGTGACACCGAAGAAACCGTCAACGAGTACCACACGCGCTTCTCGGCCCTGTCGAAGGTCTACCAGCGCGAACACGGTATTCCCGACGACGAAGAACCCGCTGAAGTCCCCGCAGACAACCCGATGGCGGCCTTGGCAGCGATGCTGGGTAAGTCGCTCGGGAAGAAGGTAGGGCTGGCGCATATCGACATCCCCAAGGACGGCAGCGCTCCTACGGTGGCCGATCTGGATGAGAAGGTCGAGGAAGCCGCCGTGGTAATGGACGCTGAGGGCAAACCTGTGTCGTAACCGCGCGTTGGCGTTGACGCTTTTAGCCGCTGGGGATTTAGGTCCTTGGCGGCTTTTTCGTTGGCACCCCCTTTCTTCCCCCTGATGGTTCGTCTCCCCTACAACCCCTCTTTTCCTTAACCCCCTATAATCCCCCGCTTTTCGGTGAAAAGAGACAAAAGACACTGTCTCTTCCCACTTAACGAGAGACTCACCTTCTCCAGATAAATCTGTCGAAGACGTCTCTCGACGCGCACTTACGTGCGCTCGTACGCGAGAGAGTGGTGAAGCCGCCAACGTTATTGAGGCTGAAACCAGTTAAATCCGCAAAATGTCAACTCAAAAACGCCCTATCATCACCGCAGCCGCTGCTCGCCTTTTGGCCGCCAAAGCCCGCAAGCACGTTTCCAGCCATATCGGCAAAGAGTGGGACGGCTCACCGTCGTTCGAGCGGTTCCTGTTCGACTGCGAAATGCGAATCTGCAGGGCAATTTATGACGGCCAGAACGAGGTTGCTGTTGAAGTCTTCAGCCTCGAAAAGGCTAAATACATCAAAAGCCGTTTGACTGAAAACGGCTACCAAGCAAAAATCTTTTACGACATCAACGGTTGTAAGGGAAACTGCTATCACCTTTTGACGATTAAGTGGTAACGAACTAACAACACGAAAATGGAACAAGAACAGAAACAAAACCCCGAAATCGAGCGTATCGCCCTCAGTATGCAGCGGGCGGCCTACGACTACGGCGAACGTATCACGGCTCGTCAGTTGGATGTACACACGTTGACCGTCAACAGCGGTAACGGCTTTGAACTTACGCTGACTGATAAGCGCCAACGCGCCAAGTCTAAGGATTTTCACCAGTTAATCCAAAACAGCGCTTTCGTCAACGCCGTCGAAGCGTTCGCCGTGCAGGTAAGGGAACTTGGCTACGACGGAACCGAAGTCACCATCAACACGCTGGTTGGCGTCCGTGTAACCCTCAAAATGTAGCACACACGATGATTACAGCACGCGACATTTTAGCGATCACCTACACCAACGCCGCACCGCAGGGTGATACGTTCGAAGAGGCGATGGACTACATAATGCGCCAGATCGTCGAAGCAGCCATGGCGGGCCGCGTACGAACCGCCGTGATGGGGTTTAAGCAATTCTGTGAATCACCACACGCTGCGCGTATTAAGACCGAACTGCGTAACGCAGGCTTCAAGTTTACAACCTCCACCAAGGAGGGGTGCTTCGTCGAGTGGTCGATTCCGGCCCAGCGTGAAACCAAGAAACTTTTAGAGAAACGCAACGCCGTGGCCAATTACACCAAAACCGAAAAGTGATGAAACGTTTATTTCGCCGCCTTATGAGGTGGCTCTACGCCGACGGCGTTGAAGCTATTACCGACCGTTTGGTTGAAGACGAACTGCGCCGCCGCTTCCCCGCGGGATTCCGCGTATCGCCGCGCGAAGACCAAATTATCCCCCAAGACGTCTACGTCGCCGTGCTTCAGCATTTGCCTAACCCAGCTGAGATCATTCACGGCGAGTGGTTGAGTGAAACCAACCTGCGTAACGTACGAACATTCGTCGTCAAAATAGCGTCACGCGACGTTCAGTTACAAATGACCGCCGAACGCATAAAGTTGGCTCCCGAATTGCGGTCACCCGTTATCTGCAACGGACGGTACGCTCACTTCTTGGACGTTGATATTCGCGGCTGGGGTAAAATTTCATCGACCGAGCCTAACTACCGAATGCGATTCGCGCTGATGCAGTGTCCGCTACGGGGCGAAGGTGTCGGCGGACAAGTTCCGTACTGGCAGTATCAGGCCGAGAATCCAAAAATCCTTCATCGATTCACGGTCGACGTACTGGATGGTATCGCTCGTGGATTTTCAAACATCTTATAACGCCATGTCAGAGTTCTTTCGTGTAGGTCACTATTTCGACCAGCAAGACGCCGAGCGTACCCGTACCGAACAACTGGAACGCCAAAAGCAAGAACAGCGTTATCTGGGGTCGTTGCTACGGCTTCCGGGTATGAGGCTCTACGAGTTCAACTATAAAACAGGCGAATGTCGCGAAGTCGGCACTGAAACCAAGTTGGAATTAGACGTCACCAGCGGTCAACCCGTGACGCGTCGCTCGGCCAAGGTCCAGTGGAATCCCGATTGCGTCTATTTACAGGCCCTCAACCACCGCAACGCTATACGCAAGTTGGTTAAGGCCGGATACGTCAAAATGGTAAAACACGATGGTAAAGGTCCACACGTCGAAGATCGATGAAGCCCAAGAGCCAGCGAAGGCTCACAAAATACGCCGCGGTTCCAACGGGTTGCCGCTGTTTGGCGGTAAGCACGTTGAGGTGAAAGCCAAGCCCTATTCCGCTGAACGCAACGCCGACGATGGCGTTGATTACGATATGTCGCTGGCTGACTTTCTGGGCGCCACCGAAGAACTCACCAAGAAAAAGCGTTTGAACGCCGTTTTTATCGAGTTAGGCGGGACGTTGGTCCCGTGGTACGCCATACGGTCGTTGAGTCGCACAGAGCGCTACGACGACGAACGTCAACGATACCAATACGGTATCATCGCCAACATCGACACCGTGGCGGCCGACGGCGACAATTTCGACGAGTGGTGGTTGGCGGAAGAAGCCCGCGACGCAGCGTGGAACGCCCTACGTGACCAGTTAACAGAACTCGGTATCACAATCGTACAAGCAAAGGTCTAAACAACCCTCATAATTATCAACAATCAAAATTATCGTACAATGAAAGTGCAAGATTTTTACGGTGCTCTGGCCAAGAAGGCTGGTACCACCAAGGCTCAGGCGATTGAGTTCGTCCGCGCCCTCGAAGAGGTCCTCACCGAAGAGGTCCGCGACAAGGGCGAAACTATTCCGCTGGGTAAGGTCGGCAAGTTTGTCCTGAAGGACGCTCCGGCTCGTACCATGCGCAACCCCTTCACCGGACAGGACATGGAGACCCGTGCCTACCGGACCATCCAGTTCAAAACGGCGTATGCCATGAGGGCCGACGCTGAAACCGCCAAAAAAGGCAAAAAGTAACCTGTAAAATAATTCATTTACTGGTATAATAGTTAGCTTTCGCAGTCCGCCAGGGAAGTGGTTTGCCCTGGCGGATTTTTCGTTACTTTCGCGTCAACGTTATACTACCTGAAACGAGGGAACGCTGACTTTCCATGCCAGTTAGTTTCGAGTTGCTATAAGCGAGTTTCTTTTCCAAAACAGGATCGGCCAACGCCGTGAAGGTTTGGTTGATCCAACTCTTAGCGTTCCCTCTACCAATACGGCTGGCCCGAAGCCGATCTCGATGAAACCAGCGGTGCGCACGCTGAGGGGCTACGAAGGATAGTAGCTGGGGTGAAATCCCCCGGTGAAGCCGGACAAAGTCGACGCCGATAGACAATAAAGAGCCTACGTTCGCTCGGCTAATCGTTCTACAGACCACGACCTTCGCGGTCCGGCGAGGCCCTCCGTGGGTTGTGCGAGTAGAACGAGGGTATATCTCCACGGCTGGGGGGATCGGAGTTAGGCCTCCGTAAGGTATAAGCCCTGACGCCAGCCAACGGGCCGCAAGGTCAAACAAATTGTCTCCAAGGCAGCAACGCAGACTTCCTCCATAGCGAGCGCCGGAGCGGAGGAGACAGACTCTAACCAGGGGGAAGAGTATAAGCGATTCGTCGCGCCCCCTACGCTGATTCGTGGTGTAACGGTAACACACCAGATTTTGGTTCTGGCGTTGGAGGTTCGAATCCTTCCGGGTCAACTCTAAGGGCTTTTCGCGAAGAGCCTACCGAAGATCGCTAACGCCGCTGGCTGCACTTCGGGTCGTGATAACCGGAATCACGATGACGCCGCGGCAACCATAACCCCGAAGGTCAGGGGTTCAAAGAAATTTCGTTCGTCATCGTTGTGGCAGTTCGCCCGCCCGGCCGGCAAGGGGAGCACCAATAGGAACGACAACCGACGAACGCGGGGCGTGAAATATCGCCCCGACCATAAAGTCTAACAGACTTCCATCAATCAAAGGTTTAATTCACCCCGACCGCCCCACAGTAGCGATACAGCGAGGCGGTTTTCTTTTACAACTATAAGGATGGAAAAGACTAATTAAATGAAGATAGGAATAATATACAAATTAACCATTTTAGCGAAGTACAAGTTCTACGGACAACGCCCCTTTTATGTCGGTCAACACTGGGGAATGGAAGACTTTAACTCGTATTTTGGCGGAGGTACAATTTGGAACGATTTTCTGAATGTCGTCAAAAAGGATTATCCGCTTCACTGGAAAAAGTTTGTTCGGCGTGAAATTTTATATCAAGGCGCGTGTGATCAACGTGCTTTGGACTTTCTCGAACAGTATTACATAAAGCGCGAAATGGCGCATTATACCGAAGAGAAAGGCGGTTGCAACGTTTTACGTGGTACGGCGAATGCGTTTGGCGCTGGGAGTCCGATGAAGGACGAAAATTGCAAAAGAAAGCAGGCTGAATCGTTGAAAAAGTATTATGATGAATACGGACATCCGTGTTTAGGTAAAAGGGCAACTCCCGAACTGCGTAAACGGTTGAGTGAAGCGCATCGAGGCAAGAAACTATCGCCAGAAACGGTTGAAAAGATACGTAAAGCCAACGCTGGAAAGAAACGAACGCCTGAATTTTGTGAGTTGATGCGTGAAATGTGGCGTAAACGGAAAGAAGCGGGGTATGTGCCAAAGAATAGAGGGCGAAAAGTCCCCAGGGAAATAGTTGAAAAACGAGCCGCAGGGGTACGTAAATATTATGCCGAACACGCTTCATCGTTTTTAGGTAAACACCACACCGAGGCTACAAGGTTAAAAATTAGTGAAGCGAATAAAGGCAAGAAATTACCGCCTTTTTCAGCTGAAACGAAATTAAAGATGAGCCAATCAGCCAAAAAGGCGTGGGCAATTAGAAAACAACAAAATAATTACAATGCGTCGTTCGAATTATCTTGTAATGGACACTGAAACCGGGGGCCTGGACCCCGCACAGAACCCCATAACGTCGTTTGCAGCCGTTGTACTGGACTTTAACACCCTTAAAGAGGTAGACCGCTGGGAAACCTACGTAAAGCCGTACAACGATCTCCAAATAACGAAAGAATCCATCCAAAAGACGATGGTCAATATGGCCGAGGTGAACCGCGGTATGGACCTCAACGCTTTCATCGAAGCGTTCGGGCGGTTCTGTACCCAGAATTTCCCCGACGTGAAGGGTAAGGACCAACGGCGGTTGATAGGCGTTGGCCACAACGTGATGTTCGACGTGGGGATGCTGGAGGCAGCGTTCTACTACTCGGCCTACTCCAAAAAGCAGACTCTGTTCACCTACATCCAAGACCAGACGCTGGACACGATGTACCTCTCCAAAATGATGTACGGCCTCGCGGGCGACGAGAAGATGACGTTAGGCGCCACGTGTGAACGCGCCGGCATCCGCCTCACCGACGCTCACGGCGCGATGAACGACGTTGAAGCCACGGCCGAGTACTTCCGCTACTGTATCCAGCGTCTTCGTGCTACGGGCGACGTCGCGTCCTCCACCGAGAAGAAGACTCGCCGCCGCGGGAACGAATTCTTCGAGTTCAAGTGCGCCAAGTAACGACCGCCAACGTTATACACCGTGTCTAACAACAAAACCGTATAACAAAATGGACAAGCAATCATTCATCACTGGCGTTAAGGCGTCGATCGCCGAAATCTTGGAGCGTTCCACGAATAAGTGGGTAAGCGTATTGGAACCCGGAGCGTCGTTTGGCGCTATACTGGCCAAAAACGGTATCAGCCCCAAAATCACGCCGCCGCTTTTCGACGTTCTTACCGCCAACGGGCTGGTAGAGCGTTTGGGTGATAAGTCGGCGATTCGCTACCGCTATCAACCCCAAAACTCCACGACGCCCGATCTGGATAAGTTGGCCGAAAAGGTATTCGACGCCAACCAAGCCTACAACCGCCAAAAGAGCGTTTCCGGAAAGCAAAAACGTGTAACCCCCCCGCGGGAAGTCAACCAGAACGGACGGGCAGCGCGTTTTAAGGGCGATCTTCTGCCTCAGATTGGTGATTCGCGTTACGTACTTATGGACTGTGACACGGACGAAGGTATCAAAATCTCGATCGTCGAAGTGAAGATCGTCGCCGCCCGGCGTGAGATGGCCACGGGCCACTACTGGTTTGAGGCCGTGTATCGCTCCAAGGAAGATGGTGAAACGGGCTGCCTCGACGGTTTGAGGGTTTCTGACCTGTACGTTTCGGCTGAAGCGGTGGCGCAGCGCCTGATCGCTCGTCAGATCAAATTCCGCGGTCCGCTGTTTCCAACTATAAAACCGGAAACCGTAAAACAAAATGGCAGATAACACACGCGTCGCTCAAACGCCCGAGGAGGTAGCAGCGACAAAACAGTACACCGAGCAGGAAGAAAACCGCAAACTGGCCTTTTCCAAGGCTCTCGAACTGCTTCGTATTTTGGGCCTCGATGATTTGGAACGGGAGATGATAGCCCAGCGAACTTTCACCCGTACCGAGGTAGTCAAGAAAACTACGCTTTCCCACCGCAAGGCTCTCGACGTGTTGGAAACGCTTCAGACGTTCGGCTACGTCGCGCTGCTCGATACCAACAAGACAAAATTCCGCTTCACCTTCAACGCCGATGACCGCGCAGCGGTTTACAAGGCTAAGATCATACAGTTAACCACGATTCTGGGAACGGCCATCGAGGGGTACAACGCCCTGCTCCTGAAGGACTACCCCAAGGACGTTTACGAACGTGAGACGCTGGAGATGGAACGCTACCTGACTAAAGCGTTGGAGTTGAAGAGATGAGTTTTGTTGTGTGACCCGGTAACACCCAGAGGGATTTGCCCCTTTGGGTGTTGCTATTAAAATACTTTGACGTATGATGCCTCAAATTGCGATCCCGTCGTTGACGCACCGTTTGGCTTGTTTAGACCTCGTTGACGAGATAATCGAGGGTATGGACGAACGTGGCCTTAACGAGATGATGAGTGGCGATACGCACGACGTTGACACGATATTTGATGCTTTGATGATGGACACGTACCGGATTATGTATACCGGCGATGTGTCGATTGATTTTAAGCCCCGCTATGAAGAGAACGTCTCGGCCGTGGTTGAAGACACTCTGCGGTGTGCCAATTTGACGTATTTCATCACCTCCGTCATCCCCGACTTCCAGCTGTCGTGGCACCACTTGGAGTGGGGTGAGTTAGTCCACAACCACAAGAAATTGTGTATCAACGCAGCACGTGACCACGGAAAGTGCGAAGCCGTCGGAACCCCCGTCCGAATGTACGACGGAACTATCAAAAAGGTCGAAGACGTTGTGGTTGGCGACCTGTTGATGGGCGTCGACTCTAAGCCCCGCCGCGTGGTTGCTACACGTCGCGGTCACGATTCGCTGATGTACCGTATCGACCAGTCGCGCGGTGATAGCTACACCGTCAATTCACGCCACATTTGTACGCTGATCGAGAAGGACCGTAACGGCTCTATCGCTACAGCGTCGAAGCGGATAGTGGATATTGATATTCCGACGCTTTTAAGCAAGACCCCGAACTGGGTGAAGGAACGTTACCGCGGTTTCAAGGTGGCAGTACAGTACCCCGCGCGGCCTGTGGGTCTGGAACCGTATTTCTTGGGGTACTGGTTAGGTGACGGCAACTCCAATAACCAGAAGATCACCACCGCCGACTCTGAAGTGTGTGAGTACTTACGCTCTTACGCCGAGCGTTTGGGGCTTCACTATGGCCAGAAGGGTATGGTGGTGACGCTTGGAATTGACGTTCGTGGCCGCGGTAAGCGTAACCCGCTGGAAAGGGTGCTCAAGGGCTACAACCTGCTCTACAATAAGCACATTCCGGAGCAGTACCTCGTCAACAGCGAAGACGTACGGCTTCAGGTGTTGGCTGGGTTGATCGATTCCGACGGTAACTATTGGCAGGGCGGCTATCACTTCGGTAATACGAACTACCAGCTGGTGTGTGACGTGAAGAACTTGGCCGACAGCCTTGGCTTCTGTACCCGAATGGGCGGTGGAACGCGGTATTGTAAAGCGTTAGGCCGTGATTATTCGTCTTGGTGCGTGACTATTTCTGGCGAACTGGACCGCATCCCGGTAAAGATCGCCCGTAAAAAGGTCCAAACCGACTGGGCCGCCAAGACGTCACATAAGGACTGGGGCACTATCGACGGCGTACACCCTACGGTGGTATCGTCGTTGAAGATCACGCCCGCAGGCGAAGGTGACTACATATCTATCACCACCGACGGCGACCACCGCTTCGTGCTGGGCGACGGTACGGTTACACACAACTCGTTCTATTTCTCCAACGCCTACGCCGCTTGGCAATTATACCGCTACAAGAAGCCGTCAACGACCCGTTACTCGAAGCGTCCCACGGTAGCGTCGTCGAACCGCGGCTTCTTGTTTTCGTTCTCACTCCAACAGAGCGTTGACCTCTTGGAGATTCTGAAAGGAACCATCGAGGAAAACGAGATTCTGAAGGAACGCCTGCTACCCCAGTCTACGGCCAACAACTGGTCAGCTACCAATATCGTGTGCCGTAACGGCGCGCGTTTGACGGGTAAGGGTTTTGGCTCTTCGGTGCGTGGTGCTCACCCCTACTGGATTATCGTTGACGACGGCCTGAAGGACAACGTCATCTACTCCAGCCTCCAGCGAAATAAGTCTACCGACTATTTCCACTCCGTAATTATGAACATGCTCGTACCCGGCGGCCAGATCGTCGTCGTTGGTACGCCGTTTCACGCCGAGGACCTTTATGGCGACCTCAAGACCAAGAACGGCTGGTTCGTGATCGAGTACCCGGCCATCTTCCCCGACGGGCGAATTCTTTGGCCCCAGCGTTGGTCGTTTAAGGACCTGATGGACAAAAAGGAGACCCAAGGCTCGATCATCTTCTCACGCGAGAACCTTTGCCGCCCGATCACCAACGAATCGTCGATCTTCCCGATGGAAATCCTCACGCGGTCGTTGCTGCGTATGGAGAACTACACGTTGGTGGATTCCCGCGAAGAGTTCCCCGTTAAATTCTCCAAGGTAGTCGTGGGCTGTGACTTCGCTATGTCGGCCAACGTCGGCGCTGACTACGCCGTATTCAGCGTGTGGGGTATTGACGAACTGACCGACGAGCGTTGGCTGCTTCACCTGTGGCGTGAAAAGGGTGCCAAGTTCTTCGAACAGATGAACGTCCTGCGCCGTATCAACTCGCGTTTCCGGCCCGACCTGATCGTGATGGAGAACAACACCTTCCAGCAGATATTCGTCGAAACGGCCGACACTGAGGGTATGCCCGTGATTGGCCACACTACGGGTATTGATAAGTACGACCTGAAGACCGGGTGGCCTCACCTTTCGACGCTATTCGAGCGGGGCAAAATCCACATCCCGGTAGGTAACGTCTACTCCCAGCAGGTGAAAGACCTCATCTTCCAAGACCTCGGTTCAGTGGCCTTCACTGAAAAAGGCTTGGAAAGCGTGGGCAGCCACGACGATATTTCGTCGTCGTTCTGGTTGGCTGACTTGGCCGCTTCGCGTATGACTACGGGCTTTAAGTTTGATATGTTAGGTTAGCGCCATCGTTTTAGGTGATATGAAAACTCTGATAGCACTATTCACCCGCGGTCGTATCGATCGCCAAAAGACCCTCCAACGGCTCACACCTCAGGCGCGTCGCCGCGTGACGATATTCTGTCACCCCGGCGAGTTGGCCGCTCACCAGCGTAACTGGGGCAGTAAGGTAGCCGCCATCGAGGAATACAGCACCGCCTGTCGCGGTGTAGGGGACATACGGGACTACATCGTTGTAGAGGCCCAAAAGCGGGGATTTGGCGGAGTCTTTTTCTTAGACGATAACGTGTCTTTCTCGCTGCGCTTAGACGATGCCAAGACCCCCGTGGTGGTAAACAACGACAATTTCACCGTCGAGGCCCAAGAATACATCTATTCGATGATGTTCGACTGGGTGGCGGAGCACTTGGACACCTACGCCGTCGCCGCGCTTTCGTATCGGCCCTTTAACCGCGACAAGGAACACGACGTACAAATCAACGGGCGGTTCTTCTCCATTTGGGGACTGAACATCGCTCAGTACCTGAGCCAGCCCGTTAGGTTTCGCGATTGGCCTATCAAGGAAGACTTCGCCGTGGCTTGCGGCTTACGCCGCGCCGGGCTGGATAACGTGGTGTCGTACCAGTATTCGTTCGACAAGATGACCGGAGCCAACGCCGCTGGTGGTTGTTCCGTCTACCGCACGATCGAGAACTCCAACGCCGAGTCACAACGTTTAAGGGAAGCGTTCCCCGAATATATCACGTTACGTACCAAGAAATGTACCAACTGGGGTGGCGAGATGAAGGACCGCGAGATGTTAGAGGTTAAATTACACTTAAAAGGATACAAGAAATGACCGTAAGATTCAAGAAAGTACACCCCGAAGCCGTACTGCCGGCGTATGCTCACCCCGACGGTGAGGATAACGGCCTGGACCTCGTGGCCGTGGCCGTAAAGGAAACCGAAGATTACATCGAATACGATACCGGCATCGCCGTTGAAATCCCCAAGGGGTACTGCGGCCTGCTGGTCCCGAATTCGCGTTGTTCGAAAATGGACCTGGTGATGTGTAACGCGCCGGGTATCATCGACCCCGGATACCGCGGTACGATGCGCGCTCGTTACAAGAAGACGTGGCACTTACCGACGTTAGTTCACAGGTTCTTCAAGAGCGTCTGCGGATTGCTTTCCAACGTTTTCGGCGAGGTCGCCGGAATGAAGCCCCAAAACGTGAATATGAATACCAAGGAATTCAAGGTGGGTGACGTTGTGGCCCAGCTGGTAATTGTCCCCGCGCCGTATATCGAAGTGGAGGAAGCCGACACGCTGACGCCCTCGCTGCGTGACGCCGGAGGATTCGGTTCAACGATTAAATAGCCATGAAAACGATTCTCTTACACAATCCCGCCAAACAGGACAACGTCGAAGCGATGGCCGACGCGCTGGTAGAGTCGATGCGTTACGCCAATAGCGCGGTTGATTATCCTGATGTTTCCAAGGCCAAACCCGACGACGGCGTTCCGGCCGAGTGGTTCTACAAGGCATACGTCGGTACGGCCCCCACGTCGGAACTCACGGCCATTCTCCAGTACACGCAGCAGCGGATGATCTTTGACCAGATTGGCGAAACGTTCCTCGGTATCGCCCTCACTGAGATGAAGCACTACGACCGATTAGGCGACTTCATTAACCGTATCGGAGGTAACGTATCGCGACCTGCGTTTTCGGCAGCCAAAGTGGACATTACGACCAAAAGCGCGGCCGAAGCCGTCCAGATCAACATCCGCGCCGAGCAGGACACCATCGCCGAGTACGAAAAACTCATTCAGCGTATTCAGGCCAACAACCCTACACCAACTGTGACCTCGGCGTTGGCCATCCAACTTATCAACAAGATTGTCGCCGACGAGCACGTACACGTCTGTCTGTTGGCGGAGTTGGCGCAATCCCTCGGCGAGGAAGACACTACGTTATGAAAGCCGACCTCCGGAAATATACCTCGCTGTTGTTAGCCGCTGTAAAGCGCATCGAAGCCGAACGCCCAGGAGTCATAGCCTGGGCGTCTCGTCAAGAACGGTGGTGGGAGTTGTGCGTCAGCGATTACGACCTTTACCGCAGTGAGGAATTTGCGCGCATAAAGAAAACCTATCGCCAGGCGTTGGCTGTTTCGGGTGGTGGTAAGTTGATATTCTGCTACGCCAAACCAGACGCCGAGCGGCTATACGAATTGGAGTTGAAAGGTAATTTGGTGATGGATTGTTGAAAGATTTTTCAAAATTCTCTTGGAGAATCTGATTTTTCGCCGTACCTTCGCTCTTGGAAAAAGAATCGTAAAACAAAATTGTTATGGAAACTACACAAGACATCAACTCCATCCTTTCAAAACTGAAGAAACTGCAGCGGCTCTACGAAGGAGCAAAAGCCGTCAATTCCGAGGCTGAGGCCGCCAACGCCGCCGCCAAAATTCAGAATCTCCTTACCCAGTACAATCTTTCGATGGCCGATTTAGACTCGGTAGCCGACAACGAGCAGGCGACTAACGTCGTTGAAGAAAAACTCGGCGACAACTGGGCTCGTAAGTGTGGTGGTTTCTGGGACCAGCTCCTGCTGTACGGAATTTGTAAGTACAATTTCTGCTACGTGATAGTCAGCAGGCGTCATGAGTACCGCGTAAACCGTAACGGCAACGAGGTGTGTGAACAACGCCAAAAGTATATCGTTATCGGTGAGCCGCATAATATCGAGGTTGTAAAGTGGCTGTTTGACGTGTTGGCTGGCCAGTTGTACCGCTTGGCTCTGAAACGTTACGAAGAGTACCGCAACGACGATTCGCAGGCGCTGATGCGGATATTCACGGGTGAAAAGCGGATGCACCGCGGTACGTTCTTGAGGTCGTATCTGGCGGGAGCGGCCAAAGGCGTTCAGGACCGCCTCAAAGAGGAGCGTGACCGCGAACTCCAGGCTCAAGTACAGGTCAACGCGCTGGTGCTTCGTACGGACCAGAAATTGAACGACTACGTGGCTGAGAATTACAAGGACTTACGCTCGTCGCGTCCGGGACATATCGGTAGTGGCCACGCTATGGCGATGGGGCGTGAAGACGGCCGCAAGGTTAATATAACCAAAGGCGGAATCGCTGCTTCCAATACCAACCCTAACCGTATAGCGCAATGACTCCAAAGAAACTATATCTCTACCACTCCACGCCCCGTAACTTCAAGGACGGGGTGGCGGAGTTTGTATACGTCAGCGGGCGGAAGATCAAGTTGAACCAAGACGGAACGGTTTCCCAGAACAGCGTCTGGTATTCCGCCATTTTGGAAATCGAACGTGTGCGCAAATATCGGCTGAAGATACCCCGCGTGGGGTGCTTGGGTGAAACGGTGGTGCCGCTGGAGATTTGGAACAAAATCAAAAACGAGGGTAAACTATGAAAATTAATTTGGTATTTGACGGGAATTTCCTGTACCACCTTTCGTTCTCGATCTTCTCGACGTACTACCGCGGCCAAGATATGTGCGCTGTACTCGAAGACCGTGAAAAGCGTCAGGTGCTGATCCGCAAGTGCGTGATGAACCTTTGCGCCGCGGTACGGCGTTTTGGTGATGACGTGGGCCGCGTGATAGTGGTTATCGACTCCCACTCGTGGCGCCGTGGCGTATACGACGATTACAAGTACGCCCTGACGCGGGTGAAAGAACCGTGGAGCGACGCATTCGTCGAAGTGTTGGGTGAGTTCGAAGCGTTGCTGCGTAAGCGCGGGCTGATCGTTTCTCGCGTACCGGGCGCGGAGGGCGATGATCTGATTATGTTGTGGGCCTACGCGCTGGACGAACTCCCTGACGAAGAAACCGTCATCCTCACGGCCGACAGCGACATCCGCCAGTTGATCACGCCAACGGTTTCGGTATTCAACTACAACTCCAAGTTCATGAAATTCTATACCTTCCCCGGTAAGGAAGAGTTCTGGAACGAACGGCTGGATGCCGACATTCAGGTCCTCGCCACCGAAGCGTTGGAGGTGCTGATGTTTAAGGTGCTGATGGGCGATACGTCGGACAACATCCCCAAGGTTCGCCGCGGTTTTGGCGAAAAGGCGTTTGGCCGTTTCATCGAATCGCTGAAGCCAGAACTCAACGGGCGACTGGTGTCACCGTCAGCCTTCGAAGGATACAGCAGCACCAAGTTGGCGCTTTGGATTCAATCCAAGTTTGAGCGTTTCTTGGGCAGCCCGCTGACGACGGAAGAGGTAGGGCGTATACTTTTCAACGTCCAGTTGACGTGGCTGTCGCCGTCGGTATACGGCCCCAAGCAGGAAGACCTGCTGATAGCGATGACCGAAGAGGTAGCCAACACGAAGGACTCCTACAACTATAAGAAGGCGTATACGCTGGAAGACTTCTACGGAATGTTGATAAAGTGATTAAAATCAAGATACGCTATGAAGAAATGGATGTGGATTCTTATCACCGCGGTGGTCCTTGTGATTGCCGCGGTGGTGTACGCTCATGAGGCGAAGATTATCCACACGCTGGTAGCCATCTTCTCGTTTGTAGCGGGAGTAGTGGCTCACTGGGCGTGGGTAAAGTATTTGGCCGCGAAGGCCGTTAAACAGGACAACAACGATGGAAAACATTCGTGACATCATCCTCGGCGCTCGTGCTCAGCGTCAGGATCACATGCTGAAAGGTTTCGCTCCGGTTCCCGACGATACCGAGGCCGAAAAGGTCGAGAAGGCCGACAACGTCTTTGAGAAGATGGCCGACGCCATCGAAAAGGCTGAGTCGGACGACGCCGAGGAAGCCCTCCAAGGCGAGATTCAGAAATCGGACATCATGCAGGCCATCAGCGGTTACGGCTCGGAAATCAAGTTCAGCCGCTTGGGAAAGGAAATCAAGGCTAAACTGAAGGCTGATATTCTTCCGCCGTTGAACGCCAAACTGCAGGTCCTTACCGCCGAACTGGAAAGCCTTTTGGGTAACTGCGGCGGTGCGCCTACCGAAACCGTTCCGCCGTGGTATACGGCCGAGATCAAGATGGATGTTCCGTTCCGGCTGTTCAGCTGGGAAGAAACCAGTGACCGTGAAGCCCCTGCGCTGGCTGGTACGCTGGTCGACAACCAAACCGAAAACGCCGTAACGCCCGAAATGTACAAGTGCCGGCGTGACTACAACGAAAAGGTTCGTGACTACGCCAACGTGGCTACCGATATCAAGGCGTGCGAGATTCTCGACACCAACCTCTCCGACAACGAACGTTACCAGCTGTCGCCTCGGCAGTTGACGATGTTCGGATTCTAAACCTCTTTTCTGTTTCCATTTTGTCAGGTTTGTTAGGACAGCGGCCCCGATTCGTAAGCGTTTCGGGGCCAACGTTTTTGAGCGTATGGACCGATGGAGATATTTCAAAATAGGTGATATCGTCACCGACCCCGAAGTGTGGGGAAAGACGATGTTCGTAATACGCACGCTGCACGGTAACGACTACTGCCCGCTGATCAGTGGCGAGTCCCTAAAACCGATCCGCGGTCGCCGTATAAGGGTAAACCTCGGCGTGGGGGAGACGCGTCTTGTAAACGCTCCTAAACGTCCGTTGATGAAGATTCCCGACGGTACGTTGGTGCGGTTAGCTGGAAAGAGCGTTGAAGCGCGGCGCGAATTGTTAATTAGAAGCTATCGTAAACAATATGGCAACGTTTGACCATTATGCTTGGGCTGATAAACTACCCGACGCGTCGCTCGACGTGAGCGCAGAACACCACACGGAGTTCTTCCGGACGATGTTCGAGCGTCAGATGATATGGAAACGGCGGTTCTTAGATCAGGCTCCGCGCCCGTGGACTGAAGACCCCATACTACGCGACTACAAGTTTACCAACGTCTACCGCGAACTGGACCGAAACTCCCAGTGGCAAATACGTAATATCCTACTCGATGACGGGTTGACGCTGGCGAATCTGGTGTGGAAGATGATGGTGTTCCGCTATTTCAACAATCCCGCCACGTTCGAATACGCTCGCGAAAAGTACGGTTGGGGAGCCGGCATCCCGGATCACGACCAATACGACGAAGACCTCTTTGCCGAGATGATAACGTCGTACCGCGCTACGGGTAACAATCCCTATACTACGGCGTATCTGATCAATTCGATGGCCACGCCCGGTAAGCCGCGCGACTACTGCTACACGCACTTGGTCGTCCCGACGCTTCACCGTCGGTTAGGCGAACTGATGCGGACGGTGTTGACGGCTGACACTCCGGAGCAGATCATCAAGTTCCTTCAGAGCCTTCCTTCATCGGCGACGTTTATCGCTCACGAATTCTACCAAGACTTCACCTACATACCGCGTTACACCTATCGCCGTTTTATGCGTTTCACCCAAGACGACTACACCAACGTCGGTCCTGGCGCGTCCATAGGGCTGCGGTTGGTGTTTCCGTCGTTGAAGCGCCAAATTGATGGTATCTACCGTTTGCGTGATGAAGCCCGTGAGGCTCTTCAGCAGTGTGGAGACTTTCCGTACTTGCACTGGGACCGTGCTGGGCGTTGCTACCGGGTGTCGCGCTGCGGAGACGTGACGCTTCATCAAGTGGAGATGTGGCTGTGTGAGTACCAGAAGTACTGGAAGATGAAGATCGGCGAAGGAAAGCAGCGCTCAACCTTTGAACCGCGAACTCGTAAAATTGTAGGCCAATGATCACGTTCCACACCCCGTTGGAAACGGGCGAGTTTATGGGCATCGACTTTCAGGTGATGGCCGATGACCTTTCAACCAGTGCCGCACGATTAGTAGTCGTCGGCACTTTCATATCACCCCTTACCGTTGAAGAGAAATCACACCTCCAAGACCTCGTTCACTTAATCCGCCGCGACGGTGAGTGGAACGGTTCGTATGACGACCAGACGGACTACTACTCATGGAACGGTCATCAGGTAGCAGTTTGGGGCGATATCATCCATCAGGCTATCATCATACGCAAGACGGCCCGCAACGACTTTTTGAATCTGTTGAGTTGACAGCCAATTATAGCTTAACAAATCGCATAAAAACATTATGTCCGGTGTAAAAGAAAGATTGGAATCGGTAGAACGCGCCATGCAGGCTCTCACGATACGTAAATCGTTGTTGATGGAGCGAGCGTTGCGCAGCGACAACCCGTCCGACATACTCAAAGCCGCTGAGATATTCAATCAGCAATCCAAGCCCGCTAACGTTGCTCCGAAGGCGTACCTGATCGACCCTTTGGAGTTCAATTCGTTTTTGGGCTATAAGGATAAGCCGTTTTCGCTTTCGTACGAAACGCTCCGCCGGATGAGCCGCACCCCCATCATCAACTCAATCCTCAAGACCCGTAAGAACCAGATAGCCGACTTCGCTGAACCGCAGGCCGACCGCTATTCGACGGGCTTCGTGATTCGCCGTAAGCCCAAGCACGGCCAAGAGCAGAAGATGGATTCACAGGACCGCAAGATCGCGTCTTCCATCACCGACTTCATCCTCAACTGCGGCGATACCGCTACGTGGGACGGCGACGAGTTTGATGAGTTTATTCGTAAAATCGTTGACGACTCGTTGACGTTCGACCAGATGACGTTCGAGTGTATCCGGAACCGCCGCGGCAAACTGGTACGCTTTCAGGCCGTGGACGCCGCTACGTTCCGTCTTGCGGAATCGTACTTCGACGGCGAGTACAACAACCCGTACTTCGACGGCGCCATGACCGACGATCGCCAAAATTGGGGTCCCAAGGTCGACGGCTATTATCCGGCCTACGTTCAGGTGTACCAAACAGCCAAGGTGGCGCAGTTCTATCCGTGGGAGTTGTGCTTCGGTATTCGCAATCCGACCACGTCGATCTACGCCAACGGCTACGGCAACTCAGAGTTGGAAGAGTTGATCAACGTGGTCACGTCGATGCTTTGGGGTGATGAATACAACCGCCGTTTCTTCTCACAAGGTTCTGCGCCGAAGGGTCTGCTCCGCATCAAGGGTAACGTCAACGAGGCGTCACTCCAGCAGTTCAAGCAGCAGTGGCAGGCCATGATATCCGGCGTTATGCAGTCGTGGAAGACGCCCGTCGTTGAGGGCGATATCGACTGGGTTGACCTCCAGAAGAACAACCGCGACATGGAGTACAACTCTTGGATGGAGTACCTGATCAAGATCGCGTGCGCCGTATTCTGTATTGACCCCACGGAAATCGGCTGGGATATTTCACGCTCCAACGGCAGCGGCCTTACCTTCGGCGACGGCCAAAAGCAGCGCATGGAGCAATCGAAAGACAAGGGTCTCTACCCGATGCTGAAATTCATCCAGCGTAAGATCAACAAATTCATCGTCGAGCAGATCAACCCCGACTTCGAGTTTGTGTTCATGGGCCTCAACGGTATGACCATCTCCGAGGAATTGGAGATGGACATCAAACGCCTCCAAGCCTTCCAGACCGTGGACGAGATTCGCGAGAAGTGGGACCTCCCGGCTATCGGCGAAGAAAAGGGTGGCGATACCATCGAGAACGCCGTTATCCAGCAAGCACTCAGCGCCAAGCAACAGCAGCAACAGGCGATGGGCGGTATGGGCGGCGGCAACCCGTTCGAAGAGGCCGCGGGCATGGGTATGGAGGCCGCAGGAGGCCCGGCTGATGAACCCGTGGCTGGTGGTGAAGGTGAGGAAGACGATGAAGCGCAGGCCGGCAACCCGTTCGATCTCTACGCCCAAGGCGACGAAGAAGAAACTATGAAGGCCCGTGAGGCAAATCCGCTCGTGGCCGCATTCGATGAATACTTACAAAAAGCAATAAACCATGACGAGTAACGAGAAGAACACCGCACCCATCGTACAGCTGTTGGCTGACGCTATGCCCAAGCCTATCATCGACGCTTCTGGCGGCAGCGTGATCTACCGCGGCTATGCCCCTATCGGTACGGGCCAAGGTGAGGCCGGGTGGCGCATCGAGCGTGAGACCACCGCCGACGGCATCACCATCACCGAATACCCCATCGGCGACATGAGTTACAATTTCGTGTGGGCCGACCGCGCTACCTACGTATATTCACGCTAAACCGCAACGCACAATGGCAACTATTGACGTCGGAACTGTAGCAGGTATATCCATCGGAACGACACCCCCGTCGAATCCGGCGATTATCTGGTACGACACCACCGACAAACTCCACAAGAACTACGACGCCTCACTCGGGCAGTGGATTCCGATGTCGCAGGCGATTGTGTCCGAAATAGGTGATTTTAACGACCTTATCAATAAAGCGAACCTTCCGGGCGGCCTACCTATCGCTGCGTTCTACAATGTCCTGAAACGCGACGCTGACGCCCAGTGGAACACCATGGTCTGGGTGGTGGGGCAAACGCGCATTCAGTACGTCGATAAACTCAACAACATCATCGTTGAAGATTTGGCTGGCCAAGGTACTACGACGCAGTATGTGGCATCGACCAACTACTTCTTCGACAATATCGTCGCTACGTTTGACCAAAAGACCTCGAAACTCAACTACACGTTCCAGCAACTGACCGACAATCCGGCCCTCGCAGACGTGTTGTACGGCATGCGGGTCATCAACAACATTCCTACGTTGGTGAAGCGGACGGTGAAGTCGTTGCTGTCTAATTCGAGTAAGAACTCGTTAGGGTTCGTCAACGGCTTGTACTTCGACTTCAGCGCAGCGATGAATGGCGTTATCGTCTCCGAGCAGACGGGCGATACCCAAGTACCCGGCTACAAGCAATACAAGGCCGACTATGCAGCCATCGAAAAGGCTTTTGACGACGTAAGCAAGATCATCAACGACTGGCAGAACGGGTCTCAACAGATGATCTTTGGCGCCAAGTTGATCGAGGTTAATCCCGTAACGGCTACGGTGGCCACGCCTCAGGACCTGACTACGCAGGACGATTTGAAGACGGCCCTCAACAAGATACAAGGCTGGTACAACCGCCTGAAATTGAGTACCGGCATGAGTCTTTCGCCCGCGTATGCTCCAGCAGCGAATAAGGCGCGTTATCCTCAGGCGGGTGATACCGTGGAACAGGCCATCGGCATTCTCCAGAAATTCCTCCAAGACTTCAACGGACAGGCTACTGCTGTTACTGTGGGTGGTAACGCAGGCGACTTCCCGGCCAGTCCTAATCCTTCGTATCAGATCAAACCAACGGATAACCTGTATCAGGCTGTTGCTAAGATCGTCAACAACTTGGCGTCGCTGTTTGGCGGTGGAGTAGATGATGTACCCTACGTGGCTGATAGCTTGGTTCGTACGCAGAGTATTCGTCCGCAAAGCGTTACGCAGCCTAAATTAGGTGTTGACGTTATGTCGCTCATAAACAACGGAGTCAAAAAGCAATATCCCGTTAACGTTTGGGAAGGTGCTGACCCGACCAATTGGTTCATTGAGCCGGGTATGTTTTATGACGCGGCGACGGTTACGTTACCAAACGTGGAGCCGTCTATTTCTGAGAACTACGAAAATATCCGTACTGATTGTATGTGGGATTTTTGGGTTCGTATGCCTAATAATACCGCCAAGTTGATTATTCACGGAGATCATTATGTCACTTGGCTGCCCGTTATCGTCTATCAGAACACCATTGGTTCGCCGTCGGCGTCCAGCTATCAGGTCCTCATTAACTGCCGCTTTATGCCGCTTTGGGGAGGTGAACGTGGATATTGGCTGATGACGAAATACATTCTCAATCAACAATCGTAAGTTATGTGCAAGGTGGTCTATTTAACATCCAAGCGTTTTAACGCCGAGGCTCGACGCTTCATCCAAGCGCTGGCTGCTGAGTTGCGTCGGCGGCGTATCGAAGTGGTCGTCGGCAACGCTTACGATGTTTGGAATTATTTCCGGCCACATCGCACCTACGGTATAGCCATGGCGGTGGACTTCTTCGCCGACCAGAAGGACGGGTGCAGTTTGACGTTGAACCGGGTTTGCCCGGCTTTAACGCGGGACTTTGCCTATAACCTTTCGAACCACTACGATATTTTGACGCCTCAAATTCGTTGGCGGTCGTTTCTGTTCGTTGATTCGTATGACCGTCAGTGGTATCGTTTCTTCAATCGCGTTAGTGCGGAGGTGAAACTCATAATCTACCCTGCTACGCTTACCAGCGAGGGGGACATGGACGCCTACCTCAGCGCACGTGACGGGATTATACGGGTATTCGCTGACGAAATTGTGAGGTGTCTTCGCTCTAATTACGATTACAACGCATATGCTCGTGCCGCCAAGGCCGCTCGCATACGTATTAACGAAAGAATGAAACACAATGGCTGACGGACTTTTCATGACCACCATCTTCCCTGTAATTTCGCTTCTGTTCGGGGTGGGCGGTATTGGCTACGCCATTGTGGCGCGTATGCTGGATCGTAAGAAATACGATCAGGAAGTACGTTGTAGCCAAGCCGACGCTGACCTCAAAGGCGAAGAGTTCTGGAAAGGCCGTTATGATACGCTGATGGCCGAGTTGGACAAAAAGGAGTCGTGGTGGAAGGAACGCTACAACAACCTCTACCAAGAGGTTCAGAACGAACGTAAGTTATCCAACGAAATGATGACGAACTTTCGTAACGAACTCAACAAAATACGCGACGAGTATGAGGCCCAGCGTCAGGCCGACCGTGATAAGTACAACCGCCTGATGGAAGAATTCCGCACTCAGGAGCGTGAAGCCAACAAGGCGGCGGAAGACTACAAGCGACGCATCAACGAACTCGAAGCCTCTATAACGGCCTACGAGGAGATGATCAAAAGCGGAAAACGGCCATGAAAACAGCAGTGCAAATAATTCTCGTTTTGGTGGCCCTAATTCTCGCGTTTTTATTCGGGCGAAGTACTTATACCCCTGAACCCCCTAAAGTCGTTGAAAGGTGGCGTACAAAGCACGACACGGTCGAATACCGCGATACGGTAAAGGTTCCGGTCCCGAAAATCATCATCCGCGACACCACCATCTACCTGCCGGGTGAAATCGACACCGCCGCACTACTGGCCGACTATCTGGCACGCAAGGAGTATCACCTCGACTTCTCCAACGACAGTATCGGCGAGTTCCGCGTTGACGCCACTGTCCAACGTAACGCCATTACGGAGGCCGTGTCACACGTCAAGCCGCTGATCCGCATCCACGAGATAGAACACACCATTATCGACAAGCGAATACCCTTCATCCAAGGCTACGCCCAGATAGGAACGTCCGTGGACTTTGGTACACAAAAGTTCTCCGCCGGAGCCGACTTTCGTCAACGCTTCATGGTTGGCGCTTCAGCTATAAGGGTTGAAGACCAGTGGGGGTATACGTTGGATTTTGGCATAAAATTTTGACGATTCTCTTGGCAATTTGGAGAAAATTCAGTACTTTTGTAGTGGAAATGAAACTTATAAACCTATAACACCATGAAAGAAGTTATCAACTACGGCGAAGCGCGTCGCCAGCAAATTCTTAAGGGGTTCACCAACACCGAGGAGGTCGCGGAAGAGCCGATCGAAAAAGCGCGTCACGGTGTCTACGCCGACAACGCTCAAAACCGTCGTCTGCAGCGCGTGGGACAGGAGTACGGTCAAGCCGCCAAGGAAGACCCCGAAGGGGGAGGCCAGGAGGGCGGTATGCCTGAGGGCAACGTCAGCCTCCAGAACCACGCTCGTCAGGCTTCAGAGGAGGCGCTGACGAAGGTCGCCAACGACCCGCAGGCTGACCCTGAAATGCGCAAGGTGGCTACCGCTGAATTGGAACGCCGCGGTGTAAACGTTCGCGCCAAGAACAAGAACGGCGACACTTCGCTGCGTAACGGGTTGGCTGACGGCGACGCCAAATCGGCTTCGACGTTCGAGGGCATGGGCTTCCGCCAGATGGACGATCAGGACCTCCAACAGTACGCCGGAGTTGAGGATGCTTCGCACGCCTTCATCAAGCAGATCGGCGGTGACGAAGATGGCTTCGACCTTGTGGTCACCAAGACCAGCGAGGGCTATCGCGTGGACAAATACCCCTACGCCGACGTGGACAATTTCGAGTCGGTGACGGTGAAGGAGATCGGTGACGTTGAGGGAGCCGCGTCTAAGTTTGGCGATCCCGACGCCAAGGGTAAGGGCGGAAAGGCTGACGCCGCATCGCTCGTTGACAGTTTCAACGCTATGGCTGAGGGCGATGTAGACTTCGACGCCAAGTCGTTCAAATCGTTCGTAAAGGAAAAAGGCGGTAAGGCCGTGAAGGAAATCGCCGACGCCATCCGTAAGATGCCCAGCGAGGCCGGGCAAAGTGATCTGGCTGACGACGAGATCGCCGACATGATCGAGAATATGTTCGAGGAAGCCGGAACGCGCGTACCGCGTGAGGCTAAAAAAGAACTCGACAACCTCCGTGGGTCGGGTGAAAGCGTTCTGGCCAAGTGGGACGCCTACACTTCGGAATCGGGCGAAGACGATGACTTCGGCGCAGCGCTCGAAAGCCTCATCGACAACAAGGGCGAGGCCAAGGCCATCAAGGAACTCGCTGCCGCTATCAAAACCTCCGGTCAGGGTGAGGCCGCTCAGAGTGACATCCTCGACGACGAAATCGCTGACGAAATTGCCAACATGTTCGAAGAGGCTGGCATCGACCTGTCGAAGAAAGGTCAGGCTGCCCTCGACAAGATGCGTGCTGACTCGGACGGCGACGGTAACGTTAGCAGCGCCGAAGGCCTGGTCCAGAGTTTCGACGACATGGCCGAAAACGACACCGACTTCGACACCGCAGGCTTCAAGTCCTTCGTGAAGCAGAAGGGTGACGCCGCGGCTATCAAGGAACTGGCCGCAGCCATGAAAGCAAACCCGGCTGATACCGGCGGTGCTCAGTCCGACGCTACGGACGACGAAATTGCCGACACCATCGCCAATATGTTCGAGATGGCTGGTGTGAAGGTATCGAAGGACGGCCAGAAGGAACTCGACGCGCTGATCGGCGGCGAGGAGGAAAGCGCCACCAAGCAGGGCGAAAAGGCTGACGCCGCCGCCAAGGCTGAGGTGAAGAGTGCTGAGAAGGGTGCTAAAGCCAAGGCCGACAAAGCCGCGAAGTCTTCGCCGGAGAAGGACAACGCCGCCGCCGACAAATTCATCAAGAAAAGCGAAAACGGAGCCAACCCTTCTGAGTACGCCAAGATGATCTCCAAGAACCCTGAAGGTATCGCCCGCGTGCTGAAGGAAAGGATCGCATCCGGCGACAAGGCCGCTAAACGCGCTGCTCTGAGCCTCACTTCGCTCATCGACCCGGAGTCCCGTGAGAAGGGCGTCGGCCAAGAACTCCTCAGCCACCCCGAACTCAAGAAGATTGCCGACGAACGTGCCGCAGCGCACAAACTGCTGACGGGCGTGTCTTACGACGATATGGACACGTACAAGAAGAAGTCAGACGAGCAAATTGAGATATTCAAACGTACCAACAAGGAGTTCGTCGACAAGTTCCTGGAGATTTACGGCGGTAACACCGAAGAGTAATGCCCTACAACGCCAAACATACCCACTTTCTGCCATCGCCGTTCCCCACCGTTACTCAGTACGAAGATCGGTTCATCCGGGAATGGAACGCCAATAATGCCGCAGCGTTAGGTGATGTACTGAAATACATCGCCGACGCTACGGCTACGGCGGTAAAAGAATTAAAAGAAGATGGCAAAAAGCAAGACTAAAACATTTGTATGGTGTGTTTTCTCTGAACAGTATGCGGAGTACGAAGACGGCTTTGGCACTCACGTCAACAAGGACGTGAAGGTACGCCGCCTGTTGGAGATTTTCTCTAATGAAGATGCTGCTCACGACTACATTGCTGCTCAACCGTATCGTTTCTTTAATTATCGCCTTCCGAATCCGGAAAGCGCCATTATTGAAAAGCGCGAAGTCCTCACAAGCTACGATTAACAACGCGAAATGGAACATTGTTTAACATCCACCGGAACCCCTACGCGGGCCGAAAAAGTGTTGGAGAATACGTTCAATGAAAGCGAGCCTATTGAGTACTTCTGCGAACTGAAATCCGGCGACTGGGTTATAATCCAGCTGGGGAGCCTCAAACTGGGGTATCATTACCGGAGCGGAGTTGTCAGCGAACGGAAAGACGGTAGTATTGAAGTGAGGTCAGGAGGGCATCGTATTTTATTCAAACCGGGTAGCGAACACAGAATACGAAGATGCAAGTTGATGAAGTAACAAAGGCTTTTCACGAGGCCAGCCGATATCGCGCCGATCACTTACGTAAGGCCCTTGGTGGTTTTACGGAGAACGGCCTGATCGAAAAGGGCCGTTCAAAGAGCGGTCGCTACGCCAACACGGCTGAGAATCGAAGAAAGGGACGTGTTGGCATGCCTTATGAAAAGAAAGGCCGTGGACCAGCGCCACACCAGCGTCGAGATTCTGAACATCGCCGAAACGGTACGTATATTCGTACGCTTACTGCAGGTGACGGGAACGAGGCTCTCGAAATAGGCGAAGACGGCGTTGCTCGTAATGATTTTTACGACAACCAAGAAGTCGGCAAATACACCAAGAAATACGAAAAAGTCAACAACGGAGACAAGGTTCGTTATGGTAGTAGAATCTATACCGTTTACGCCACAAAGAACTTAACCGAAGGCGGGGTAACAACGCAATTCGTTCAATTCACTGGTAAGCCTTCTTACAGTGGTGCTCCGCGTGGAACGGGCAAGTGGGTTCCCCGAAAAGACGTCGAGAAACTATGATTTTCAACAATCGCCAAATAGACGACATGGTCGGCATTCTCCGGCGTTGGCAGTACCTGTTTATTGCCAAGCACGTCGGATTAGACTTTCTGACCCAGTCGGAGATCGACATCTTGGTGGCGTCAGGGGTCAACGTCGATAAGTACAAGAACACGAAAGGCATCATCGAACACGCTTTTCTGTTCGGTATCTTGGCTGAGGCCCTCGGCGATCAACGCGCCAAGAAGATGAATTACAAGCAGTTTCTCCAGTTCCTCAAATCGGGAAACTTCGTTCCGCTCACCGAGCAGGAGGAGAACGCGCTGAATTATCTCAAGAACCGCGCCTACACCGACATCACGTCGCTCGGCAACCGTATCGTTACCGGTACGCGCAACGCCATCCTCAAATCTAACTTTCGTCAGCAGGCCGCCATACGCCAGCAGATCAAGGATAAGGCCATGCAAGCCGTCCAACTGCGTAAGGGGGCGCGGTATATAGCCAGCGAATTGGGGAACCTTACCCAAGACTGGGGACGCGATTGGCTGCGTATTGCGTACTACCTCCTGCACGAAGCCTACAACGTGGGCCGCTCGGAAAGTATCTACAAGCAGTATGGCCCCGACGCTATGGTGTATTTCGACGTATACCCCGGCGCGTGTGCCAAATGCCGCGAGTTGTACTTGGAGGACCCCGAAGACCCTAATTCGAAGCCTAAACTGTTTCGCCTTGGAGACCTTATCGCCAACGGTAACAATATCGGCCGTAAAGTGGCTGAGTGGCTTCCTACGATCGACCCGACGCACCCCTACTGCCGCTGTACTATCAACCACGTACCGCCGGGGTACGAGTGGGACCCTGAAACACGCGCTTTCACCAAGCCTGTCAAGCGTCAGTTCAAGAACCCAAAGTTAAGGAACGTGAAACTCAACATTAAAGTAACAAAATAATGAAAAACAAAATCGTACAAGACCCCCCGTTCACCATGCAGATCGAGCCGACCGAGGGTTGTAACTTGGGGTGTTCGTTCTGCGGCCTTCACGGCATGCGTGAAAAGGGTACCAAACCGTGGAATTTCATGACCGTCGAAACCGCCGAGCGTATCGCTTCTGAGGTAGCGCGCGTGGGTTGGAATTGCAAGTTCGTGTTCGCTATGCACGGCGAACCCACGCTCAACCCGGCGTTCATCGACATCGTGGCCACGTTCCGCAAGCACTTGCCGAAGGCCGTGTTCCATATGTACAGCAACGGCTACGCCATGAACCACGCTGACGACACTGAGGCTTACCTCGATCGCCTGTTCGGTGCTGGTATGAACGACATCTTGGTGGACTGCTACACCGCCAACGGCGACTGGAATTTCGTCGAGAAGATCGATGTCGATAAGTACAACGTCGTCACGCTGGAACCGGGCGTTCCGTACTACTATCCCAAGCAGGGCCGCCGTATCTGCCTGCTGCCGCCCATCGCCCAGGACGATACCAACAAGATGACGCGGCGTCTCGCCAACCACTGCGGCGCGGCGTTCCCGCTCGACGATTCGTTCAACAACAAGCGTTGTACCTTCCCGTTCCGGGAACTGGACGTGCGCTGGAACGGTCAGGTCTGCTTGTGTTGCGACGACTTCCGCGGTGAGTACCCCATCGCCAACATCCACGACATGCCCATCGAAGACCTCTGGAACCACCCGCGCTTCCACGCCGCTCGCGTGATGCTGTACAACAACGACCGCCGCTTCCGCCCGTGTCAGGGCTGTACGCACGTCAGCGTTCGCGTTGGCTTCCTGCCCGACAAGAAGGGCAAGCAGACGCTGCCGGCTATCACGCCCGAAATCCGCCGTATGGCCGAAGAGGTATCGAAGGACGGCCCTTGCGCCGAGAAAATTTACCGACGGCCATGGGAAAAATAAAGTACCTTTGTGTCGAGCCTCAAGCGGGTGATCTCCTGATGAGCGCTTGTCACGTTTTAGTAGCACCCGAATACGACGTTCGGGTGCTTACTGTAGATAACGCCCCAAAGCCTCTGGCGGAGCAGCAACGGTTGTACGATTTTATGGGTATCGAGATGGACCGTTTGGACTTAGAGTTAGAAGATGTCCGTTGTGGCGATTTTAAGGCCCATTCTGCGGACTGCAACTACGAAAGCGTCTATACGTACCTTCGTGCGAAATACGGGAACAATGGGCTTAATTTCGCCGAACAAACGCTTCGCGACCACCTGTGTAAGTTTATGCGCCGCAACCCCGGTTACGTAATGCTGGCGCCGCTCGGCGTGGGACACCCCTTCAACCAGTTTGTTCACGACGTGGTGTTTGATACGGCGTCGGCGGCAGAATACTATCGCGACTTTCCGTATTCGTACGTACCACGGGGTCGTGAACAGATGACGGTAAAGTGCTACAATGCCGAAACTTTGCTGATGAAACGCCGAGTGCCGTGTGACGATATGTTCGACGTGAAGTGGGAACTGGCTATGCGCTTCTACCCGTCGTTATCGCCGACGATACGCAAGTATCAGCGTTTTATAGAACAAAACCCGCCCGAAGAAATCTGGTACGAGGGCGATTTACCATTTTAAGCTATGGATTGTCAATTCTTCGTCGTGTCCAAGAACCGCCCCAAGTGCGTCACGACCAAATTGTTGGAAAAGGGCGGCGTCGACTACCACATCGTGGTCGAAAAGGAAGACGTTGAAAAGTACGTCGAAGCAGGTCACGACCGTAAGCGGTTGATCGTACTGCCAGCGTCGAATCGCGGCTACAGCTACGTGGTCAATTTCTGCAAGAACACCTACCTTCGCGCCGGGCGGCCTGTGGTGGTGATGGATGACGATATCGCCAACTTCTTCTACTCGATCGACGGTGAAGCCAAGTGCGGTCTTTCGCTGAAAACCCCGGAGGAACTGTCAGAGTTCTTCGAAGAGTTCAACCGCGAAGTCATGGAGACCGACTTTGAGTACGGCACCATGGGTAAGAGCGCCTTCGACTGGAGTTGTACTGACGTCAGCCCGCGTTTCAAGTACGGCGGAATTCCTCACCTCATCGTGTTCAAAGGGTTGCGAACGCTGGAGTTGGACTTTGACGAAAAGTTGGAGTTGAAGTGTGACATCGACTATTCGTTGAAGTGTATGTATCTGGGCATCGTCTACGCACGCTTCGTACGCTTCCTTCTCCAGAGTAAGATGAACAAGGAGGCAAATCAGGGCGGCGGCCTTCAAGACGTGTACGAGCGTCAGGAACGTGTTCAGCGTGCTCACAACATCATATTGAAGCGGTGGCCGCTGAACGCCCGTGTCGATGACAAGAAGAAGCCCATCAACGGCGTACCGGAGTTACGTATTGTGTACAAGAAATTTGATATTGACTTTGATGCGGTGGAGGTGTAGGATTCCAAGTATTTATTTGGAAAACTGCACAACGTATGTCAGACAATATCCAAAAAGCAAAGCACAACGTCGGCGATCATCATCCTACGCAACCGTGGGTGTGGACGGAGTACAAGCCCGGAAAGTTCAACTGGCGTGTCGACAAGAACGCCAAACCCAAGGACAACGCCGATACCGGTAAACAATCAACAGGCGGTGGCGCCACAAGCCTCGAAGAGTGGGCCAAGCGTACCACCGACGACAACCTGCTTAAAGTCGTAAACAACCCCAAGGGTAATGCGCAGTTGCGGCAGATTGCCTACAACGAACTGAAGTCACGCAACGCCGATCTTTCGCAGGTCGATACCAGCGGTACGTTGGCTACGCTGCTGAAGATGACCACTCAACAAGACCCCGTGGCGCCTACCAACGCCGCGGCTAAAGTAGACATCAACGACGGCGAGGGTGGAAACGACGATGGCGAAATCGTTGAAGACTGGTTCCTCAACCCCGATGACCCGCGTATTCAGAAGAAGTTCAACAAACTCCAAAGCCGTCAGGACCGTATCGCGTACGACCGTTTCGTCTACGCGATGAAGAAGAAGGACCCCGACTACCAGCCGCCCGTTGAGGTGATGTACGACCTGAACCGCCAGTATCTGGAGTTCTTGGATAACAAGGAGCAGCGGTTCATGATCTCGGCTGGTGGTGCCGGTATCGGTAAATCGTACGGTTTCAAGAAAATCGCCGAACTGCTCAACAAGCGTCCGTTTGACGCCGAAACCGACGCGCCGGGCGATGGCGACTATGACTACGTTGAACTCGGTGACATCAACTCCAAGAAGCAGCTGCTGGGCGTACTCAAAGCCCACAACGGCAAGATTCTTCTGTTCGACGATACCGACTCCGTTATCACCCGCGCCGACTTGGCTTCCATCATGAAGAAGGCCACTTCCGCTTCAGGTAAGCGCGTGGTCGGAGACCCGGACGACGTCAAGTCGAATTTCGTATTCACGGGCCGTATCATCATCATGACCAACAAGGACCTCGTGAACCTCGCCAAGAACGAGGATGCCAAGGCTATCATTTCGCGCGCTACGCTGACGTCGGAAGTCTACCTGACCGTTGACGAGACGATCGAGGTTCTGAAGGACCGCTACGAAGACATGGACGTTCCCCAGCAGCCGCACCTCGATGACCCCGAAGAGGACAAGCAGGAACGTAAAGAACTGTTTGACCTTATTGTCAAGAACAAGAATAAGATCGACCCTGCCAAGTTTACCACCCGTACCTTTGGCACCATCTTGTCGGAGAAGCGTTCTGCCGACCGCGCTAACAAGCGCGCCAAGCAGGGCGGTCAGTGGACAAACCTGATCGGCAGCCAGCAAAAGGAGTGGGAACGCGCCGCCGTTCGTGCACTGACGAAGGGACTCGCGTACGAGGCCATTCAACCCGTCGAAACGTCGGATGATATCAGTAAGGCCGAAGCCCTGCTCAGCGACGCAGAATCGCTCGAAAAGGCCGATTTTACCGAAGAGCAGCGCGAGAAACTTGCCAAGAAGAAGGAAGCCCTCCCCGACGGCTCGTTCCCGATTCGCAACAAGTCCGACCTGAAGAACGCCATCCGTCTGGCTGGTAACGCCAAAAACCCCGAACGCGCCCGCCGCTGGATTAAACGCCGCGCCAAGTCGCTCGGCGCTGAGGACATGATCCCCGACACGTGGAAGGCCCAAACCACTGACCTCGGTGCGCTGCCGGCTGACGACATGTCGATCGAAAAGGCTGAAACCCTCTTGTTCGGATAACCCATGGACGAACTGAGAAAAGCGCTGGAAACCTTCGCCCTCCGTAACGCCGAGGGCGAAGTTTCTGACGCCATGCTGGAGAAGGCGTGTGAGGCGTACAAGGTTCGTTCTTCAGAGTTCGTCGACGACTACCAGTATAACCTGTACGTGGCGAAGTCCGTCTACGATCACCTCCATGGCGTCGATCAAGACCCTGAAATTTCAAAGGCTATCATGCCCGGTCAGACTAAAGTTGTCGATGGCGTGGTGTATATTTGGACGCTTACCCCTAACGCCAAAACGAAGTACGACTGGCGAGTTTACAAGAATCCTCAAGGTACACCCGTTGGAAAGGGTCCTTTTCGCTCTAAAGCCATATTAGAACGGCAGCAGAAGGAAGTGAACGAAATGTTCCCCGCCGACCCCTCTGAATTGACCTTCGTTCAGAAACTGGGCGGTTCTACGGGGGCTGAGTTGATGAAAGACGCCAAGGGCCGTGAGTTCGTCGTAAAGAGTTCTAAGAACACCACCCGCGGTCACATCGCAGCGGAGTACTACGCCGCGCAGGTATACAGCCTTTTGGGGTTGGACACGCCTGACTATGAAATGTACGACGACGGAACGGACCTCGTGTTGATATCGAATTACATGCGCGGCATGTCCGAACCTCAAGTTAAGGACTACGACACCATGGCTAAAGGCTTTGTCGTTGATGCCTTTTTGGCCAACTGGGATATTTACCAAAACGACAACTGCTTGGTTGACGCCGCCGGTAAAGTCTACCGCGTCGACAACGGTAGTACGTTTGATTACCGCGCCCAAGGGGCCAAGAAGCCTTTTGGCAATCAAATCGACTGGGATAACATGGTGCGGTACAATTCCAGCGTGGTTGCCAACCTCAAGCCGCAGGACTTTATCGATCAGATTGACGCCCTGAAAGCCCGTAAAGACGAAGTATTGGCGTATTTCGACGCCGGAAGACTTGGTTCCAAACCGAAGATGCGTGCTATCATTGAGGCTCGTTTCAAAGACCTCGATCGCATCCGCGGCATCTACGAGATAGAAGTGCGTCGTACCAGCCGACAAGTTGCACCCCGAACGCTCAAGTCTCCGGCAGATATGTACCGTGACTTCACCGACGACGAGGTCAACGACTTTTGGAATAATCAGGAGGGAAATAATTATTACAACAAGTTACAACGTCGTAGCGGTCCTACGGGTTGGGAACTGCTCTCCACTATTTGCAGCGCTCGCGGCTTCGATGCGCGGCCTGATGTAGTTGATGACGCCACGTTCTTCGCCAAGGCCGCTCAGTCTAAGTACCATATGTTCCGGGGCGTTGAACGTAACGGCACGGATAAAAACTACTACGCCGACGACTTCAAGTACAACGACGCTTGTTACTACGGGACTGTTGGCGTGTATGCTGAAGGAATCTATTTTCATGTTAACGATTCATCGAACGCTGACCGAACCCCGTCCGGGTATCAGAAGACTTCGGCTTATCACAACGCCCGCGGTTACGCTGGAAGTGGCGCCATTATCGAGGCAGTTCTCGATGACAGCGCCAAGGTCATAACCATTGAGGATGCTCTCGAAGAGGTCAAGCAACTGTCTGCCGGTAATTCGCCTGCTTTCCAAAAGGCAAAAAAAGAACTCGACGATGCCAAGGCAGAGTATCAGCGCGTAACCGACGAACTCAACAACCTTACCGACACTACCGAAAAGAAGGTAAAGTCCGATATGCACTGGGACGACGCTTCGTACGTCGATATCCCGTTACAAATCGACCAGATTATCGACTGGGGTGCCATCGACGATGACGGCAACCCGGCGTACATGAAATTTGACGACTTCATGGATAATCACCTCAAGGGCTGGATCAAGGCTAACGGCGGTACTATTACAGCCAAGGGTGGAGGCACCGACGACTACGTCATCAAGATGCCTAACACCAACGAACGGTTCGTCTTCTCACGCTTTCGGTACGAGAACGACGCTATCAAGCGTAAGAACGCATTTGCACGTCCGTACAACTATCCCGTTCGCCAGCTGAAGGAATGGATCATGCGCGAGCACTTCGGTAAAATTGAAGACGCCGTAAAGAGTGCCATCAACAACTTGGATGACGAAGTGAAACGTTTGCAGGGTGAACAGCGCAAGGCGTATGTCGATTACAAAGACAAGGACAACGCCATGAGCAAGTTGAGCGTAAACGCCGTTGGTGATCCGGATAAGGACATCTATGCCGCCATCTACAAGAACGTTCATAAGGACGGCGAAAAAGAAGCACTCGGTGTATACGCTGCTTTGAAGGGATATGACGCTCTTATTCAGCCTAACGGAAACGGTTCCGGTAACTCGTTCATGATCGTGTTGAATCGCTCTAAAATCATTACTCGTAAATAGTATGAAAAAGGAACCCCAGTATGGAATAGCACGTCTGCGAACGACTTCGGTCGTTGGCGGTATGGCTTCACCGTACATCAATCGTAAACAACCTTCGGCGTTGATCCCCTTCAAGGGTGATCTCCCGATGCTGAACGACATCGACACTCTCACGTTCCGTGAAGCTATCCGTGAGACGCTGTCGCTCGACGAACTTTCGTCAGAGTTTCAGCGTGTAGCCACCGAGGGTTATCGTATTGCCGTCATGGAAGAAGGATTCACCGCGTATCTTCGCGAGCGAGCCATAACGCCTGACGACTTTGTAAAATTAAGCAATCCCGAGAAATCGGACTATTTGCTGGATTGGATGAATTTGAACTCATTAGGTTTGGAATCGCTTAAAATCACAATCCGCAATGGCAAAAATTACGTACAATAATCCCGCGGCGTTCGCTATCAACGACACCGTGCGCGACCTCATCAGTAAGGTGGCCGATGATACCGCCAACCCCGAAATCGTCATCACCTCGACGCTCCGTCCCCCTGAAGCGCAGGCCAAGGCTATGGCCGACAACCTGTATGCCGGTAAACGTATCCGCTACCGTGCGCCGGGTGCAGCCGTTACCAAGGTCTTTGACGACAACTGCAAAAAGCAGGCCCGCTCCGAGGTCGAGAAACTGATGGTGGCTGAAATCGAACGCCAAGCCGCCATGGGGCAGCGTGTATCGCTTCACTGTACGACGGAGGCGTTGTACCGCCAGTGTAACATCATCGACCTTTCGATCTCGCAGATGAAGAACCCGCGTGACTTCACCAACGCTTTGGCTAAAGAGGAGAAGTGCCGTAAGATCATCACGCCGCTTGGCGACGTTAAGTATGAAAGCCCCAAGGTGTCTATCGACGGCAATGAAGCCGCGCTCCACGTCGAGATTTTGGCGTAACAAGTATAATGTTAGAAACTTATAAAATTTAAGAATATGCCGAGTTTTGTAAATATGGCGTCGCTTACCAAGTTGACGTCGATTACGGGAAACGAAGAGTTTCAAGTCTCAGCTACCAACAAGATTAGTTCAAGAGACATAGCTTCATTGGCGCTTACACAGCAATTACATGGTTTATCGGAGGTCACTATTGGATCACCAAAAATATCAAGTACCTCGTTGTTGCTGTCTGCCATAGCAGCACTTTACAGGCTTAGTAGCGACAATGGTAAAATACTTCCAATTTCCAACGGTATTGATAAGTTCGGAAATGTCGTTTTTTCCGGTACTAATGCAGTCGGGATATTATTCGATGTGAAGGCATCCAAATACTTTACCCGATCAGGAGTGACTGCCGCTGCATTCTTCAACAGCGCGCAATGGATTTCTTGGTTGCAAGACGGAGAGGCTCATGAGATGGACGGTGGTTCCGGTGTTGCCGATCCGATTCAGATTCACGACTTCGCCGAGGTCAGTGCTATCGACAACTGGTCGACGCCTAAAGACGGTCTGATTATTCCGTTTGTTACGGATTCAGGCGTTCTGAATAAACCAGGACACGAATCTGAGTACGTGGGTATCATCATCTGCGAAGTAGACACTCAACAGACAGGCCGCGCCGAAGTAATTGCTTACGGTAGCGGAACTGGTTCGTGCTATATAGGGTTGCTGGACTGGGCTTCAATCGGTATCGAGTGGATGGTGAACAAATTGTCGGTCTCCAGCAAAAAACTCAGCGCGTTTACCGGTACTGCAATCGGAAACTACGTTCAGAGCATGGGAGACTCTGGCGATTTATTTCCGTTTACCACCGTAAACGCCAACAAGACTGCCGCTAACCAATTCCCGGCTAACGGTGCGTGGAGTGGATTCGTCACCATTGGTGACGGGGGTGGTGTAAACATTATTGCTTTCAAAAGCACCACTGATCCGAATGCCGAGGTTTATGTCGGTCGTTGTAGTGGCGGCACTACCCAGTGGACCGCTGTTGGCGGAGGTGGGGGATTGAGTTTCTTACACGGCGAGGATATCGTAGAAGGTCTGGAATATATGATTCCCGAGAATGTCGGAGATGTAGTGGCTTTCCGGATATCAGGTGATTCTTCTCAGGTGCCTAACACAACCGAGGGGTTTGGGTTGTTAGGTAAAATTAATGGCAGTGAAAGTTTATTAATGGCTGTCCAAATTAATCCTAACAACACGTACGAAGAATTATTTTACACTGGTCGTGTACAAAATGACGGGTCAGGAACTGATTGGCATCCCATAGGCATGTCAACTGCTACTGGAGCCAACTTTCCACAGAAGCTATTAAGTAACTTCACGGCTGTTTTCGACAAGATCGGTGAAGGTGATACGCTAATGGTGCTTATGAATATTGTCGGAACTGGTGCGGCAATGTCCAACGGCGGTAATATTGTAGCCTATTTGCAAGTAGGTAATTCGAT
>ENA-OURU01000171-OURU01000171.1-human-gut-metagenome-genome-assembly--contig:-NODE-171-length-99760-cov-9.180763_pt1 | contig 99760 bp, 107 predicted proteins | sample MGYA00242137_ERZ509064 | MGnify/ENA primary metagenome ERZ509064 (study PRJEB26280, sample SAMEA2338777) | human gut metagenome | biome: human gut; feature: human-associated habitat; material: faeces...
CGCAAACCTTCGGTTCGGCTGAGGCGCAATCCCCCAACCAGCTTACGCTGGTTGCACCCTGCGCGCCACATCCTGGATTCCGGGTCAAGCCCGGAATGACAGGAAGAGAGAAAAGAGGCCGGAGTGACAGATAAAGAAAAAAGGTCATAGTGACAGGAAGAGAAAAAACGCTGTGCTGTGACAGGAAGAGAAAAAATGTTGCGGTATGACAGGAGGAGGAAAACGCTGTGCTGTGACAGGAAGGAATTAATTCGTAGATCCCTGGGCATTTTTCGCAGAAAAATGCGGGATGACTTTTTATGGCACGTTTTCTTTCTGAAAACAAAGAATACTTCTATAAAGGAACTGACATAACAGAGGAATAACCGTATAGAAAGCTATTTTCTTGCGAAAACGGAGGGGAAGAGGGCTTTTTAGATTTGAATTCCGGCTATTCGGTTCCGGCAGCACGAAGCTTTTGTAAAGCAGCGTCAACCGTTTTAATCTGTGCAGCAGTCAAATCGGCATTTTCTTTGGATTGTTCCAAGAGCTGGGCGATATGATTACGATATCGCTTAATGTTTAATGCCGTTTCGGTCAGATTGAAAACTGCGGCGCAGAAAATCTGTTCGTTATTAACCTGCAGCTGTTCGGCGATTTTTAAGTAAGGCGGATAAGAAGACGTATCCAATCCCCGGCAGCTGCGCTCATAAGATTTTTTCTGTATCCGTTTGGCAACGCCTTCGCTAATGCCTCCGTCATCGCGTTTGCGCCACGGCCGCCCGCTGTTTTTAACAAAGTTCTTAATATGTTCAATAATGGCAAACTGCCCGGCAAACTTTGACATTGGCATTTCCTTTTTACAGTTGCTTTTGGTTTAATATATCATGGGAGAGGAAACAGTCAAGTTCTATACGGTTTGCAGTTTCCAGAGCTTGGCGTATTTGCCGCCTTTTTTCAGCAATTCCGCCGGTGTGCCTTCCTCAATAACTTTTCCTTTATCCAAGACGATAATCCGGTCCATCGCTTTCAGGGTTGACAAGCGGTGCGCCACCGCAATGACCGTTTTTCCGGCAATCAGGTTTTCTATTCCTTCGGAAACTTCCTGTTCCGCCTCGTTATCCAAAGCCGAAGTCGCCTCATCAAGAATCAATATCGGCGCATCCTTCAAAATTGCCCGGGCGATAGCTATGCGCTGACGTTCGCCGCCCGAAAGCTTGACGCCTTTTTCGCCGGCCATGGTATCATAACCGTGCGGCAGCTGCCGAATAAAGTCATCAGCACAGGCCTCTTGGGCAGCAAGGCAGATTTCCCGATCGGAGGCCTCGGGATTGCCATAAACGATATTTTGGCGGATATTGCGGTGAAAAAGCGTATTCTCCTGCGGAATAATGCCGATATTCCGATGCAGGCTTGACTGAGAGACCAGGCTGATGTCCTGGCCGTCGATCAAAATCTGCCCTTCCGTCACTTCATAAGAACGCAGCAGCAGATTTATCAGACTGCTTTTGCCGCTTCCGGTTTGCCCCACCAAGCCGACTTTTTCCCCGGGTTTGATACTCAAGGAAAAGTCAGCAAACAGCTTTTTGCGCTCACTATAGCCAAAGTCAACATGCTTAAACTCAATGGCGCCTTGTTTGACCTTGAGGATTTTGGCATCTTTAACATCTATGATACCATGAGGAACAGCCAGCGGCTCCAAGCTGGAGCTTAGGCCTCCGGTCACCCGCTGCAGGCCGATCAGGTCATCTAAAAAGCGTTGAAAACAAGACAGGGCATGTTCCAGCAGCATCATGGTGAGCACAAAGTATTCCATCGTGATGCGCCCGTCACGCCACAGCCACAACGCCAAGAAAGCTCCCAAGACGCGAAACGTCAACATGATTATTCTTTGGACGCTAAAACGATTTTCGCGCACATAAGCGGCATGGACATTGACATCAAACAATTTTTGGAGCCCCTGGCGGAGCTTTTCCTCCTCAGCGCCGGACTGGCCAAACATTTTGACCAAGAGGACATTTGACAAACCGTCGGCAGCCTCGCCCTCAACCCCGGTTTTGCTTTCGTTAACCTCTTTTTCCGCTGACAAAACGGCCTTTCCGGCTCGAAACGACAAACAGGCGCTGATTGTTCCGGTTACGACAACCAAAGCCAAAAACCACAAATTGGCGCGGCCGATATAATAAAAACTTATCAGCAAGAGCCAGGCGTTGCTGGTCAGGCGTGACAAGTATTGAGAAAAATTAGTCAGCTGTGCCGCGCCGGAAGCAACTTTGGCAGCCAACTGCCCGGCTTTCTGTTCTGCTAAATAAGCTGCCGAATGTCCGGACAAATAGCTCAATGCAGATTCTTTCATGCGTCGGACCATACGCGCACGGAGCTTGGTCTGAACATAAATTTCGCGATAATAACGGGCGATATGCGTGGTCATAAAAGCCAGCAGGATACCCCCCAAATACCAACTGGCCGCCGACCAGGAAAAATCTGCGGGAACAATACTCCCAAACCAGGCAATCATGGCTGCAAAGATGACCTGAACGACAATTTTGGAATAGCTCAAAACAAATGACAGCAAAACATCTATCACAAACCATTTGCGAAAACCTTTGGAAACGTACCAGGTAAAGACATACGGATTGCGGGGAAACTCTTGTAAACGGGGCAAAGCCGATTCAACTTTTTTGACTTTCATCTCATTTCTCCGCGTTTGATTGTTGCAGTTTCCAGAGCTTGGCGTATTTGCCGCCTTTTTTTATCAATTCATCCGGCGTACCTTCTTCAATAATCCGCCCTTTATCCAAAACCACAATCCGGTCCATGGCTTTTAAGGTTGACAAGCGGTGCGCTACTGCCACCACGGTTTTGTTTTGAATAAGGCGGCTGATGCCCTGTTGGATTTGGGCTTCGGTTTCACTATCCAAAGAAGAAGTCGCCTCATCAAGAATCAATATCGGCGCATCCTTCAAAATTGCCCGGGCGATGGCTATGCGCTGGCGTTCGCCGCCCGAAAGCTTGACGCCTTTATCGCCGACACGAGCCTGATAGCCCTCAGCTTTTTCGCGAATGAAAGCATCGGCACAGGCATCTTCGGCGGCTTGGATAATTTCTTTGAATCCGGCATTGGGTTTGCCATAGGCGATATTATCGGCAATAGAACGATGAAACAGAGAAGTATCCTGCGGAATAACGCCAATGTTTTGGTGCAGACTTTCCTGGCTGACCCGGCTGATGTTCTGGCCGTCAATGAGTATTTCGCCGGCATTGACATCATAAGCGCGGAGCAGCAAATTCAGCAATGTGCTTTTGCCGCTGCCGGAAACACCGACCAAGCCCACTTTTTCGCCGGGGGCAATTTTAAGATTCAGGTTTTGAAAAACCGCTTTTTGGCCATTATAGGCAAACTCAACATTCCTGAACTCGATGCCGCCTTGGCGAATCCGGAGTTTTTTGGCGTTTTCGGCATCGACGATATCCCAAGGGCGGGCAAAGGGTTCGAGCATTTTTTCAACCTCGCTGCAGCCGGCCTGGATATCTTGAAGAAACACATGCAAATCGTTCATCCAGGTCAGGCCGCTGATAACCGAAGTGAGAACAAATATCATCTCGGCCAGGCTCAGCTCATTCCGGCTCCAGAGCCAAACAGTCAGCACCAGCAGGGCAAAAGAGAGAAGCGTGATGGTCAACCCGATCAACAAATGCTGATTAAACCAAGCTTTGGTACTGAGGCAGCGGGTGAGATATTCCTGCCCCAGGATCGGGCGAAGGCGCTTTTGTTCAAAGCTCAAGCGGTCAAACAACCGCACCAGGCTCAGGTTGCTCAAAATATCGGTTATCCAGCCGTTGACCAAAGCACCGGCAACTGCCGCTAATTTGGATTTGCGCTTGATTTCCTTATCAAACGCGGAACCCGGAAGCAGCACCAAAACCGTGCATAAGAAAAATCCGCCACCCAAAAGCGGATGAATTCCCAACAAAATAATCGTCTTAACCACGATTTCGGCTACCGGGCGCCAAATGCCGTTGATAAAGCCCTGCAACATAAAGCGAATCCTGATCAGCTGTTGTATTTTTTGCAAAAAACTGCCGGTTTGGGTATTGATAATGTAGCCGTAAGAATGTCCGAGCAGATAATTATAAGAATCGGCAAAGATTTTGATATGCAAGGGGGTATATAAATTTTTGGTATCATAAATATTGCGAAAGCGCGTCAACCAAGCCGTCGTACCGGCACAAACCGAAAGATAAAGAATATATTTGACGCCTTGGGCAAAACCGTCTTGGGTATTGAGGTGGCGGACGCTGGCAATAATCTCGGCAAACAGCCAATCGTTCAGATTGCTGAACATTGCCGCCAGCAACACCAAAGCAAAAGACACAATTATCGGGCGGCGGAAAATGCCGGCGTATTTCAACATAAAAGGAAGCGCCCGAACGGGAAAAGGCTGAACTTGTCCGGCCATCGCAGTCTCCGAAATAAGATTAATTTTTGAGCAGTATAGCAGAAAAATACTGTTCCGGCAAAAGATATTTACAAAATTTTCGAAAAATTTACATACCTTTTTATCAATATAAAAAGAGAGACGGACGGCAGCGCTTGACAATTTTATTTATGATAATAACTTAATGTATAAATCAGAAACTTTCCGGAATGTAATGATGAAACTGGAATTTGCCTTACATAAACAAAACCTTGACTTGCACCTGGCCGGCGATTATCTGAACTTTGACGATGAGCAGGCCAAGGCATTCCTTTTGGAAAAAACGCGGGAAAAAAGCACTCATGCGGTTTCGGTCGACGCCGCGGAGCTCGGCCGCTGGGATTCAACTTTGGTCGTGGTTTTATACGAACTGGCACAGGAGTGCCGGGCAAGCGGAAAAAGCATAACCTTCAAAAGTTTTCCGGAAAATCTGAAACGGCTGATTGAACTGGCTTTTGCCGTTGACCGGAAACCCTCCCTGCCCCGTATTCAAAAACTGCCGCTTCTGGATGCAATGGGAGATTTCGGATATGCAGTATGGGGCAGCATCGGCAAAGGTTTGGCCTTTATCAGCCAGTGTCTGTTTTCTTTTCATCAATGGCTGCTTTCAAGAGCTGTGATGAGAAAAGTCGATTTTTTGTTTGCACTTCAGGATTGTTCTTACAAAGCTATCGGTATCGTTTCGCTGGTCAGCTTTATGGTGGGGCTGATTTTGGCTTTTGTCGGCGCCATTCAGCTCAAGACTTTCGGCGCCCAGATTTATGTCGCTAGTCTGGTGGCTATCGGCATGACGCGAATTATGGGGGCGATTATGGTGGGAATTATCATGGCCGGCCGCACCGGTGCCTCTTATGCCGCCACCATCGGCACCATGCAGGTAAACGAAGAAATCGACGCGCTGAAAACCATGGGAATTCCGGTTGCCGATTTTCTGGTGCTGCCCCGAATTATGGCTTTGACCATCGCCACGCCGTTTCTGGTTATTCTGGCGGATTTTATGGGAATTATCGGGGGCGCCGCCGTGGGGGTTCTGATGCTGGACATTCCGGCGCCGGAATATTACAAGTACACCCTCAACGCTTTGGACATGACCAATTTTCTGGTCGGGCTGTTTCATGGTTTGGTCTTTGGGATTGTGATTTCGCTTTGCGGCTGCTATTTTGGAATTTATTGCGGGCGCAATGCCGACAGCGTCGGAAAAGCGACAACCCAAGCCGTGGTTTCGGCGATTGTGTGGATGATTGTGGTAACCGGCATCATTACGGTTATTTTTGAGGCATTAGGCATATGACAGCGGCAAAGACAGAAATTTCGGTCAGCGGGCTGACCATTGCGTACGGCGATTTTGTATTGCTCAAAGACATTAGCTTTGAGGTCAAAAAAGGCGACATTTTTATTATTATGGGCGCCAGCGGCGGCGGCAAGAGCTCTTTGCTGAGGGTGTTGACCGGCCTGGTGCCGGCGGCATCGGGAAAAATCGTCATTGACGGCGTAGACTTTACTTCCGCCAATGAGCCCGAACGGCAGAAAATCATGCAAAAATGCGGTATCTTATACCAAAGCGGCGCCTTGTTCAGTTCGATGACGCTGGCCGAGAACATTGCCCTGCCGCTGCGGCAGTATACGTCTTATTCCGACAAACTGATTGCCGAATTGGTTTCGCTCAAACTTTCTTTGGTCGGGCTGACCGGCTTTGAAGAATTTTATCCGTCCGAAATCAGCGGCGGCATGAAAAAACGCGCAGGACTGGCCCGTGCCCTGGCGCTTGATCCCGACATCGTGTATTTTGACGAGCCGTCAGCCGGGCTCGACCCCATCAGTTCCAAAATGCTTGATGATTTGATTATTGACATTAATCAAAGCTTGGGGACAACAATCGTGGTCGTTACCCACGAACTTGCCTCTATTTTTGCCATCGGCAGCAATTCCGTTTTTCTGGACGCGGGCAGCAAAAGCATTGTCGGACGAGGCAATCCGCGAGAGCTTTTGAAAAATCCGCCCAATGACGAAGTGTATAAATTCTTAACCCGGGGAGCAGAGAAGAAACATGCGTAATGAACCCAACAAGAAAATGATCGGCCTGTTCATGGCAACCGGCATTATCGTTTTGCTTATTATATTCGGCATTTTTATCAAATCTAACTTCTTTACCAAAGATGATAAAATGCTGGTCATGTATTTTGAAGAATCAATCAACGGCCTGAGCGTCGGCTCTCCCGTCGTTTTTAAGGGCGTTCAAGTCGGCAAGGTTGCGCGGATTGAGATTAACGCCAATCCGGAAGAGCTGACGTTCAGTATTCCGGTTTATGCCAAAATGGATGCCAGACAGAGTATTCATTATTCCGGTTCTGAAAAAATCAAATATAACCTGTTGTCGGCGCTGGTCGAGAAAGGTTTGCGCGCCCGTCTGACAACCCAGAGCTATTTGACCGGGCAGCTAATGATCGAGCTTGAGATGTTTCCGGATACGCCGGTTGTCATGCGCGGACCGGAAAATCAGAAAAACATGATGGAAATCCCAACCATTCTGTCTCCGCTCGGAGAAATTTCAAAAGGAATTCAGGATTTGCCAATCCGCGAATCCGTGGTCAAGTTTAACCAGTTTTTCACCTCGCTTAACGAGGAGCTGCCCGAAATCCGAAAGATTGTCAAAAACATGGGGAAAGCCGTTGACGGAAACGCCGGTGCAGCGGCCGATACGCTGGACAACCTCAACAAGGCGGCAATTAATGTCAGCCAAGCGGCAAAGGCCCTCAGAAACTTTGCCGATTATATTGAACGCCATCCCGAAGCTTTATTAAAAGGAAAGAGAGACAAATAATGAAAAAAATATATTTGCTTATTCCGTTTCTTCTGCTGACAGCCTGTGTGGCCACGGGTGTCAGCCAGCCCTCAAAATTTTACAACCTGCAATCTGCGGATACCGGCGCTTATACCAACAGCAGAATCCGCGGCAATGTCGGCGTTATGGAAATTACGCTGGCCGACTATCTTGACAAACCGCAGATTGTAACCACCAAACCCAATATGATTGAGCTCGACATTTCCGAAAACAACCGCTGGAGCGAATCCCTTTCCACCATGATTCAACGCGTGATGGCGGACGATCTGGCCTATTATTTGCCCAAAGCGGCGGTAAAACCGCGGACGTCGGCACGCGAAAATTTTAATTATCTGGTGCAAATCGAACTGAACAAATTTGACGGCAGCTGGAATAAAAATGTGGTTTTGGAAGCCTGGTGGTCAATCAAGAACGCTTCCGGGCAAGTTATCAGGCAGCAAAAGACCGTTCTTTCCGCCCCGCTCGGCAGCGGATACGACGACTTGGTAAAGGTTCAGAGCCGCCTGCTTTCGGAACTGGCGGAAAAAATCGCCCGCAGCCTCTGAAAGGCGGCGGCTGCGAAAGAGAAACAAATCCGGCTTATTTATATTTAGCTTCACAAAGCGCTTATTTTTGTTTATAATCGGGTTGTTTTTATTTATTGGAGGGAACCATGACAGCCGACGATATTCAACAAACATTAACGGATTTGACGTCTCCGACCATAACGCTGATTGAAAAATTTTGCGACACACCGTCTGAAGTTAAAGTTTTTTTCGGCGGAATGCTTGCGGTTTATGAAAACGACCCAACGCCCCAAAATGCAGAAAAGATAAACAACATTATCAAATCACGCATGGACAGAGAGGAGAAAAAGACGTGGCTGAAAAACGAACTCTCAAACGTTTCTCCGGAGGTGATTGCCGCGGTTCAGGAAAAATACATTAAAAACAAAGAAGCCGTACCTTCCGGCCTTCCCCGTTCGGGAGAGCTGCTGACCTTTTTGGACTATATTCCCCGGCAGACCAAAGACCAGCTGATGGAAGCGCAGGCGGCGGCCAGAATTCTCCGGCACCTTGACGGCAAGAACTGCAATCTGAAAGCAACAATTATTAAAACAGAGCCGGACCAAAGCGTTGCGGAACAAAAGGACTTTCTCAACAAGCCTTTTGCAACGACAATTCAGCGGACGGAACAAATTGCCGATTTTCTTTGTGCTTACAAAAACAACGAAAATGACATGCTTTCGGGGCAAAAGGATTTGCCTTCCGTTCCCAATGCCGCGGCCGCGCTTGCCGAATGTAAAAAGCTGGCGGTAAACACGCTTGCTCAAACTGCGGATTATCTTAAAGCCTTCTATCCAAATTCGGCGCGAAGAATATCCAATTTATGCGAGGCACACAAAATGCCGCAACAAAATACGGCGGTCAATCTGCCGCTTATTGTCCGGACGGCCAACGAGGCTGCGGCAATCAGCGTCATGTATTTGGGCGGCGGAACAGGAAACGGCCAGGCTGCCCAAACGCAACAGAGATTTTCTGAAGAAGAAGGAAAAACGTTTCGAGACATTATTCAAAAAAGAGGAAAGCAGATTCAAAACGCATTGTCTTATTTCAATGAGGCGAATAAGAAAAAGCAGAGCGAAAGGCAATAATCCCATATCCGTCTCATTTTTCAGCCAACATTCTGACAATGACCGCAAATAAATTTTGCCGGGCATGTTGTATATTGCCGGGAAAAGCCCTTGACACGAATTTTTTTCTTTAATATTTTCAAAAAAAAATAATTATTATAACTTAATCATTATTAAATTTATTTGTATGATTGATTTACAATTTCCGACATCGTTTACATTTAATCTGCTCGACAGCAAAATGCGCAGATTTCTTGCCAACCAGAGTAATAAATGGAATGAGAAAGGGCCTTGGCGTTTTCCGTCCGTTTGTTATACGCTTGAACATAAACTGGCGTTTATGGAGCGGGAACACTATTTGACCGGGCATTATTCCATAAGGGGAATTTTTCATGACTGGGAAAAACCTTTTTTGTATTTGTGTCCATGGATAAGCAATGAGAAGAAAATTCAAGAGCTTCATCGCTCGTTCAGCCCGCATCATGTCGGTTGCAGAAAAACATCTAAAGTTGAGCATCTGATAGAGATGTATATTGATTGGGATTGCGCCGCAATAACTAAACCGGACAAACCCCTGAACGCGTTTGAAACGCTTGTGCATTTTTATCCTGAGTTTATCAATGTAATGCTGCCGGTCTGCCTCGTGTTTGACCAAGAAGAGGTTCGTCCCGAAATCTGTCTTCATCCCTGGCACGATTTGACTAAAAAACCAGCATATAACCAATATATATATGCTGTGGTTAAAGGTACATTGCCCCAGATTATTGACAAGTGGCCGGACACAAAATCCGCTTTGCGGCAAATAGAGGTCACTTCAAAGCGAAAGCAATGCATTACGCTCTGCTCTCCCATTGAGATTTTTATGCTGACATTACAGAAACAACAGCAGAGCTTAAATATTGACATTGATTCCGAACGGCTCAGAAGCGCTTTGGAACAAATGAGAAACCGTTTTCAAAAGCAAACTTCTTTTGTTCACCGTCCGCATGGCAAAATTACGCATGACAGTAAAAAGGTAAAGAAAAATCAATTTGCCATCTAAAAAACAAAAAGTGCATTTTTTTGAGGGAAATGCACTTTTTGTTTATCTTTGCCGCATAATCGTGGGGTCTCTCCTTCGAGCGCGTCGGTCCAAAACATTAAAAAAACCGGGATAAACCCGGCTTTTTTAATGGCGGGAGCGACGAGGCTTTTCTTGCTCCGTAGGTTTCGCGTCTCCGCGCTCAACAACTGCGCTTCGGTCAAAGGACTTGTAACATTTGCTTTCCTCGCTCTCGCGGGCGCGCAAATTAACAAGTTCTTTTCAAAATTCTAAAAAAACTGACATTTAGTCAGTTTTTTTATCCCTTTGCTCGCGACCGGGGTCTCTCCTTCGAGCGCGTCGGTCCATGCCATTAAAAAAACCGGGATAAACCCGGCTTTTTTAATGGCGGGAGCGACGAGGCTCGAACTCGCGACCCCATGCGTGACAGGCATGTATTCTAACCAACTGAACTACGCCCCCATTGAACGAGTTACCTTATAACCAATAAAAAATATATTTGCAAGAACTTTTTTTTATTTTTTAGAAAAAAATTAATTTTATGTGGATACAATGCTATTTATACACCTGTTACAATCTTTTCATTTGTATTTTACAGGAAAGGAAGTTACTATTTCTTCCAGATTTTGCTTAACCAGAAAAAAAGATTAACTCAATGAAATTGCTATCTAAAAAATTTAATTTCAATTTGAAAATTAAAAATAAGCACAAAATCGTCCCTTTGGTTTATGCTTTTGCGGTGACATTTGCATTTATTCTTTCTCTGACGAAAAACAAAGACGTTAGCGCGTCCGTCAATCCCTATGATCAGATTCCGGTTTCGGAGCTGGAGGCCGGGATTGAGGAAAAGCTGGACAATTCGCCGGACAGTTATGTTAAAGATTCGCTGGAAAACATCAAGTCCCTTTTTGAACTGGTTAATTACGGATCTTCGGAAAAAGTCGTCGACAAGGAGATTACCGTCGAAAAAGGCGACACCTTCATTTCTTTGTTTACCGATTTGGGGTTAACCTACAAAGAAGCCCATGACATTTACGAAACCGTCAAAAAAGTATATAATCCTTCTTTGCTGCGCGTCGGGCAAAAGATTAAGCTCAGAACCAAAATCAACATCCAGTCCCAAACCGTTATTTCGGTTGAGAGTATTTTAATTGAGCCTAATTCGGGAATTCGCCATATTCTGACCAAAAACGAAAAACAACAGTATATCGTTACCACCCAGCGCGATGAACTTACCGATGAGGTTAACAGCGCCAGCGGCATTATCTCCGGTTCGCTTTCCGGCTCCATGGCCAAGCACGGCGTACCGCGGCGGCTGGTGGCCGACTTTATCAAAATCTTTTCGTATTCGGTAGATTTCCGCAGAGATTTGCGCAAAGGCGACCGGTTTGAAATCATTTATGAAAACCGCATCGCTCCGGATGGGAAAGTCGTCAAGACCGGAAACATCCTGTATGCAGCCCTGAAGCTTCGCAACGATAAAATTTCCCTCTACCGTTTCTCCGACAAATACGGCAATGTCGATTATTATAACGAAAAAGGCCAAGCAATGAAAAAATTCCTGCACCGCAAGCCGATGGCTTATCAACAGGCTCGCATTTCATCGCCGTTTGGCAAGCGCCGTCATCCGATTTATAAAGATGTCCGCATCCACTGGGGCGTTGACTATGCTGCTCCGCGCGGTTCGGCAGTATATGCCGGCGGTGACGGGGTTGTTGTGGCTGCCAAATATAATGGCGGTTACGGAAAATATATTAAAATCCGCCACAATTCGGAATATTCGACGGCTTACGGACATCTGAACGGGTATGCCAAAGGAATTAAGCCCGGCGTCCGCGTTAAACAAGGACAATTAATCGCTTATGTCGGCAGTACCGGGCGTTCAACCGGCCCTCACCTGCATTATGAAGTGATTAAAAACGGCAAACGGGTCAATCCGGTTACGATTAAAGCGGCAACCGGCAATAACCTCGGCGGACAGAATCTTAAAAAGTTTAAGTCAATGGTTGCCGATCTCAAAAAATCGTACAGCACCATGTTTGCTGAAAAAGATACGCCCAAGGTCGCAAAAAAATAAAATAACGGCACAAAAAACTCCGGAACCCTTCCGGAGTTTTTTAGTATTACAACGCAAAAAAAATTATTCGCGATGATACGGATGATGATTGATAATTGTCTGTATCCGATATATTTGTTCGCTCAGAACCGCCCGCATCAGCATATGGGGCAAAGTCAATTTTCCAAAAGAAAGCAACAAATCCGCCCGATTGCGGGTAGATTGCAGATGCCCGTCAGCGCCGCCGATCAAGAAACAAATCTCCGAACAGCCGTCAGCCATCCATTTTTCAACCTTAGCCGCCAGTTCCAGGCTTTTAAGGTTTTCGCCGCGTTCGTCCAAGACAATTACTTTGGCGCCGTGAGGAATTGATTTTTGCAGAAATTCAGCTTCTTCGGCCTGCGAAGCGTTATCCGTTTCCTTAATTTGGATCGTCCAACCGGAACGTTTGACATATTCGGCGATTATCGCGGCTTCCGGAGAATTTTTTTTGCACTTCCCTATGGCCAAAACAGTTGCCCGCACGTTTTTCCTCGCCTATTTTTTGCGGATTTCGGCAACGGAACTCCACATTTTTTCCAAATTATAAAATTCGCGGACTTCCGGGCGGAAAATATGGACAATTACATCAAAAGCATCAATCAAAACCCAATCGGCCTTTTCTTCCCCTTCAACGGCTGAAGAAAATCCGGCAGCTTTCAATTTTTCCTGAACATGCTGCGCCGTTGAAGCCACATGGCGCTGCGACGTTCCGCTGGCAATGACCATATAGCTGGCGATTGAGGTTTTGCCCTGGAGATCGATGCAGACAATATCCTCGGCCTTGTTGTCCTCCAGCGTATCCATTACAATTTTCAAGATTTGTTCATCGGTACGGATATCTGACGTAACGGTCTTTTTTGCAGCTGTTTTACTCACGAAATATTCTCCTTTAATCCTTTGACTAATCTAACGGCGACCATGCCTTTTTTACCGGTTCGGCAATGGTTTCAGGTTCAACCTCTTCAACCGCCGGACGGCGCTCACGGGTAATGAACCGGTTGACCTCATGCAGACACTCGGTTACGCCTTTGCGGGCAACGGCAGAGATTGCCAGAACTTTTTTGCCGCTGGCGCGTTCCAAATCTTTAGTTTTTTGCCGGATTTCTTTTTCAGCAAGAGAATCGCACTTATTCAGAGCGATAATTTCCGGCTTATGGGCCAATTTGGCGCTATAAAGATCCAATTCCCGGCGAATCGCGGCATAAGCTTCGGCAACATTTTCCTGCGTACCGTCAATCAGGTGCAGAATAACCGAACAGCGTTCAATATGTTTCAAAAACCGGTCGCCCAGTCCGACTCCCTCATGCGCCCCTTCAATCAGGCCGGGAATATCGGCAATGACGATTTCATAATTATCCGCCCAGGCAACGCCCAAATTCGGATGCAGGGTGGTAAAAGGATAATCGGCAATTTTCGGACGTGCCGCCGAAACGGCTGACAGGAAAGTTGATTTTCCGGCATTGGGCAGTCCGACCAGGCCGACATCGGCAATCAGCTTTAAGCGCAGCCAAACCCACATTTCCTGCCCCGGCCAGCCGGGTTCGGCATAACGCGGCGCCTGATTGGTCGAGGTTTTGAACTTGGCATTGCCGCGGCCGCCGTCTCCGCCTTTAGCCAGCAGATAGGTTTGTCCCGGCGTTACCATATCAACAATCAGGGTTTCGCCGTCTTCGGCCAGAACTTCGGTTCCAACCGGAACTTTTATGACAATGCTGTCGCCCTTGGCGCCGGACTTGTCCGATCCCATACCGTTACCGCCGCGTTTGGCCTTGAAATGCTGCTGATAACGAAAATCTATCAGAGTATTGAGATTGGGAACCGCCTCCAGAATGATATCCCCGCCTTTGGCACCGTCGCCGCCGTTGGGTCCGCCGAATTCGATATATTTCTCACGGCGAAAAGAAACGCAGCCGGCTCCGCCGTCGCCTGATTTTACAAATATTTTAGCCTGATCCAAAAACTTCATGATTTATCTTTATGCCAAAGGTTGCTTACATTTTAATTTAAGCTATTTTGCTTAAAAGTAAAGGGGATGTCTTAGCACCCCCTCCACCGTGAAATCCGTAAAAATATTATTCGGCAACAACCGATACAAAGGTCTTGTCGCCAGATTTCTTTGCGAATTCGACTTTGCCGGCGATTTTGGCAAAAATGGTGTGATCTTTGCCCATACCGACGTTTTTACCAGGGTGATACTGGGTACCGCGCTGACGGACAATGATATTGCCGGCAATAACGGTTTCGCCGCCGAATTTCTTAATACCTAAGCGGCGCCCTTCGGAATCGCGCCCGTTATTGGAACTACCACCTGACTTCTTATGTGCCATGACTATACTCTCCCTTAACTACTTATTTGCCACAGATTTCGGTAATTTTAACCAGAGTAATGCTCTGTCTGTGACCGTTTTTACGACGATAGTTTTGTCTTCTTTTCTTTTTGAAAACAATGATTTTAGCATCACGAGCCTGCTTCAAGACAGTAGCTTTTACGCTGGCGCCTGCAACCAGGGGAGTCCCTACGGTTTCATCAATGGCCAATACTTCATTAAAAACAACTTCTTTACCTGCTTCGCCGGCAATTTTTTCAATCTTCAGAACATCGCCCGATGCGACCTTGTATTGTTTTCCGCCTGTTTTAATTACTGCGTACATTTTTCTTCACCTTATTATTTTAAACATAAAACGTTGATTGCAATATACAGAAGTTTTTTCTGCTGTCAACAGAAATCTCATGAAATTTTCAACTTAGTGCAGATTCTTGGCTTCTTTTTGCAGAATCCGATAATACTCGGGTTTCATAAACCGTCCCTGCCAAATCCCGCGCCGGTGTTTTTTGGCCCGGCGTTCGGCGGCGGCATAGTCCCGGGTATAGCGGGTATAAGCCACGGCCCAGCCGTTTTCGACCATCCAGCGATTCAGGTTGACCTCGCCCAGCCAGCAGACCGAAACCTGGCGGCGGTATTTGTCGATTATGACTTTTTCACAGCGAACCGGCCGGGTTCCGACAAGCTTTTTCAGAGCGAGGTATGCCTCTTTGCCGCAAGGATAGGCCTTGTTTTCGGAATCATAACACATTTGATGATATTCCGGCGCGTCAATCCCTTCGAGCCGGATTTCGGTTTTGCCGATAAACAGGCTGTCGCCGTCGATAACCTTGACCGGCTCCGCCGCCTGCCCCAGCCCAAGCAGCATACTCAAAAACAAACCACAGATTTTCAAACCGTCCCCTTTATGCCGATAAATTAAATTTCTGTTTAATAACCTAACAAATTTATTTGTTGTTTGCAATTCTTTGGCTTAATATAAGCGCAGGATTTATAAGAAAAGGTTTGATGAAGTGTGGAGAATAACCAGTAAACAGCTTGCCGCCGCGGGAATGCTCTTTTTTCTCGGCGGGTGCGGATGTTTCTACAGCGTACAGCAGGTAATGACCGGAGAGGCTTTTGAAGACGAACTGGCCAAAAGCCAGGCTCGGGACGTGTCCAACATGCCGTTGCGCAACCCCAAGTCAATCGTGGTTTGCCGCAGCCGCCAATGCGCTCCGGCCAATTTGTCGATGTCGCGCGAGTATATTTACAACAGCCTGGTTCATCTTTTTGAAAACAACAATCATCAAACGGCGCTGATTTGCAAAGCCAATGCCGCATCGCGCACCTGTACCGAAAATTATCTGACCATGCCGCTCAAAGTCGGCATCACGCCTGCGCACATGTATATTGACTCGGTTAATATTACCGATGTGATTATCGGCAGCAAGAATCAGCAGATTAACCTGGTACTGAACTATAACGTAACATACAACGGACAGTCGCCCGACTGTACGCCGGCCAAGTCGGTTTCTTTTGCCCGCAACGTCAACCACATCATGCTGGAGGACATCGGCTATCGCTGCAAAATGACGACCATCGGCTATTCGACCGTCAAAACGGTTTTTTCGATAGACTACATTGATTTGGATTTCGGTTTCATCGGCGGTTATTATTCAATCGGCGTTTCCGGCCCGGCTTATGGCGGCGGAACCGGTTATATGCTGCTGCGGCTGCCCAAATATTCCGAAAAACTGTCACCGGTTTTGGTTGATCCTGAAAAATCCGGCGCAGCCCAGGCCAAAACTACGCAAAGAACGAGAAATACCCAGCCGGCACCAACAGCAATTTCCGGTTCAAATGACAGCGGTCTGACACAATCCGGCGTACAAATTTTTCCGCTGGAAGTAAAAAAACCGGCGGCACCGCTTCCGGCGCCCGAACCGGCAGCCGCAGCCGAAACAGCAAGCGCTCCGGCTGTGCAAGAAGCTGAGGCACCGGCAGCAAACGACAAGTCATCAGAAGCAGCGCGTCCCGAAACGCCGATGCAGCTTGCCCCGGCAACTTACAGCGTTACCAGCGGCAATAAATTGGCTGAAGAGCTGAAAAAAGCCAACAATCAGAAATAATTTTCAGGTTTATCAAAAAAAATCTCCCGTTTATGTGCGGGAGATTTTTTTATTATTACCAGTCGACGAGTTCGATTTTGATGTCTTTGTTATAATATTTGAGCAACCTGGCAGTAAGCCCGTAAGCGGTATAATACCCCAACTCAAGCCGGTCTACGGTTTCGGGATAAGCGCCGATGGCGGCGGCAACTTTCTCAATTTCCTGGTTGCGTTCGCGGCGCAGCCTGGCAAACTCAATGCCGATTGCCTTGCGAAAGGTTTTGTTTTTAATATTCTGGATTAAAGTCATATTTTTAGCTCCTGTTTGTTATTGGTTAAAACAAAACCGCCAATTCTAAAAAGAAAGGCGGTGGAGCTAGAAAACTGTACTGACACAGTCCTGCTTCTTCGATACGCAAGCGCACTTATACCGCAGACTCCACCTTAGGGTGGATTTTATCAGTAAGATGTTTTCTAGACACCACAGCTCACCTCTGAACTGCAAGAACAAGATTAATGCAAATCAGCTAAAAAGCAAGGGGATTTTTTTGTAAGGGCAATGTTGCAGCCCCTCTTTCCTGTCATACCGACCTACGAGCCGGAGTGACAGATAAAAAAAACAGGGCGAAGTGACCGGGGGGGGGAGAACAGGAAGGCATGACAGATAGAAAAGGAGGCCATAACATCAAGTAAAAGAAATCGGCAGAAGATAAAAACGCTTCAAGGGGTGCGTAAGGATAATAAAATAAGCTTGGCAATTTTCATAAAAAGTTAAGCTTTTATGATTAAGCTTGAGTTATAAATTTTTGGGAGATTGCTCATGTCGCAGACTATTTATATTGTTTTGGCTTTGGTTATTGTTTCTTTTGTCATGATGTACAACAATCTGGTGGTGGCCCGTCAAAGAGTCAGAGAAGGCGCCAGCGATATCGACACCCAGCTTAAGCGCCGTTATGATTTGATTCCCAATCTGGTTGAAACGGTCAAAGGCTATGCCAAACATGAAAAAGAGACGCTGGAACGCGTTGTCGAAGCCCGCAACGCGGCAATGAACACCCAAGGTTTGGGAGATGACAAGACCCAAGCGGAAAATGCCCTGAGCGAAACGCTAAAAAGCATCTTTGCCCTGAGCGAGAACTATCCGCAGTTGCAGGCCAATCAGAATTTTCTGGCTTTGCAACAGGAACTGACTGACACAGAAAACAAAATTCAGGCTTCGCGGCGTTTTTACAACACGACCGTCTTGGCGCTTAACACTAAAATTGAAACTTTTCCCGGAAATATTATTGCCAAAATCTTTCATTTCCAGACCGAGAAATTTTTTGAAATGAGCGAAAGTGAAAAAGCTGCAGCTCAAAATCCCCCGCAAATTTCTTTCTAGCGAAAGCGCCGTATGCAGACTGTTTATGACCATATTACCGCCAACAATCGCAAGACTTGGCTGTTGTTGTTATTGTTTCCGACGGTTCTTAGCCTATTGACCATATTGGCAACAGTGCTGGCTTTTTATGCCATGGGAGATTTGCGGTTTGCGGCACATTTCGTAACTCCGCATCAGGAATTTTTGCTCAGTCATAACATTGCCATTACCGCCGGCAATGTATATTGGCTGGCGGGCGGGTTCTTTATCGCGTCTTATCTACCCTTTGTATTTGGAACAGCCATTACTTGGATGCTGATTTCGTATTTTTTCGGAGATACGATGATGCTCAGTTTTGCTCATGCTTTGCCGCTTCAAAAACAAGAGAAACCGCAAGTCTACCGCTTGGTGGAAAATGTGGCGATTGCCGCCGGCCTGCCGATGCCCAAAGTCTATATTGTGGATGACGAATCGCTTAATGCTTTTGCCACCGGACGAGACCCAAAGCACGCATCAATTGCCCTAACTACCGGGATTATTGCAAAACTGGAGCCGCTGGAGCTGGAAGGGGTTATTGCCCACGAAATGGCGCATATCGGCAATCGGGATATTCGGCTCAATATGATGATTATTACCGGGCTCAGCGTGTTTGCCTTTTTGGCGGAGATGATTGGCAGAAGTTTAAGATATTCTACCTCAAGCAGCAAAGACAGCGGAAAATTCAAAATCTTACTCTTAGCGATAATGCTGGCATTGTTAGTATTTAATTTTTTTGTGGCTCCGATTATCCAGATGGCAATTTCCCGCGCACGTGAATACGCCGCCGATGCCACCGGCGCACTCATCACCCGCAACCCGCAGGCTTTGGCCTCGGCGCTCCAAAAAATTTCGGCCGATGCGAGGGTTGAAATTTTGGACGGAAAAAAGACTATGTCGACCGCTTGTATTGCCGACCCGCGCGAACCAAAAGCTGCGTTTCAAAGTATGCTGGCGACCCATCCGCCGATTAGAATCCGCATTAAACGTCTGATGGAGATGGGCGGCTAAGCTCCGAAATTTTGGTTTATTTCTCGGTAAATTTCGGTTATAATACTTGCAGAAACGGAGATTGGGCTGATGACCACTAATCGCAAATACCGCAATGACCTCAAAACCGGAACAGGCATTCACAAATTTATGATTCCCGCTTCGGCCGATTTGCTGACGGCTCCGCTTAATGTTGTTTGCAGCGACGATTTGGTGCCGGAAGAGGTCAAGGATCACAATCTGAAGATTTCCTACAGTCCACAGGTTTATATTATCCGTTTGAATCCCAAGAACGAACCGGTGCTGACCGACATTTGCGGCAAGGAATGCGAGGTGCCGAGGGTAATGGCCTCTTTTCGCGAAGGACAGATTCCGGAAATTCGCATTAACGGTTTTGCCCTGTGTATCGACAAGCAGTCCATGAATTTGATTAACGCGCAGGACAATCCGGCCCGAAAAAAAGAAATGCTCCAAAAGACCGGACAATATTTTCAGGAATTTTCAGCCATCTGCGGACGGAATCCGCTGTTGTCGCTGCTTCATGAGCTCAAACACCTGCAAAATAACATCAAGAATGGAGAAATCTGCGGCGGAATTGACAATTCGCAAATGTCGGCAGAACAATTTGCCGTTACCCGCTATGCCGATGAGATATCGGCAACGACCCGCGAATTTCTATATTGTGTGGAGCAATACAACAAAACCGGAAAAGACGATGTTTTTCCCAAAGAATTTCTGCCGTTCAAGCAGCTGCTGTCCCGCCCGGAAACACGCGCCCTGCTGCATAATCCGCAGAAGCTGACGGAATATTCGGTCAAAATGTGGCTGAACAATCCCCGTAACGAGAGCTATACCGGCACAAGCGGCGACTTTAAGCACCAGACCGACCAATATGCGGAAAAATCCGTTCTGCCGAATTGCGACAGCAACGCTTTTTCTGAAATTATAAAAGCTTATTTCAGTTTTGAATTTGAGGGAAAGCCAACAGATTGCAGCAAGGCGGCCGCCTTAATCAGGCCGGTGGCGCATATCTATACCGACGCGCAGGAAGTGCTTGAACAACGAGCCAAGACTTCGAATCGGCAAATGATTATGCGCGCCCCATTGTCCGGGAGAGGTGCGTAACGTCAAAGCCGAGCGAATCTATCGCTTTTTGCCATTTTTCTTCATCTTTGGTCCGAAAGACCAGTTCCGGCGTCGGATTCACCACCAGCCAGGTATTGTTGACAATTTCCTGTTCCAGCTGATTGGGCGCCCAGCTGGCATAGCCCAGCGCAATCAGATTTTCTTTCGGTCCCAGCCCGAAAGCAATATCGGTAATCACGTCCAGCGACGACGAAATGGCAATGTTATCATTAACGACAATAGTATCGTCTTTGACATATTCGGTTGAGTGAAGGACAAAGCCGCGAACTTTTTCCAACGGGCCGCCCTGGTGCAGTTCGATGCTGTCTATCGGACGGACGGTTTTTATCGGAAGCTGTCCGGCCAGGTCGGCAAAGGAGAATTCCTGCAAAACCTTGTTGACAACAAAGCCCATGGCCCCGTTTTCATTATGCGAGCAAATGAAAATCAGAGAATTTTCAAACCGCTCGTCTTTCATATCGGGCATGGCGACCAAACATTTTCCGGTCAAATAAGTTTCATTATCTTTCATCTTCCCAACTCGCAATTCCTTGCATACTGATTACTTGTAATTTACCAAAGTTTATTGTAGCTTAAAAATAGTTATTTGAAAAGAAATTAAAACAGATGAAAAAAATTTTATTTTTATTAGCCTGTCTGTGGCTGGTTCTGCCGTTTCCGTCCCGGGCGGAAAAAGCGGCTTCTTCTGTTTCGGCCGCAAACGGCGAATCCGAAGAGCTGAAAATCATACCGTTGCGCCCGACCGGAGACCCGCTGGTCAACACGTCTTCGGGGCTGGAAGAATACTGGTTTCGTCTGTTTATGCTTTATCGGCATTTTGATCAGAAATTTCCGGGCGGCGCGATTGAAGGAGATTTGAAAGACGAAATCCGCAAGCAGCTGCCGCGGTTGACGCCACAGGAGGTTTATGACCAAGAAGAATATATCAGATTTGTCATAAAAAACTACCGAGGCATCCGCAGCTTGATTGAAAAATACAAAATGCAGGCGCTGATGCCGGAGGAGCCGGCACTAATTGTGGATCCGGAGGAGCTTGAGCCGTATGACGAGCCGTATATCGAATCGGACAACGAGCTGGTGGTCATTTATGATCCGCGCCGGGTTATTCCCTATGCTTCCGACCGCAAAAACTTCCGCGCCGTCGAAGCTTCTTTGGAACATGCCAAAAAGAAATCCGCCACCCGGAAAAAATTTGACGAACTGCGCTCCCAACTTTCATTGCTGGAATTAAAAAAGATTCCTTTCTATAACAGCATTTATGATGACCCGTTCAGCGGCGACGAGGGAATGGGCGACTGGGCGCAAAGCGGCAAACTGCAAGCCAGGATATTGAGTTCCAAAGCCGCCGTCGGCAGTTTGAAAAAGCTTAAGGCCGCCGTCAACCTGTATCCGGCAACGGCATATATTATTCCCGACGAGGGGGAAAATACGTTTAAAATTGACTTCACCCAATCGGAGAATGTTGAAGAAGGCAGGATTTTCCGCCCGCTGCCGCGGCATTTTTACATTCAGGAAAACGGAAACACCCTCAGCGGCTATAACGGTTCGTTTTTGCTGCCGCTGGAAATAACAGTCAAAAACCCCGGACAGCCGGTAAAAATTGCAACGGAAATTTCACTCCGCCTCTGCGACAAGAACAATGTGTGCCACAGCGAAAAAGTCTCGCCCCGGCTGACGCTCGAAAGCGGCGAGGCCCGCGCTTCCACCATGTTCAATTATGTGGAGCAAAACTTCAACATGCTGCCGCGGCCGGAAAGCAAAAAGCTCCAAATCATCAAAACGGCAGTTTATGACCACCCTGACGGCGGACAAATGCTCAAAATCAGATTTAGAGCAAAAAAATCAGCCAAACAGTTTGAATTTTTTATCAACAATGCAGAGGGCATCAAATTCTCCCAGCCGGCAATCAGCGTCAACAACGATGAAATCGACGTCTTGCTGACCCCGCAGGAGCAAGAAAGCAAGCTGGACGGAAAGGAATTTGAAGTTACGGCCAAGCTTGACAACCGGAACATCATCCGTACATTTATCCGGCCGGAAAAAGCTTCATTGTTTGATACCGAGCTGCCGGTTCTGGGCTGGGGCATTATCGGGCTGGCCGTTCTCGGCGGTTTTATCCTTAACTTTATGCCCTGCGTATTTCCGGTTTTGGCGCTTAAGGTTTTGGCTTTGACAAAGTTCGGCGGCTGCAATCCGCAGAAGGTTCGCAGCGGTTTTTTATACACCCTCTTGGGGCTGGCCGCCGCATTTGCCGGGTTGACGCTTTTGCTTATTTGCCTGAAAGCGCTGGGATATGCCCTCGGTTGGGGCATGCAATTCCAAAGCACCGGATTTTTGCTGTTTATTTCTTTTGTAATCGCCGTTTTTCTGTTGCAGCTTTGGGGACAAATAAACCTCAATGTTCCGCAGTGGAGCGAAAGGATTTTGCGTTCACCTCATCGCAGCGAAAATGCGCTGAATTTTATGACCGGGCTGCTGCTGGTTCTGTTGGCGACGCCTTGCAGCGCGCCGTATCTGGGAACGGCAATCGGTTTTGCCCTCGCCGGCACCTACAGCGACATTGCCGTTATCATGGCGGCGGTCGGCTTCGGTCTGGGGCTGCCGTATTTGCTGTTATTCCTGAAACCGGTCTGCGCGGCGATAATTCCCCACCCCGGAAAGTGGCTGCGGGGATTGCATCTCCTGATGGGAGCCATGCTGTTGCTGACGCTTTTGTGGCTGCTTTCGGTTCTGGCGGCGCAAACAGGTTTGGCAACGGCCTTGCGGACAGGATTATACCTGCTGTTATTTATGGGAATTTGGAGCTTTTACAAAATTATTGCCGAAGAAATTGACAAGCGCAGCGAACCGCCCGAAATGAGGCGGCAGGTCATTAAGTTTTTCCGCTATGCGGCCCTGTTCCTGAGCCTGCTCCTGATCGTGCTTTCCGCGGCTGACGTTCTCCGTAACACGGCCTCTCCCCGGAATGACAATCAAAACATTCCGGTTACCCGGGACAAACAGGAAGAAATAAGCCAATACCTGCGGGAAAACCGCGCGGTTTTAATTGCCGTGGGCGCAGACTGGTGCCTGACCTGCAAATTTAATGATTTTCTGACGTTAAACAATTATAAAATACGCAACATGATTGCCGACGGAAGGTTAGTGCTGCTGCGTTCGGACTGGACGGCTTATGACAAGAAGACGCTGGAATTTATGGAAAAATACGGCAGAAAAGGCGTGCCTTTTTATATTTTGTACAGCCCTAAATTTCCAAACGGCATGGTTTTGCCCGAGGTTTTGAACGAAAGCGATTTCTCCGCCCTGATCCGCGACGTCCGGTTTAACGGCAAGGCAACGCCTCTGCCCCTCAAGCCCGAACCCGGGAAAGCATCCGAAAACAGCGCGGAATCCGGTTTAAAAAATTAAAAAACTGCCGATGGCTAATTTCGCGGCAGAATTTTTTGGAAAATCCTCTTTCTTCCAGCTTCTTACGGCTGATTTTGGCGTTGCCGTCAAAGCTGAGGTTTTCGGGGCTTAAGCCGTAAAAGCCTTCGGCATACGGCAAATATTCAAATTTGAGCTTATTTCGGGAGCTGACCATAACTATTCCTTTTACGTCGACAACGCTCAGGTTGACATTAGAGATGCCGTCAATATCGGGGATACGGAGGTTGTGGTTGTAAATAATCCGGTTATGGCTGATACAATAGTCTCCATGACAATGCTCTTCCAGAAAAATTATGGCTCCGGAAATGTTTTGTTGCGTCTGAAGGTCCATTCCAATTCTTTCCTCTACGAAAAAACTAGACAAACAATAACATATTATGTCAATTTTGACAAGAGGTGTTTTTGTGACAATTTTGTTACAGCAAGGACTTAACGGCATCGCGAGCCAGTTTGTCGACCCGCTCATTCTCCGGGTGACCGTTATGCCCTTTGACCCAAATCCAGCGGATTTTGTGTTTAGACAAGAGTTGGTCCAACTCCTGCCACAAATCTATATTTTTTACGGCCGACTTCTTATTGCTGGTTCGCCAGTTGTTTTTTTTCCAGTTGGGCAGCCACTCCTGGACACCGTCCATAACATACCGGCTGTCGGTATGAATCACGATTTCGCAATCGCGGCGCAAAGCTTTCAAAGCTTCGATAACGGCTGTCAGCTCCATCCGGTTGTTGGTCGTTTCGGCGACTGCACCGCTCAGTTCCTTTTCGATCCCGCCATAGCGCAAAATAGCTCCCCACCCGCCGGCACCGGGATTTCCGGAACAAGCTCCGTCCGTATAAATTTCCAATATGGGCATCAGGCTATTCTCTCAGTAAAAATTCACTAAAAAATTCGTTCAACAAAAGGCTGTTTTCCTCCTCGCCCTTCATAACCCTGGCTACAAAAGAACGCAGTTTGTTTTTGGGAATATAGAGGCGAAAATCCTTGGGAGCGGTTCCGTCAGCTCCGACGACCCCACCCAGCATCAGGTCTTCTTCGGCATAAGGCGACAAAATGACGTTAACATTGGTAAACTTGATGACGCCGCGCGGCGGAAGGCGCAGTTCCGGCCGGGTGATGAGATTCAGCTGTCCGTCAATGCCGGGAATGGAATCCATCTGATTATAGTTCAGAAAGCGGATTTTATTATACTCGCTGCCGGTGGCGCCGACCGTACAAGACAAGTATAGTTCGCGGGCAATGACGTTGCTGTTGTTGCAGCAATTAACAGAAAAGCCGATTTTGACATATTTTTCCGGCGGATTGTCTATACTGTTGGGATACAGCATATCCTCATCGGAGTTTTCCAACAACTCAAGGCTTCGGGCTCCGAAATCCAGTTCAACATTCGGCTGCGGACGGCGGCCGAACATTCCGGCAATAACCGAATACGGTGCCGGCACATTGTTGGAACCGGAACGAATATAAATCGTGCTGCCGACGGTTGTCATCAGCGGGGCAATTTCGCATTTGGGAATATAAGTCGCAACAAAACCGTCGCCGTTGTCATCGCAACTGACAATATGGTTGCGGACTTTGTTATGGCTGGGAATTGTGCAGCCGGAAATGGCATTTTCCAGCCAGCTCAAAAAACGGTGCACATTTTTAACCTTGACTTTGGCCTTGGCAACATCGCCGATCTCAATATCACGGGAGCACTCCACCCCCCAGACAATAACCCCGCCTTCGGAATTGCCAAAACCGGAAATGGCCTTGGCCAGATTTTTGCGGTCATCACGATGCAGCGAAGTAAAATTTTTTCCCGAAGAAACGGCCTGTTTAAAATCCAAAAACAATTCCTCGGTCTGCGACGTCAGAATAAACTCGTCGATAGCATCTTCGCCAAAGTAAATCAGTTTTTGAAAAATATCCTCCGCACGCGACATTACGCCTCCCTGAACTAACGTTTGAATGCAACATTTTCTTTGGTTATTATTACATCGCGAACGTTAATATTATTATAACGCCGGCGTAAAGCCGACAAAATATCCGCCACCAAATATTCCGGAGCCGAAGCGCCGGCACTTATGCCCAGCGTATCATCTTCCCGAAGCTCTGCCCAGGGAAATTCAGAAACATCGTCAATCAGGAAAGCCTGCCCGGCACCGTTTTTGAGGGCGACTTCCTTCAACTGCCGGGAGTTGGAAGAATTTTTAGATCCAATGATAACCACAATCCGGCTGCGGGCAGCCACCTCCCGAACCGCAATCTGACGATTGGTGGTCGCATAACAGATGTCGTCTTTTTTCAGACCGGAAAGCAGCGGATATTTCTTATGCAGCGCAGAAACAATTTCCTGCGTTTCATCTACCGAAAGGGTTGTCTGGGTCACAAATCCCAAAGGTTCGTCCGAGTTAAAAGGCAAATCGGCCGCCTCAAGGACAGACTTGATGATCCTGACTTTGGAAGTATCGGACAACTGCCCGACCGTACCAATGATTTCGGGATGTTCAGTTTTGCCGATGACGACGATATTCATATTATTCTCGGCATATTTGCGGATTTGGCGGTGAACCTTGTCCACCAACGGACAAGTGGCGTCTATCAATATGCCAAAACCCATTTCCCGAGCCCGGGACACAACCGCGGCAGCAACGCCATGCGCCGAAAAAATCAACGGGCGCGATATATCAGCCTCGTCCAATTCTCCGACAAAAACCGCGCCCTGCTCTTCCAATGTTTTAATAACATGGCGGTTGTGGACAATTTCATGACGGACATAAACCGGAGGGCCATATTTTTTTAGGGCATCTTCAACAATGGCAACCGCCCGCCTGACCCCGGCACAAAAGCCCCGGGGTTCAGCCAGGCAGACATTAAGCATTTTTCACCCGAAAACGTTCGGCCAGCTCGTCGTATGACATATGCCCGTCAAAAGCGCCGACAAGCGCATAACTGGGAGGTGTCACAAAAATATGCTGAGCAGCGTTCATAATATCATCGGCAGTTACGGCCTCAATTTCTTCCACCATTTCCTCAACCGGAATAATCCGGTCATAAATCAACTGTTGCCGAGCCAGAATTTCGGCCACGGAAGCCGAGCTTTCCATAGACATCAGAACAGCGGATTTCATCTGTACCTGTGCCCGATGAAGTTCCTGAGGCGTCACTTTTTCGGAGCAAACTTTATCAATCTCATCACAAAGAACCGGCATCAGCGTCGGCAATTCACCGGCCGTTGTTCCGGCATAAACGCCAAACAGACCGCTGCCGGTATGAGAATTGGCAAAGCTGTACACCGAATAGACCAGCCCCCGCTTATCGCGAATTTCGCGAAACAGACGAGAAGAGGTGCCGCCGCCCATAACATTAGACAACAGCATTGCGGCAAAATATTTGTTATTGTAATAAGGGTAAGATTCAAAAGCGACGGCGACATGTGCCTGTTCAATATCGCGTTTTTCGACTTTGAAGCCGCCAATATAACGCTGCGGTTCGGAAACGAAAGAGACCCGGGGCCGAAACTCGGAAAAACGGGCGGCTGCATATTGCACAAACTTTTCATGCGTGATATTGCCAACGGCGCAAACAACTATGTTTTCTGCGGCATAATTGCTCTCAAGATAGCTGTACAAATCCTCACGGGTAAAGCGGCGGATATTGGCTTCCGGCCCGAGAATATTGCTGCCCAGCCCCTGACCCGGAAATGCACATTCCTGCATATAGTCAAATACGACTTCATCGGGCGTATCTCTTCCCTGCTTGATTTCCTGAATAACAACGTCGCGTTCCTTATCCAGTTCGCTTTGCGGAAATGACGGATGCTGGAGCATATCGGCAATCACATCCAAAGCCAGTTCGGCATCGTCTTTGAGCATACGGGCATAAAAAGCCGTAAACTCGCGCGCGGTATAGGCATTAATCTGTCCGCCGGCGTTTTCGATTTGGTCAGAAATATCCTCTAAAGTGCGAGTTGCAGTCCCTTTAAAGACCATGTGTTCCACAAAATGAGAGATTCCGTTTATACTTTTTTTTTCTTGTGCAGCGCCGGTTTTAACCCAAGCGCCGACAGAAACGGTTTCAAGTTCCGGGCGATAAGAGCTGATGATGCGCAGCCCATTCGACAGTGTCGTCATTTCAGAATGCATAAAAGGTTCCTATTTGTTGTCTAATAAAATAAATGAAGCTATATTACTATTATGATAAACCACTTTATGCAGTTTATTTTAGATTGTAAACAATATTTTTAATTAAAAGGAGAGTTTTGAACATGTGTCCACAATTCGCTATTGTACTTTCTGGCTGCGGCGTTTACGACGGCTCCGAAATCCATGAGGCGGTAACCACGCTTTTGGCTTTGGACAAGGCCGGAGCAGGATATAAATGTTTTGCCCCGAATATTCCCCAGGCCAAAACAATCGACCACTTCAGCGGCCGATCCACCGCTCTTGCCGGAGATGAAGACAACCGCAACGTGTTGTCCGAATCGGCACGCATTGCCCGCGGCGACATTTGTGATTTGAGCGAATTCCGGGCTGCGGACTTTGACGGCATCATTTTTCCGGGAGGAATGGGGGCTGCGATGAATTTGTGCAACGCTGCCGAAAAGGGTCCTGCCTGCGATGTAAATGAAGAAGTACGCCGTTCAATAGAAGAAAGTTATAATCAGGGAATCGTTATCGGCGCCATGTGCATTGCCCCAACGATCATTGCCAGAGTTCTGGGCGCTAAGGGAATCACCGTTACAATCGGAAAAGACAAAGGCGTGGCAGAGGGAATCCGCAAAATGGGCGCCCGGCACGAGGACAAAGAAGCCGCAGAAGTCTGCATTGACCAAGAACACCGGATTGTAACCACGCCGTGCTATATGCTGGCCAAGTCAATTAAGGAAGTTGCCGCCGGTACCGAAAATCTGGTGCAGGCAATGATTGACCTGCTCTAGAAAGAAATGGCCTTTATGGCGCGATGCCCGGAGCAAAATGCCGCCTCCAGACTGCAAGGCCAGTTTTTCATCGTCCAATCGCCGGCCACAAACAAATTTTCAAAAGGGCTGGCTGCAGAAAGCGGACGTTTTTGATTATTGTCCTTATCCTGAGCAATAGTGGCACGAGGATAGTCAAGAACCTGCCACGCGGGCATAAAGGCGCCGCCGGTGCCGCGAATACGGCACACTTCCTTCCAAACCTCCCGTGCCAGATCTTCATGCGGCAGGCCGACATTTCCGGCATTGCTGATGGTGACACCCAAAATCCCCGGCGTTGCAAACAGCCAATGGGACAATCCGCCGCAGATGCCGAGCATGGCGTTCCCGCCGGGCAGAGCTACCTGTTGACTGGTGCGGAAAAAGACATTGACAATCCGCCGATATACAAAATCGGCACCGCCGAAAATCCGGCCATAATTCAGAGAATCGAGCGCGCTGATCACCGCATCTTCCGCTTCTACCACAACTTCATCACCGGCAAAACACAATTTGGAAATTTTGGCGCCCTGCGTTTCGACTCCCAGCAGTTTCCGCCCGCAGTACAGTTCTCCGCCGGCTGCGGCAAGCGGCGCGACCAGGCAACGGCTTAAATTGTGCCGCGAATAACAAAGTTTTAGCTGCGGCGGACAAAAAGGAAACAATTTTCTGCCCAAAAGGGCCAAAGCACCAGCTGGGACATCGGCAGCGGCAGTATTGAACACCGACATCAGCAAATGAGGCAGGCGGCGCAGACGGGACTTATCCGTCTTGCCGGTTCGGCAATCATAAAAAACCGGAGCATTTACAAAATCGGGCTGCTGCCAAAATTTTCGGACTCCCTTATTGGCACCCAGAATGACATGGGTAGCATTATCAATCTCCCAATCCAGCCGACGGCTGAAAAATGACCGGCAGCGTCCGCCCGGAACCGGTGCCGCCTCATAAACGAGCACCCGGCTGCCGGGAAAACGGCGGCGGGCGTAGCATGCTGCCGACAATCCGGCGATCCCTGCTCCCAAAATATGGACATTGCGCGGTTGTTTCATCTTATTTCAAATTAAAATACGCCCGCAGCGCAATGGAAAATTTTTTGAATTTGCTCAAGTTTGGCTTGGGCGAAATAATTTCCCAGCCGCGTCTTTGCATCATGTCAAAATAACGGCGGTAAATGCTTTCTATCATTCGGACGTGGCGCGACGTTTTCTTGTCAAGCTTCTTAATCAATCCATCGGCCTTTTCAAAATTGGCAACGGCAATGCGCGCCAGTTCCTCCCGGGCGATTGCCAAATTCTTGTCAACGACCACGGTCAGAGGATCAACAGAAGTTATACCGGCTTTTTCCAAAAATTCCCTGGGAATGTACAGACGGTTCAGCTGAGCATCTTCTTTAACGTCGCGGAGGATATTGGTAATTTGCAGCGCCGTTCCCAGGCTGGTTGAGAGCTGTTCAATCACCTCCTCGTCCTGACAGCCGAAAATCCGCAGGCTCAGGCTTCCGGGCACGCCGGCGACGCCGCGGCAATAGCGGTACAGTTCATCAAGGCTCGGCGCCTGGACCGGATTGGGAATATCCATGGAAATTGCTTCAATCAGGCGGGAAAGCTCCTCTTTGGGCAATTTGAAACGCATGCAGTTTTTATATATCTTACGCCCGATATCCGTAGCCGGCGTTTTCTTATCATATATATTATCCAGCTCCTCCCGCCAGGCGGCAATCAGTTCCAGCTTTTCCGACATTTCGGCATCGCCGTCGACAATATCGTCCAGATGCCGGCAAAAGGCATAAATCGTGTACATGGCGTTGCGCTTGGCCTTGGGCAGAAAACGCATGCTCCAAAAAAACGAACTCCCCGATTTTTTTACAATCCGTTTGATGTTATTCATTATCAGTCCCTTAATATATCCGGCCACGGATAAAAAATCCTCTGCATAGCCCGCCAACAATCCCGCGCAGCCAATCCCAACGGCCGAGGCGGATTTCGCGGCGCAAGACATCACCTTTATTTATCTTTTTTAACATAATATTGGTTAAAGAAAGGATAATGCAGACCTGATAACGCAAACGGCGGCTGCGAATCAGCCCCGGCAAAACCGCCCCTTCTTTCAGCTGCCCGCGAACCAGTTCCGACAAATGCGCAATCAGCTTCCGCAACGGCGGACAGGTTTGTCCGGCGATCAAGTCCGCACGGCTGACTCCGTATTCCGCCATCAAATCAGCAGGCAGATAAACCCGTCCCAGCTTCAGGCAATCGTACTTGATATCCTGGAGGTGGTTGACAATCTGCAAAGCCGTACACAGCGAAGCCGCCGGCTGGTAGGTTATCGGATTTTCATCATGCAGCGCCAGCATAAAACGGCCGACCGGCGCGGCAGAATACTGGCAATAGCCGACCAACTGCCCCCAGGTTTGGTAATCGTATCCTTCGGCGTCTCTCCGAAATGCGGACAACAGGTCTCCGGCCAGCGAAAAATCGAGATTTTCACGCAGAAAGTCGTTTTTAAGCCGGGCGGCAAAGGCCAATTTGCTGCCGCGGTATTTTTTGACACCATAAAAAATATCGGAAATTTCCCGCAGCTGCACCAGTTTTTCTTCCGGCAGCAGATCGGGATTATCGGCAATATCGTCACAGCGGCGGGCAAAAGCATAGTAGTCGGCGACCAGCGGGCGCAGACTTTTGGAGATAAACAGAGAAGCAACCGGAAAATTCTCGTCAGACTGTTGTTTATGCCGGGTTTTCATCAAAGCTCCTTTTTCCAATTTTCCAAATCGCGCAAGGCTCGTTCAGTATAGGCTTTTTTACGATCCATTCCCTTGATTTTCTTAAATTTTCCATTCACCGTCATTTCGCCCGCAATCAGAGGGAAAATTCCAAAATTGATATTCATCGGCTGAAAGTCTTCAATATTGACGCAGTCGGTCAGGTGGGCATGCATCGCGCCAAAAGCCGTGGTTCGCGGCGGCAGAACAGGAGTTTTGCCCATTTGGCGGCAAGCTGAAAAATAGCCGGCCAAAAATCCGACCGCGGCGCTTTCGATATATCCTTCGCAACCGGTAATCTGCCCGGCAAAGCGCAAATGCGGCCGGGTCTTGAGGCATAAGTACTCGTCCAGCAGCACCGGGCTTTTGATAAAGGTATTTTTATGAATGCCTCCGAGCCTTGCGAATTCGGCGTTTTCCAATCCGGGAACAGTTCTGAAAATACGCTGCTGTTCGCCGTATTTGAGCTTGGTCTGAAAACCGACCATATTGCGCAGCGTGTCTTCGCGATTATCCTGGCGAAGCTGCACCACGGCATAGGGCTTGCGTTCGGAATGCGGATTAGTCAGCCCGACCGGTTTCATCGGCCCGTAGAGGAGCGTATCCCTGCCGCGGGAAGCCATAACCTCAACCGGCAGACAGCCCTCGAAAAACGCCGGCTTCTCCCACTCGTGAAAAGAAACCTGTTCGCCGCTCAGCAACTCTTCCACAAAACGATAATACTCTTCCCGGGTCAGCGGACAGTTAATGTAATCAAACTTATCGCCCTTGTCATAACGGGACTGGTACCAGGCCTTGGTAAAATCAATGCTTTCCTTATAGACAACCGGCGCAATGGCATCATAAAAAGATAACGCCTGATTGCCGATATGCTCCAAAATGGCCGCAATCAGCGCTTCGCTGGTCAGGGGGCCGGTAGCAACAATCGTTTCGCCCCATTCCACAGGAGGCAGGGCAACAATTTCTTCCTCAACAAAAGATATCAGCGGGTGGGTGCGCAGTTCGGAGGTCACCATGGCGGAAAAAGCATCGCGGTCAACCGCCAACGCTCCGCCGGCCGGAACCCGGCAGGCATCGGCACAGCGCATGATCAGCGAGCCGCAGCGGCGCATTTCTTCATGCATCAGCCCGACGGCATTATGTTCATAATCGTCCGAACGCAGCGAATTGGAACAGACCAATTCGGCGCAGCCGGGATTTTTATGGGCCGGCGAAAACTTGTGCGGCTTCATTTCGTGAATCATGACCCGAACGCCGCGCAAAGCCAGCTGCCAGGCGGCTTCCGAACCAGCCAGCCCGGCGCCGGCAATATGTACAATTTGTTCCTTCATCTTTTCTCCCCGCCCTAAAATAAACGAAATTATCGGCAAAAGCAAACAGATTTCTTAATAAATCACGCTTAGGATTTGATAAATTCCAAAATAAAGATATAGTGAAGCTAAGTGATATTGATGCGAGTCTGTTGGAAAAAGATGCGTGAACTTTGCTACATCGCCGCCGTTGGACTGCTGCTGGGAATGGCTTTTCCGGCAGCGGCAGACGAAGGTTATGACCCGATGCTGTTTTCCAGCGAGGAAGAAGCCAACAACAATCTTTTTTCGATTATGCCGCCGACTCCGCCGAAAATCAATCCGGTGAAAACGGCTCCGCAGAATTCGCTTCCGGTTTCTCCCCAAAGTTCCGCCCGGCAGACGCAGCCGGCCGAGGCTGCCGCGGCTGTCAATCCGCTGCCGGAAATGACGCCGGAAGATTTGGGATTTCCTGACGACGAAGAAACAACCGGAAAAGAAATTCCCGAAACCGCATCCCAACAGCCAATGCCGAAACAGGAAACGGCCCTGCCCTCCCCAACGCCCGCCCGGCCTCAGCCGCAGGTTGACCCGAGCCGCGGGCTGACAGACAATTTTAAAACTGACGCAACGACGGCGGAAGATGCCATTTCTTCTAAGGTCAAAGACACCTGGATTGGTAAAATTACCGAAACCGCAGCCGAAAAAGTCAAAGAAACAACCGGGGAAATCAAAACAGACGAGCATAAAGAAGGAGCCAGCCTGGAAGGGCTGATAAAAAGTTCAAAAAATGCCAGAAAACGGGCCAACGCCTCGGTATTCGACATTTCGGGCGTTATGCTGCGCATGACTTTGCCGCAGGCGGAAGCGGCGATGAAACAGCGGCATTTTACCAAAGTTTCGGTCAAATACGAAATTCCCAATTTTATAAAATGGCGCAATGAGGAAAAATGCCGCAACAACGGCGTGGTCGGCTATGAGCGCCTGGCAAGCTGCGTGGTCGAACTGGCCAAAAAAGACCATCACCAATACCCCGAAACAGTTCGTTTTTCTCGTTTTGACACCAAAGAAGAGCTGGAAATCAAACTGACCAGCAATTTTACCAACAACAAAGTTCACCGCATACTTTACAAGAGCCTTTCCCCGGCGATTACGGGAAACAGCAACAAAGCCGTTTATCTCCGCAACGTAAAAATTTATGACTTTTGGAAAAAGGTCAACCAAAAATACGGCACGCCGGACAACAAAGACGAGGTTTTGTGGGGGCTGGGCGGCAACAAGCCTTACCTTAAGGCCGCCTCGGGGGTTTTGCTGCTTGAAGATCCGATGCTCCGGGAACTTGATTACACGCGGATGTCACGGGAGGACCAGCGCTTTATCAATACGGATTTATATAATTTTTAACCGAGGGACTAATGAACGACATAATAAACAATGCGGCAATTTCCGAACTGGTGCTGACCCGGGTATGCCATGACATTATCGGCAACATCGGAGCCGTTTCCAACGCGGTTGAACTGTTGGAAGAAGGCGATACGGACTTTTTGGAAGATATCCAGTCCATTCTTAAAACCAGTTCCGGCGTCCTCAGCGCCCGGCTGAAATTTTTCCGTTTGGCATTCGGCCTGCGGAACGCCAATCTGGCAGACAAAGAAAATGTTCTCAAAACAGTTCGTGACTATTTGTTGACCATCGGCAGCCGCAGCCATCCGATTGAGCTGCGAATGGGCGGAGTTTCGGAAGAATTTGCCAAAGCCGCGCTGCTTGGGATTATGATTGTTGCCGACACCATGATTAAAGGCGGCGTCATCACCATTGAACAAAACGCCGACAGGCTATATATTACAGGCGAAAGTGCGGCACTTCCGCCGACAGAAAAAATCGCCGCCGTCAGAGAGTGCATTATCGGAAACGGAGAACCGGCGGCGCAGTTTGCTCCGATATTTTATTTAAAGGAAATATTAAAAAATTCCGGGTATAGTTTAACCGTTACGGAAAGCGGAAGTTTGGGACTGGCTATAATTTAGGGAAGACAAACCGTGAAATGTTTAATCGCAGATGATTCCAGAATTATCAGAATGGTGTTGGCCAAGATTTTCAGCAATCTCGGTTTTGAGGTGGAAGAAGCTGAAGACGGCGATGAAGTTATTGAAAAATGTCTGGCCGAGGAACCGGATATTGTCATTATGGACTGGTGGCTTCCGATTATTGACGGCATTGACGTCCTTTACAAAATCCGCAACGACAAGCGCATTCGGCAGCCGCGAATCGTTTTTTGCTCTTCCAATACCGATCCGGAAAAAATTTCCGAAGCGCTGCAAGGCGGTGCAGACGATTATCTGATGAAACCGTTTGACGAAGAAATTATCAAAAGCAAGCTGATTATTCTCGGACTGATAAAGGAATAGAGGCCATGAACAAAAACGATTTTGATTACCTGGTCGGCATTTTGGAAAAAAACGCGGGATGGCATTTTACGGAAGACGATTTCTTTGTCATCGACAAGAAAATCACAAATTTCGTAAGAGAAAAAGGTTATGCTTCGGTTGAAGAACTGATTGATGAACTGCGCCTGGAACAACGCCCGTTTATCAATCAGCTGGTAGAATCCATGGCAATGCTTGAGACGAGCTTTTTCCGTACGCATGCGGTTTTTAAACAGCTTGAAGAATCTATTCTGCCTTATTTGCGCGAATATAACCGCGGCGTCAAACGGCTGCGGATTTGGAGCGCCGGGTGCTCGACCGGGCAGGAAACTTATTCGTTGGCGATTGCCATTCGCAGGAGTCTGTTAAACGTCCGGGACTGGGATATTGACATTATCGGTACCGATTTGTCTTCCATGGCCATCAACAAAGCGCAGAAAGGCATTTATAACAAGTTTGAAATCCAGATGGGAATGAATGCCAGCTCGATTATCAGCAATTTTCATCCGGAAAAAGACAACTGGCAAATTAATGACGATCTGATGGAAATGGTACAGTTTCGTCAATATAACCTGCTTAACGAACTTATCAGCCAAGATAAGTTTGACATTATCTTTTGCCGGAACGTTTTGTATTTGTTCCAGCAGAACCGTCAGATTGAAATTTTGCGAAAATTATTTGAGCATCAGACTTTTGGCGGGTTGCTTTATATCGGCGAACATGAAAAGCTGCCGGGAATCGAAGAATTTTATACCAAAGTTCCCGGATTTGACTGTCTTTATCAGGCCAAGAACCAAGCAGACAGCAAGCCGTTTATTCAGCCCGAAAAGCAGGAGGCTGTTTTGAACAACGGCCAGGCAGCGACTCCGACAAGTATGCCGACTTTTGTAAAGCCGGAAAAACTGTTTGAACGTCCGACAATTTCATCCTTGTTAAAGAAATAGCCTCCGTTTGTCTTCGAGGGAAAGGAAACGCTGGGAAACCGCCGGCATTTAAAGGGGGATTTTTTGCCTTTTCTTAATGACATATTAATCTTTTTGCCTATAGTATTTGTATAATTTGTTTTTTGTTTTGGATTGCCGTTTATATTTGACATTTTTTGTCAATTATGGTAAATTTGAGATAGAAATTATAAATCAGAACAGGAGTCGGAATAATGAGTTTGCAAAAGTTTGCGGATCAGATGAAAGCAAAAAAAGATCAGGTTCTCAAGGTTTTTCCGTCAGGTAAGGAATGTGCTTTGGCTATAGCGGCGGGAGCAGGTTTGTTTATGGCCAGCGGCAAAATGGGAACCGAGGAGGTTAAAGACGGACATCCTGGAGAAGTGGCCGCAGTTATGAATCTCGGACATTTTTTGGGCGTTGTTTTGGCAGGTGGCGGTGCCTCTGTTGCCATGATGGAAGGTCTGACAAACAGCGGTAAAAAAACCAAAAAGCTGTCTCCGGAAGAAATCCACGCCGCGCTAGCCAACCAGAGATAGACGGGGGAAATTATGGCCGGCGGGTATACGACTGAGAAAAGTTTTTATGTCGCAGAAGGCGAAGAAGGTGAGTTGTATGTTTTTTTGAAAGCCAAAAATGACCAGCCGCAAGCGCCTAAAATTATATACGACGGAAAAGATCATGCTATTTTTTTGAGAAATAACGAGCAAAAAATCATTTTGGATTATATTCATCCCGACGTTCGCGACAAACTGCGCAAAGCCCGGCAAGTGGTTATTGTTGAGACTATTCTGGAGAATATCAAAGACAGTTATGTTGCCGATATGCAGATGGTGGAAGATATCCCGGTCGATTGGGGAAAAATCGGCCTCAAAACCTGGGAAGAAGTTTCTCTCGGCAAATAATTGTTTGTACTCTCAAAAAAAAGGCTTGCAAGTTTTAATAATCTGCATTATAGATTTCTTGTCTTTTTGAGGTCCCATCGTCTAGTGGCCTAGGACACCGCCCTCTCACGGCGGGAACACGAGTTCGAACCTCGTTGGGATCACCAATAAAAATAGAAAAATGCCCTTGCGGCATTTTTTTTATTTTAAACGATATTTATTGTTGAGGTTCGAACGAGCAGAATCGGAGCGGATAGTTGGCAAGCGCGATTTTTAAAAGCGCCAAGCTTACGACGCGAAAGGAGTCCACGGCCTCATCGCGGAAACTTACACACTCGTTGCCCCCTTAAAAATACCTACCCTCGCGACGAGTTTTTTAATGACGATATGCCGGTTGTTAACGCGTGAGTGAGAGTATAACCGGCCTGAAGAAAATATTACAACTCAAGTGCACGAAGCGTTGTTAGAAAGTGTTGAGTTTTAACATGCGCGAACTTTACGAAACAAGATGCCAATGCAGACACTGCCGTTTTGCCGGCCACCGTTTGCACCGAGTATGAGTTTTTTGTTTTTCAATGTACTATTCTACTTATTGGTTTAGAGATTATGGGATATTTTTTAACTTGATATTTATCATTTTTCTGTGAAATCATCAAATATACAATATAAATTGGGTAAGGAATAACAGATGTTAAAAATGTATCATTATGCCAGACCGGAAAATACTATTCTAAAAAATGGCTTATTAGGAATTAAAAAGAGTGGCAGAAGTTTGCATATTTATGCACATAGAGCCGGAACTGATGACGCTGATAAAATTTATGAATGGTTAGACAGCACTTTTGAGGGCAGAAGCAATTCTATATCTTGTTTAACCGAAAAAATTGCATGGAAAGGAAACGATAAGGCGCTTAAATCAATAGTTGACGGCAGCGAACTATTTTCTTTTGATTTAGAGCAGCTCGTTCAAGATGGCATAGTTACAGCAATTTGGTGCAAATATGACTCCGGTGCCGGCGGCTACAATGAAAAGTTTAAAAAAGTTGAACTCAAAGAAGTTGATTGTTCGCCGTTGACATGGGAAAAGTGCGATAGTTCAAAAGATTTGTTATTTGCAGTTGTCAGACATTATATGTTGGTGTTAAAAAACGGATTTATTCCAGCTAAATATTTACAGAGAGAAAATTAAATTGAGCTTGCAAACCGTACGTTCTGCATCGCTACTGCAAACGATGCCCTTTTCAGAAGGCGGTGTTGAATTTTTGATTTGCATCAAAAATAATTTTCAGAACTAATTGTATTGAAAATATTTGATTTTTAATATTTAATTCTTTATGGAGAATTGAATATGCTGATTATAAACATTAATGGGGCGATAAATTCCGGCAAGTCCACCGTTTCAAAAATATTGGCGCAACACCTGAAATCATCCTGTTTTATTGAAGTTGATGATTTGTTGTCTGATGAAGAACAAAGCGTTTTGGGCTTAAACCGAAAAGAAGGCTGGCAAGAAAGGATTAAACGCCTGCAAAGGATTATTGAAGCTGAAAAACGCAACCGGCAATATGAAAATATTGTTTTTGCTTATCCGATGACGGAGAAACTGTTCAAGGAATGGAAAGAATGGGAAGACCAGACAACCAGGTTTGTGAACATTACGCTTGCCCCACCCTTGGAAATATGCATAAAAAAGCGCGGAGAACGAGAATTATCGGACGAAGAAGTAAGCAGAATCAAAGAAATGTATTATGAAGGATATCATAATTCAAAATATGCGGATTTGATTATTGACAACAGCAGACAAACACCCCGGGAAACAACCAAACAAATTTTATTATTTTTGAAAGACGTGAAAAAATGGAAATCAGAAAATTTATAAAAGAGGACATAGCCCAAGTTCTGGAGCTATGCCGTGAAGTGCGCTGTCATCACAGAAATTTTTTGGGCGGATATTTTACGGAACAAAACGACGAAGCGGAAAAACACGGTTTTATGCAATCGTTGGAAAGCGACAAAATACTGGCATTTGTAGCGGAAGAAAAAAACGAAATCCAGGGGTATTTGCTCGCGGAGAAAAAATTCAGCCCGTATTTGGAAAAGCCCAATGTTGTCCATGTTTCAAACTTTGGCGTCAAAGCAAACCTGCGTGGAAAGGGAATTGGCAAAAAGTTAATGGATTTTTTATATGAATTCTGCAAAAATGAGAACATTGACGAAATAAGGCTGGGCGTTTTTAACAAAAATACCGGCGCTTATAAATTTTATGAAAAATATGGTTTTGAGCCTTTTGAGCAACGAATGAACATAATGGTCAAGAAATAGATTATCCACAAAGAGCCGGCAAGCGTTTTTCTTGTACCGTTATCATGTTATTTTGTGGCGGAAATCATGTATCTGCGGAGTATCTGATGAAAGTTTATTCATATACTTATCAATATGATAAAATAAAAAGAGAAGGCTACAAATCTCTGGCATTGTTTGATGAAAACAGCGAATATTATAAAAGCAGCCTATGGACACACAGGCACAGCGCCAAATCTGACAACTATGACGATATCAGGGCTTATCTCGAGCACACCTTTGAAGGGCGGTTGCGTTCTGTATGTGTTGTTACCGAAACGGCGCCAGAAAATAATTATAAACATCCCTATTTAGATCATTTGGTTCATTATGCTGATGTTATTTCATTTGATTTAGACCAGCTGCTCTCGGACGATATCGCAGAGGAAATTTACTGCAAAGACATTCGCCAAAGCGTCTTAAAGGATCCCGGCCGGGAGAATATTTACAAAATTAACAGTATAAGTGAGATTGACACGACACCTCATGACTGGCATTTATGCGAGCAGGAGGAATACAGAGTTTTTTCACCGTGGGCAACGATTAAGCATTACATGCTGGTTTTAACAGAAGGGTATATTCCGCCGGAATATATTGCATTAGAGGTCAACCGCTCGGCCGCAAGAAAAAACATAAACAACGAGGATTTGTCATGAACTGTGTTTTTTGTAAAATTTGTTCTCACGAACTGCCGGGAAAAATAATTTATCAGGACACCATCATTTCTTGTTTCCTGCCCCGCAAAGCAGAGGTTTACGGACATTTGCTCATTGCTCCGAACAAGCATTATGAAAACATCTTTGACATTCCGGAAGCGGAATTAAGCCACATTGCACAGTTTACCAAAAAGATAAGTATACATTTGAAAGAGCGTCTTGGTGCCACCGGCATTAATATCTTGCATGCAAGCGGCTTATCGGCCCAACAATCAGTACTTCATTTTCATATTCATATTTTGCCCAGATTTGACAATGACGGATTAGACGCATGGCCGCGGCTTGAGAAAAAAGAATACAACAGAGAAGAAATTTTTGAAAAAATAAAATTTTAGCGTGCCGTACGCCTTAAGACGCTTCGGGGACTGGAGGGACGGATTTATATGTCTTCCGGTTTGCCGGGAGGCTGCCGGTTCTTTCCGATTGGCGCCGCGAATATAAACATCCTTGGGCTCTAGCGAAAAATCCCTTTGAAATAAGCCTTAAACTGATGTAAGTTCAGGGTTGCACAAATTTTTGACATATCGGGACGGAGTTTCTTGATGCAGGATAAAAGTTTATTATACCGCTTATTATGGCTGTTCAAAGCCAATATTATCATCAGCTGTCTGGCTGTCGGAGGCGGATACATGATTATTCCGCTGGTGAGAAAACAGTTTATTGAGCAAGCCAAAGCCTTTGATGAAGACGAACTGTGGGAGATGTATGCGATTGCACAATCGGCTCCGGGCGCCATTGCGATTAATCTCTCGGCAATTACCGGATTTAAAATGGCCGGGATTTCCGGCGCCGTTATCAGCTGTATTGCCGCGGTTCTCCCTCCCCTGCTGATTATTGCCGCAGTCGCGGCCTGCTATCAGCAACTGATTCACAATCATACGATTAACGCCGCCCTTAAAGGAATGATTGCCGCCATTGCCGCGATTATCATCGATGTCGTGTATGATATGGGGAAAAATGTTGCCAGAGCCAAAGAGGCGCTTGGACTTTTTACGGCTGCCGCCGTCTTTTTGGCGGCTTTTGTTTTTAACACCAATGCCATTTTGCTGATTGTCGTTTCATTAGCGGCTTATGCATTGATTTTTAATTTCAAAGAAAAATTAAGGAAATAAAATGTTTGAAAAACTCTGGGATTTAAGTTTAAGTTTTTGGCAAATCGGCAGTTTCAGCATTGGCGGCGGTTATGCGATCATTACCCTGATTGAGGATCTGCTCGTCAACCGCTATCATTGGCTGACCATGAAGGAATACACCGATATTATCACAATCTCCCAAATGACGCCGGGACCGCTGGCCATTAACGCTTCAAGTTTTGTGGGCCTTAAGATTGCAGGATTTCTTGGTGCCGTGGCGGCAACATTCAGTTGTATTTTCTCCGGGGTTCTCATCTCGCTCGGCGGTTTTCATTTCTTTTGCTGCCACCGAAATTCGGAAGTTATCATGGCGGTTCTGCGGGGGCTGAAATCAGTAGCTACCGGGCTTATCGGTTCAGCCGGCGCTGGCATTCTGCTTTTGGCCCTGACCGGACACAATGACTTCGGCGCGCCCATTCGGGATTTTGATTTCTATGCTCTCGGCATCGCTCTGTTTTCAATGATATTGCTGCGCCGCTTTAAAGCCAATCCGGTTTGGGTTATGGCGCTTAGTGCCGTTGTCGGAATTTTTATTTATTAATTTATTTTGCAAAAAAATTCTTGACTTTTCACAAAATATAGACATATTATAGACATATTTTTAAGAAAATTCCTTTTTAGGAAAATAATATGGCTATTCAAATGACTGACAAAAAACTGAAAAAAGACTTAAACCGTTATTTCAGGCTGGCCAAGAAAAACTTTCCGCTGCGCTATAATTCCGAAAGAATTGAAATCGAAGACCGGGCCTTTGAAATTCTAAATCTCTTTGAGCGGGGCTGCCTGAACATCAACGGCCGGGATTATGCAGTCTGGGCGGATTATATTAATATTTTCGGCGGACCCGACAAAGAATGTTTACTTGAAAAATTGCAAAAATCTGCCGGATTTGACGTTCGGCAATATCTGCAAAACAGCAAACGCCTCCTGCCCATTGCTCCGTCAACCCCCAAAGCCAAATACTTGCCGGGCTGGCGTCTGACTTTGAAATACCGCGCTTTCCGAAACGCTTGCAAAAAACTCCGCAACAGCCGGACTTACAATGCCTCTGCTTATAACAAAGCCAGCCGTCTGCATCGGGAAGCCGAAGAATATCTCGAGGCTTTTGCAAAGGGAAATATTAAAGTAAAAAATAATGATGCTTACGCATTGCGGGATTATTTCTGCATTATGTTTGAGGTCAAATCTGACAAGGCCGACAAAGCCATTCAGTCTTTAACCCAAACCATCAGGCAAAATGAAGCCAATGCCGGCAAGTTTTCTTTATCCGTCATCAGAGCCAAAAACAAATTCCGCCACGCTACCGGCAAAATAAAAATTTCGACGCTGGCGGTTCTGGCGGCGGCAGGAAGCCTTATTGGCCTGAAATCCTGCGACAAACAGCTGAAATTCTCACCTGACAAAGAAATTGCGCCAACAGCTCAAAATACTACGGAAAGCAGCACTACAACCGCAGCCGCAAAGACAATTTCTTTTGCCGAGGCACAAAAGGCTGCCCCAAGCGTCTCTCCTTCGGCTTCTAAAGACGACCGGGAGCAAAAAATCTGGAACAACTATTATGACAACACGTTAGACATTTTGATATCTGCCCCCAAAAAAGAAGCCTTATACAAACAGATAGAAGCGCAGATTGAGAAAAAGCTTCTGGTCTTGCCTCAAGGCGTCAGCAAACAAAAGCTGGCTTACAGCTATGCGATTTATAACGAATACGGGATCAAATCTTCCATTGCCGACGCCCTGAACAGTACAGAGAAACTGAGTGAAGCCCGGCAAAACCGGCTGGCCGAAGATATTAAGGCGGCAGGCAGCAAAGGTCAGGGCGTTAAGGCCATGGCTCAAAAAATAAACCGGGGGCAGCTGAAACAAACCAGCAAGTTTGACCGTGCCGACAAGGTGCTGCGGCTTAAGCATATTCAAAACTTAAACCAACTGATGAAACTGGCTAAGCAAGCCGCTCATTCAACTTATTTATAAACCGAGAAAGACAGAAAATGAAAAAAGAAAATTTACTTATGGCTTTTTCCGACATCGGCGTCGTTTCTTCAATCTGGAAAGCAATTCCCGAACTTGCCCAGGACTTTAATTTGAAAATTTACGCAAAGGACACCCTTGCTTACAAAAAGCTGTCCGAATGTTTTTCTCCGGAAGAATTAAAAAAATACAACATTATTCCCTACAAACAAATGCCGATTATTGACGCTTACAAAATTGTCCGGAACGAAAATCCGGCGGCCGTGATTACCGGCCTCTCCAATGCGCACAAAAAGACCAAATCCGGCAGCGGAATGCAGCAACAGGAGTATAAAGCGGACTTTGCTTTTGCCGACGCGGCTTCGCGCCTGAAAAAAATCAATATCGGCATTTCCGAAGCCGCATATCTTTCCCCTTATCTGATTCGCTATCGGCTCAATTCATCGCGGCGCGGTCCGGAAACCATGATTGTTGCCTCACATCAGATGAAGAAGTTTCTTAAAGACACGGGGTTGATTGCAATGAACAAAATCCATGTGCTTCCGATGCCCCGATACGAAGAAGCATCTGACATCAAGAATTCTCCGCGGCTCGAGGAAGTCCGCAACCGCCTGTACACTCTGAACAACGTTCAAAGCGGCGATTTTTGCATCGTATACAGCAGCTCATGCAGTCCGAAAACCGATTTGGAAGCGGCTAAACTTTTAAACAACAGCATTAAGGACATGCCGCAAGTAAAAGTTTTGTTTGCTTTTCATCCCAAAGATTCCGCCGAAACACGGCAGGCCCTTTTGGCTGCGGTCAGCGGTTCACGCGAGTTTGACAAGGGTGGCGAAAATCCGCTTCTGGCCTATACGGCAATGGGGAAAGGCACCCGCAGGCTGATTGCCGGAGTTCGGACTTCGGTTCTGTTCGATGCGGTTCTGACCGGCAGCAATGTCATATCCCTCAATCCGCGGCATGAAAAAAGCATGCGTTCGCCAACGGCGGAACTTGACCTGGCTCCGGAAATTTCGGATACCGGGAACCTGAAAAAAACAATTACAGACATTTCTTCGGGAATTTTTCCGCAGAACAGCCTGTCTATTCCCCAGACATACAAGGGAGAAAACGCGGCGCGGAAATTTGCCCGCGGACTGGCTAAAATCATCGAAGAAGAGAGGTCCCCGGCCAGACATATTGTCAACATTAACGCCGCCGGCAGAGAATGAGAAATAAAAATATGTTTGAAGAAACGTCTCCGGAAAATAAAAACGGCAGCCGTTGGAAAAAGATACTGCTTTCTATCGCCGTCTCTCCGATTAATTCCCTTTTTGGGGCGGTTATCCTGTTTTATGCAGCCCGGATTTTTATTTTTGGGCAAGATACCCTGCTTATTAAACTTGAGGCCGGAGGGGTGGTCTTTTTGTGGCTGTTATGGATATTTGCCAAAAGCCTTATCAAGATTCTGCTGTTTGTCTCCTTGCTAGCCGCCGGCGCATTTGGGTATTATCAATATTCCCACCGCAATGAAATCGCCTGTGAAGACAACGGAGGCCGTTGGAACAGCGAACGGGAAATCTGCGAAGAAAAAAGCAGCCTTTGGCAGCAAGTCGGCCGCTGGCTCAAGAATTAGCCCGGCTGTTTTTCAAGCAGGAGCTTTCTAATAACTATAGCCTTGCCGGGGCGGTATTGCGGAACGGGGTTTGTCCGCAGTTGTTTTTTCAATCGCGGCGGCATTTGTTTCGGCGGCGGTTCGGGCATCAGGCTTTCGGCCGTATAATTTTTCCTTGACCCGTGCCAATTCAGCCGTTACGTCAAGATGTTCGGCTGAAGATCTGCTCGGAGAACGTCCGACATTACGATTGGCAAAAAATTCGACATAGGATTTTTTTTCAGCATTTTCAGACAAGTCATAGCGGACGATCGTTGCCGTTTCCGCACCGTTGTCTTTTCCAATATCCAGCGCCTGAGACGCCTCCAGCTTTTTGACTTCATCAACATTATGGGTTATGTAAACAATAGTTTTATCATTTTTTAAGCCATTGATATAATTTATAATATTTTCCGACATTGTGGCATCGACGCCGGCCGTCGGCTCGTCCAATATCATAATCGGCGCGTCTTTAATAAGCGCCTGAGCTAGGTTGAGCCGGTTTATCTGTCCGCCGGAAACGTTGTTTCCGCCCGAATCAATCATCAGCGACGGCGAAATACATGACGGATTGTCCTTGTCTTCTTTAATACCGACCAAATCCTTCACCCGGTTTACCAGCTCTTCGGAAGCCTGCGGATTAGCCAGGCGGATATATTCCTCGACAGTCATTTGCGATAATTTTCCGCCCTGCAAAGACATGGAAATGTTACGGGCTGGTTCGCCGAAAGCCAGTTTTTTATAATCAGTTCCCTTAAAGCGCCCTTTTTCATCCGTCGTACCGATGCGAATTGCCCCTTCGGCAACATCGTCGCTATGCATCAGCAGGTTGAGAAGAGAGCTTTTTCCGGCGCCGCTGGCACCGCTTAACAGGGTAATGCCGCGCCCAATGCGCAAATCTTCATTACTGCGGAAAAGCCAGTCTTTTTTATAGGCGGTAATATCTTCGGCTTCACGGTGTTTGACGCCAATCCGGTCCAGCTGAATCGTATCGGCCCGGGCGCGGATTTTTTCTTTGCCGAAGGAAACATTGGTCATTTTGGAGCGAAAGTTCTTATAAGCATGGGCAAAGTTCCCGACATGCTCCTTGAGGGAAAACCATGAATTGACACAACCGGTTACCGAACTGTAGCATCCGAGCGCGGCCGCGGCGGTTACCAGCACGTTGGCCGGATTGGTCGCCCAGGTTGCCGCCGTTACACCGCCGACAATCGCCGCTTTGACCGCGGTTCCGACCAAGGCATATTTACTGAGCATATTGGTAAAACTTTTAAAGCTTCCCAGAAAAGCTTCCTGTTTCTGTTCCAGAATACGGTAAGATTTTTTTTCAGGATCGTTGATTTCGCGTTCCAGGCTGTTACTGTACATGTGCCTTGAATGTTCGACAAGCTTGACCTGGGTTTTGCGGATATTATTTTTTTGGGCGATTTTGTCGGCATTCATTTTTCGATTTATCAGATACGAATAAGCGCCGGAGAGGCCGATAACCGCCCCCATGACCGGCAGATTGGCCAAGCCGCCGGACACCAGCGTTGTTCCGAGCATGACCGCAGCAGAAATACTTTGCCCAATCAAGTTGCCCTTTGAGCCGAGATAACCGTTGGCCGCAATCCGCATGGTGCTGTCGTCTACGGTAATTTCTTCCGGCTTACGCCGTTTTCTTTCGGCAATCGGAAAATTATCAAACTCCTGATGAACCTTGCTTTGAAGGGACATTTCGACGGCAACCTGCTCGCGCATGACATAATAATTTACCAATTCCGAACTGGCGCCGGAGAGAACGCTGGTTGTCAAAAAAGTATAAAGCCAGCCGGGTTTGGCTTCCCCATTGTTGTCACGAGCCAGAGCAAGCTTATCGGCCAAGCCGGCCAAGGCCGAAATAACCGGCGAGACGCCTTGAGCGACAAAAACCTTCCGGCGGTCGGACAACAGGGCTTTAATCCGCTGTTTGGCAAATTGCAAATCTTGTCTGGTGAGTTCGTCCGCGGCCATATACCTGCCTCCTCCTGAATATAACAGTCAATATATTCAGTTTAGCACATATTAGCCAAATCACAAGATATTTTTGTCAATTTTATTAACAGGGACATAAAAATTTTCATCTAATCCCGGCCGGGCGACTCTTTGCTTCTTACCTCAAGCAGCAGAACCGAACGGATATAAACCGTTTTTTTATCAAGGCAGCAGAATCTGCCGTTATCTTTCAATTTTTTGGCACACCGGGTAATTCCGTCCTTTAATTGTGAGGTAATAGTCGCCGTTTTGCTGCATAAAGACAATTTGGGTGGCAATATTCTCGTATCTCTTTCCCGAAGCTGCCGCTACTTTGGTTAAAACATTATTGACACCGTTAATCTGCAAAATTATTGAATCATCGTCCAGAAATTCCGCCCGGACAATTTGTTCTCCGCATTTGAAATCATCTTTGTCTTTAACTTCAACCGTGTTTGCGCAAGCCGCAAGCAGCAAAGGAAACATTGCAATCCAGTATTTCATCTGACTATCCTTTCAAATTTCAAACATTCAGAAAAGATGTAATTGTTTATCGGAAAATATCAAGGTATCCGTTTTCGACGGCGGATCGAAAGTTTTTGACACAGCGGATTTTTCACCCCGACTGAGGCAGCCGGTTTGACAACAGTACGGTTAGCAATGCCGAATTACCTGTCACTCCAGAAATGCGAGGGCTTTACGGCGGACGTTTTTTTCTATCGCTAACACAGCGTATTCAACATCATTGAAAACGATGCAAAGAAAAATAACAAAGAAAAAAGACGGGAATAACGGACAGGACGGGAAATCTTCTTAATAGACAAAGTTTGGGGAAAGGTATCGTGGTGATCCGGAGTTGGTTGGTTTGTCGTTGACATCACCACACGCCGAGCCGAATTGTATATGCTCATTATTATCACTCCTATAAAGAGTATTTCTAAAGCCAGTCTCTATCAAAAATTTATAAAATGCAACAAGAATTACACTCCCGTGTTAATATTTGTCTTTTTTCAGGCTTTTTCAACCGGGCTAAATACAAATTTTAATTTTAAAATATTTTTTTCTCATGTTTCGTTCGCATGTTTCTTTATTCTTGACTTTCGGCAAAGCTGCGGTATATCTGGCGATGAGAATAAAAATTTATTAAAATTATTGGGTTATGAATTTTATTTTGGGTTTGATAGCATTGGCTGTTGCTGCATATTTGATGCTGTTGATCATTGACCTTTTATGGAAATGTTATCTGCTGATTGCCGGTTTTGTGGTCGGCTGCTGGAATATTTTTTACGGAATTTTCCGATTTATCCGTTCGGCAATCTGTTTTGGCTATGATGTTTATATCTATTTCAAAACCGGCGGTTATAAGAAAAAATCGTCTTTTTCCGGCAAGCAAGGGCAATCATCATGGCAGCAGCAGGAAAAACGCAGCCAACAGTCGCGGACGCAATCGCAAACAGAAATTGCGGAAGAGCGTTATCTGCAAGTGTTGGAGCTGTCAAGAGCAGAACTAAGTCCTGCAGCTTTGAAACGGAACTACCGCCGTTTGGCCAAAAAGTACCATCCCGACCGCAATCCCGGGAACAAAGCTGCGGAAGAAAAATTCAAACTTTTGGCAGAAGCCTATGCTTATTTTAAACAACGGTTTCCGTAGGTGCAGCTTGAAGGGGAATGTCGCCCGCTGCACCGGCACGGACGTTTTTATTCGATTTTCGGCCGGTTAGCCAGAATAACACCGGAAGAGCAAGCGGAATCAAATGAGAAATTAATATTGACAAAAGACGAAAAATAAAGTAATTTTGCGTCAATTAACATTATAAATTTTTTTAATAATTATAGTTATGAAACATTATGCTAATTTTATCGCGTTGACAGGTATCCCTTCTTTTCGGATTTATGAAATTTTAGATTCCGGCGCTTTTGTTGCCATTCGTCTGAAAAATATTTTACTGGGAAGCAAAACTGTTTTGCCGCAAAGCGGGTTTATGATTGAAGACTTTGAGTTTTTACCCACGACGGAGAAAAAATTCAACGATATTCATAAACTGATGGTCTCGGCGGGGTCTCCGGAAAATCTGCTGCATGTGGTTTGCACAACCGGTACGGAAGAGCTTCCCGTCAATAAGATGTTCTCTGCTCGTTTTTTCAATATCAATTGCATTACGGAAATCAGCAGCAGAATGCAGGAAATTTGCAAGGAAATTCATAATAACGCAACTTATCTGCTTCATCAGTTTGACGAATACGGTTTTGACATTATTTTTATCCTTGAAGCTTCGGAACCGGCGGCTCCCAATTATATGGACGAGGACAGCCAACTGGTTTTGGACGTATTGGGGCAGAACTTTACCGGCTCTTGCGTTTGCGACGTCATCAGATAAAAATAAGACCCTCTTTTCAAACGGCTCCGCGGAGCCGTTTTTCGTTTGTTTTTTACTTAAACCCAAGCAGATTTCTGATATTTATCCCCAAAAACAAAGCATGGCATGAGAGCTCTTTTTAAATGGCGTCAACATTGCGCCAGACCAAGCCTTTACTTTGCAGCCAATAGATTGCCGGACAGCTGACCAACTACCACAGGCAGCAGACATTTCTCTTGCAGAGAACGTTTATGACGGCTCTAAAAAACTCCAATCCGTAAACTTCGGAGAGCGGCGTTATCACTTGTTTACTCATCAATAAACCTTCCTGTTTGTCAGGAAACGCTCCCTCGGAGCCTTTTCTTTCTTCCGCACACCGGACATTCGGCCAAAGATGCCACTCACGCCAGGTATGGCGGTAAGGATAGCGGCAGGCAACGCGTTTCAGAGGCGCATTTGGTTATCGTGCCTTAATTCAATAAAACGGCAGAGCCCGCTTAATTCTTTGTCTTGATTAAAATCATCGGTTCCGCGGGTAATCAGGCCTATGACTTTGGGACTGTTATCATAAGCGGTATGGGCGGTTACCGGGTTGACAATTCCAACCCCGAAAGCCGAAATTTCCGGCGCCACATTAACCGAAACGTTTGTTACCTGCGGACAAATGCGGGAATCTATATATTTATCGGCAAAATCCTGGGGAACAGCGTAGCTTAAGATATCGTTAGGGTCGCTGAAAGCCACGATATTTGCGGCTTTGAATATGCGGCGGCGATAGTTTTTCCCGGACGGGCGGCAATAGTTTCCGGTTTGGTTATGAACTGGCGGCAGCGGGCGGCCGATTTGGAGTATCGGGAGCTGATTGGCCAGCATAAACATGGTAATTTCCTTGTTTTGCAGCCGCCGAACGGTTTCGGCTCCATAATGTTCCGGGGTGTCTATTGCCGGGGCTATCCGGTTGGCAGTATCAATCATTACATCCATCAGGATTTCGCTGCCCAGGCTGTGGGTAATAAACGCCAGCTTCTGTCCACCCAAGGCTCGGACTTCTTCGCCGATGCCGAGGGTGCAGACTTCGGCACGGTTGTCGGGTATTGAGTTCCAATCGGTTTTGAGCATCCAACACAAGGCCTGGCGCCCGGAGTTGCGGATCAGGTTATCGCGTCCGACCAGATAAAGCAGCGGATCGGGCAGCGTGCTGTCTAAAAATTCTTTCATCATATTATTAAACGGTACTCGGAATTTGGAATATTGTTCAGTTGTATCAAAAGCTATGATCTGTTTTTCCGGAGTTGTGATTTCTGACCAGGTCAACTCGTAGAACAGCATATTTTCGGTACCGCTGCGGTTTTGCCAAAAGCTTATGCGCAGATTGCCGATTGGGGTTTGGGGATTTTCGGGATCGCGCAGTTTTATGTTTTTGGGCAGCCGGGAGAGGACGTCCAATCCGGTTTTGGCAGCCAGGTTCTCCTGAATGCGCCGGGAATAACCGGGATGGTGAATGCCGACGCCGTGAATCATCAGCACTTTAAGCACTTTGGGGGTTTGAAGTCCATTACCAATACCCGGATAGCGGAAACCGCTGACCTCGCAACGGTCGAGTTTGACTTCTCCGCTTTTGACAATATCTCGCGCCAGCTCGCGCTCAAACGACGCGCAGCCGCCCAGCGCCGCCAGAACCAGCATCAACACCAGCTTTCTCATTTTTCCCCCGTCTTTAGGTTATATATCTTAGGAATATATAATCATGAGGCTATACAAATAAAGGCTCCCGGCATTATTTTATTTTGCCGCAGATTGAATTTCGGCGTTTGGGGAATATATTGCCGGAGAAAGTTTGGTTTGAGGGATTAAAGGCAATGTTCAAAAAATTCGGTATGGATTTAACCAGCGTGGTTGCACTCGGCATCGGTTCCATTGTCGGCGCCGGAATTTTTGCCCTGCTCGGGCAAGTTATCGTCATGGCCGGCGACCGTACGTACTATTCCTTTTTGCTGGCGGGAACCGCGGCCCTGTTTTCGGGCTATTCCTATGCCCGGCTTTCCAGGCGTTATCCGCAATACGGCGGGCTGACCAATTATTTTCATCTGGCGTTCAAGTCCAAATTCGTGTCCGGCGGGCTAACCTTTGTATATTTGCTGACTTCGGCGATTTCGATCTCAATGATGGCCAAATCCTTTGGGATTTATGCCACGGAATTTTTTGATTATATTCCTCCGGTCGAACGGTATGTCAATATGTTTGCCCTGGGACTGATTGCGGCAATGGCGGTGATTAACATGCTCGGGTCGGCGGAAGTCGGCTGGAGCGAAATCTTTATGGTCGGGTTTAAACTTACGGTACTGCTGGTTTTGATTATTGCCGCCTGGTTTCATTTCGGGCCGGATTTGCCGGCCACAAACATCAAGCCGACTTCAAACCTGCAGTTTTTCGGCAGTATCGGCATTACCTTTTTTGCTTATGCCGGCTACGGCGTGATTACCAACGCGGCTTCTGACGTAGCCGATCCGCAGAAGACCATTCCTCGGGCGATCTATATTACCCTGTTTTTGGTTATGAGCCTGTATTGCGGGCTGGCGTTTGTGGTCCTGAATTTTATCCCGGGCAGCGAATTGTACGGCAATCCCGACACTGCCGTTGCCACGGCGGCAAAGCGGCTTTTGGGCAGCGGCGGACAGGCTGTTATGTATTTGACGGCGGTTATCGCCTTTATTTCCGGAATCAGCGCCACATTTTTCAGCATTTTCCGCATTACCCGCTCTTTGGCGCACCAGCATATTTTGCCGGCCTTTTATATGCATACATTTTGGCGGCACGGGACATTCGGCAATCTGCTGACCACAGTTCTGATTATGTTGGCAACGGTCTTTTTTGACTTTACCTCGATTGTCAACTTGTCGAGCGCGGCCTTTCTGGTCAGTTATCTCGGCGTTTTTGCCGCGGCGTGGGTTCTGCGCCGGGAAACGCAGTCTAATCCGCTTGTCATTATTATCGGCTCGGTCTTTATGCTGCTGATTTTCGGCTTGTTTATGGCTAATATTTTGTTATCGCCGCAATAGTTTGTTGACAAATTTGCCAAAATGAGATAGCGTATATTTTAATGTTTAACATTTAATTTTTATCATTATGGTTTCATTTTTATTTGCAGTATTTCTGGTTTTGGGAATTTTTTACTGGGTAAAAAAACGGGAAAAAAAGCAAGAGGAAAAAGAACTTGCGGAAATATACCGCAAAGGAGCCGAAGCTCGGGCACGCTTTATGGCACAAGATGCTTTGGAGAGGCAAATGCTGCGGCAATCTCTTGAAGAAAATCCCCTGCAGCCGGACAGTTGCGGGCTGGGAGCCAAAATTATCAATTTTAACGGCTATGAGCTGTCTCACAAACAACTGGCGTATTTGAGCGATCATTACGATTTGGGCGCTCTTTCTTACGAGGGGCTGGGAATTTTGCTTGGACATTTGTCGGAAACCTGCCCTTCCCTGTTTGGGAATTTTCGCAATTATGCCTGAAGAATACCCTCAGGATGATAGGAATAAAATCCTTGACGCGATGACAAAAATAAGTTAATGTCCTTTTGTCACTTGGGTATAGTGTGTTTAAAAACCGTCGGTTTTCCGGCGGTTTTTTGTTTTTTAATTAATCAAGGAGAAAAATTATGAGCGATTTACTCAGACTAAAAAAAGAAATATCCGAAACAACCGATGATATTGACGGCGATGATGTGCTGGCGGTCAAAAAAAATCTGAAAAATATGGGATATTATGAAGAACCAGAATGGGGAATGACCAAAATTGCCGACAATCAGATGTTTGACGGCATTAAAAAATTTCAGAAAGAAAACAAACTCCAAACCGACGGGATTATGAAACCGCGGGGAGAAACCGAAAGTGCCATGAACAAAGCCCTGAGGTACGGCGAATACGCCACAAGCTCGGCATTGCAAGGACTTTCGTTCGGCTTTGAAGATGAGATTGAAGGAGCCGCCGGAGCTGCCGGGTACGGCGCGGGAAATCTAATCTTCAAGGGCGGCAAAGGTTTTAAAGAAGATGTTGCCCGCGGATACCGTAAATATCGAGATGCACGGCGCAAAAACCTGCTGGAAGGACGGCAAAACGCTCCGACCTTAAGCATCATCTCTGAGATAACAAGCTCCATTACCGCACCGGGACGATTTGTTAAAAGTGCGGCCAACTCAGCCCCGCTGACAGTTAAGAGCAGAAAAAACTTGCTAAATTCTGCGGTTAGCGGTACAGTTTATGGTGTTGGGAGCAGCGAAAAAGGACGTAAAGAATATGTCACCAAGGCTGTGACTGGAGGTACGTTGAGTTCAGGAAGCTATGCATTAGGAAATAAGCTTTGGGGCAGAGGCGGCGGACGGACGCTTTCTCGAGGTTTATTAAGCGGAGGCTTTAGTGCTACTGGAGACGCTTTGATAAACCGCATAAAAGATTAAATTTACACAAGGGGTAAAAGGAACAGAAAGATGTATGATAAACTGATGGAGATTATTGATACCGTTTTGTTGTATTTTATAATCTATATAATAGGGATTACTGTTGCAATACAGTGCGAATATCCTATTACCCCTTGTTTTTTTGTATTTGATTGTGTTGTGTTTTTTTTGTTTAGCAATTACATATTGGGGTGTACCTTTGAAATTATACCGGAGAAATATCGCTGTTTAATTGATGACGGTGAATTTGAACTTCGGTTCTGGGATGTATTTCTAACAATACTTTATATCCTGGCTCTGATTGCCCTCTACCCTTATCGAGATGAGCTTCTGCCAATAATCTTTTTTTTAGATTAAGGAAACAGGAAAAAACCACAGGACTTCCTGACAACATTTTTTTGATTATCTGTTGACAATCAGCGTCCACCCCTTTTCTGACTGGCCTGCATCAAACTCTGCTCGCGTTGAACAGCCTTAGAAATTACCCCGTCAATTTTGAGATGAGGACCGGGATCCCGACAATCGCTATGCCATCTGGCACCACCATTCGGTTTAATCTCATAGCCTAACCCTTTGTAACTGACAAAGCGCAAACCATTAACTTTTACAATTTCAGCACCATTAAATTCTTTAGCAAAAAACTTTTCGCCTTCCTGATCGCTCATACGACCGAATATCTCTGCATAATGATAAGCTGCTTGTTGATAATACATACTTCTATTACTTGGAACCACATCTTGCATTTTTTTATCAATATTGTCTATAAATAAGAACATTTGCGGCAACAGCCCGATCATTTGTTCATAGGCCTTGCGATTAGTAAGAGGTTTTTTGGTGTCTGCTTTCGGAGATTTGTTCAACCATCGTAAATCTATATCCTTCTTAACTTGCGGCACGGAGGAAATTTCAATTTTTTTGGTCTTGTTTTTATGACTATTTTCCGATATTCGATTTTGTTCTATATCGCTGGCAATCTTATTATCATCTTGCTGGTTTTCCGCTTTTTGCCGAACAATTTCCATATACTGAAGCAGCATCGCATTTTCCTGCTTGTAGGTTTCCCATTCGGCTCTTTGCCGCTTGGAATATTCGTCAAACTCTTTGCGGCTTTCCTGCTGCTCTTTTTGAAACTCTTCTTTATTGTTATTTTCCTGAGCCTGCAACTGGCCACCGCCGACAATAGATCCCAGAGCAAAGGTTCCAACAATAAAATCCTTGATTTTCTTACGCAAAGACTTCTCTGCCATCAGCTTTCTTCTCATTAAGACTTAAAGTAAAAATATATAAAATAGAATACCAACATTTTTTGTCAATGTCAATATTGTTTGTCTATATTTATTATGAATGCCAAAGCATTATTTTTCTAATTTGGCAGAAAGTTCAAACCATTCTTCTTCAAAAGCGTTTAACTGATTGTCTATCCAGGCTAAATCCTTTTGTTTGGCAATAATTTCTTCTGTCGGCAGCGGCTGCTCAAAAGCGGCTTCCAATAGTTTTTTCTGTTCTTCAAGCTTTTCAATCTCGCGTTCTACCCTTCGCAGGCGGGAAACGGCTGCTTTTTTTTCGGCGCGGGTATCGCCTTTGGGCTGCCGCGGTTCCGGTTGTGGCAAAGCTTTTTTATCCGCCGGCTTATCCGGCTGCAGCAATAAATTGCGATATTCGGACAAATCGCCGTCATAAGGTTTGCAGGTGCCGTCCTTGACCAACCAAAGCGTATCAGCCACCAATTCGACCAAATGCATATCGTGGGCAATCAGAATCACCGAGCCTTTATATTCGTTTAAGGCACGAATCAAAGCCTCGCGGCCGTCAATGTCCAAATGGTTGGTCGGCTCGTCCAAAATCAGGATTTCCGGCGCATTATATGCCATTGCCGCAAACAGCAGGCGCGCCTTTTCGCCGCCGGAAAGCTTTTCAATCCGGGTCAGGGCTTTTTCCTGCGTCAATCCGAAGCGGGCCAGATAAGACCGCAGCTGCGGTTCGCGGAAATCCGGAAGCTTGGGGGCCATAAATTCGACCGGCGTCAGCTCCAGCGGCAATTCCTCAGCCTGGTGTTGGGCAAAATAGCCAATTTTAAGCTTACCGCTTTTGGTCAGTTTGCCTTCCATTAACGGCAGGCGGCCGGACAGAACTTTTGCCAAAGTCGATTTTCCGTTGCCGTTGGCGCCCAGCAGGGCTATCCGGTCATTATCGACAACTTGCAAATTAAGTCTTTTCAAGACCGCTTTCCCATCATAACCGGCAACGCCGCCTTCCAGAGTGAGCAGCGGCGGCGGAAGTTCCAGAGGTTCCGGAAAATCAAAACGGGTAACGGCATCGTCTTCCAGCAGGGTGATTGTTTCCAATTTTTCCAGCATTTTCAACCGGCTTTGAGCCTGGCGGGCTTTGCTGGCCTTATAGCGGAAGCGGTCGACGAATGATTGCAGGTGCCGGCGGCGGCGTTCCTGTTTTTCGGCCGTTTTCTCCAAAAGTTCCTGCTGCATGGCACGGGTACGGCAAAAGGTATCGTAATTTCCGGAATAAGAAATCAGCTTTCGGTGGTCAAAATGCAGGATATAATCGCAAAGCGAATTTAAAATATTGCGGTCATGGCTGATGAGCAGCAAAGTGCCCCGGTATTGGCGCAGCCGGTTTTCAAGCCAGATGCCTGCCTCCAGGTCAAGGTGGTTGGTCGGCTCGTCAAGCAGCAAAACGTCGGAAGGCCGAAACAATGCCGCCGCCAAAGCCGCGCGCATTTGCCAACCACCGGAAAATTCGCCCAACGGCCGTTCCAAATCGGTATCCTTAAATCCCAACCCGGTCAGAATAGAAGCAGCTTCCGCCGGAGCGGCAGCGGCGCCCAGCAAATTCAGCCTTTCATGAATTTCCGCCAACTCCGTTTCTTCGGCTTGTTCCAGGCGTTTCAGCAATTCTGCCCGCTCACGGTGGGCAGCGAGGACAAAGTCCAGCACCGGAACCGACATATCGCGGATTTCCTGTTCAACAAAGACAACATTATACCCGCCCGGAAAAAACACGTTTCCGGTTTCGGTTTCCAATTCGCCTTTCAAGACCCGGAACAAAGTGGATTTGCCGCAGCCGTTGGCTCCGACCAAGCCGACTTTCTGGCCATCGGAAACATGAGCGGAAGCATGTTCCAGCAAGACTTTGCCGCCAAGGCGCACGGTTATGTCATTTATATCAATCATGCCGGGGTTAATAGCATATTGCGCAACAGATGTAAACCGCCTTTTTAATTGAACCAGGTAATTATTTTATACATCATCCTCTCGGTCAAAGCACCGATATCGTCTTTCATCGTAATCTGCCGGCTTATTTTTTTTCAAAACTGCGATACTATTCATAGCAAGGATTGTCAGGCACGCTCTCGGCATATTGCTGAAGAGCCGCAATAACTTTTTCCGGCAAAATGTTTTTTTTCGACAATCCGATTTTAAACACTTCTTTAGCTTTTTTGATTCAAAATTTAAATAATCGAATCGCAAAACAAGGACTAAGTTCATGAAAATTGAGGATATTGAAATTACGGGACTGACTTCGGATTCCCGTTTGGTTAAGCCGGGATTTTTGTTTGCCGCGCTTGACAGCGAAAAAGCGCCGGGATCGTCCTATATTCCCTCCGCCATTGCCAACGGTGCCGCCCTTATTCTCGGAAAAGCCGAATATGCCTCCGTTGCCGGAAATGTCAAATTTATTGCAGACGCCAATCCAAACAAAAAATTTTCCGAACTGGCCGCAGAATTTTACGGCCCGCAGCCGGCGCATATTGCCGCCATTACCGGAACCAACGGCAAGACCTCGATTGCCGATTTTGTCCGCCAGATTCTGACGGCAATGGGAACAAAAGCCGCCAGCATGGGCACGCTCGGATTTATCAAGGGCAATCAGGCGCCCGTGCCTTCGCCGAACACGACGCCCAATGCCGTAACGACCGCCGAAGAACTGGCCAAGCTCAAAAGAGAAGGATATGACTATGTTTGTATGGAGATGTCCAGCCACGGCCTCTGCCAATACCGGGTTGGCGGCGTCCACCCCGAGGTTGCCGGTTTTACCAACCTGACCCGCGACCATTTGGATTATCACAAAACTTTTGAAAATTATCTCAATGCCAAGCTGATTTTGTTCCGTGAAATCCTGGTTCCGGGCGGAACCGCCGTCCTTAATGCCGACATTGAGGCCTTTCCGCAGATTGAAAAAGCCTGCCTTGAGAGCGGAAAAAAGATCATCACCTACGGGCACAACGGCCGGGAGCTTCGTCTGATACAGGCGCTCCCGGAGCATAACGGGCAACGGCTTAAGCTGGTTTATTTCGGCAAAGAAGTGGAAATTTTTGTTCCGCTGGCCGGAGAATTTCAGGCAATGAACATTCTCTGCGCCTTGGGAATGGCCGCCGTTTTGAGCGGGAAACCGGAAGAAGTCATCAGACACGCCGGGGCACTCAAAGGGGCCAAAGGGCGCCTGGAGCTGGCCGGGACCACCGACAGCGGCGCAACGGTTTATATTGACTATGCCCACACGCCCGACGCGCTGGAAAACGTTATTCGCGCCATGCGGCCGCATACGAGGGGCAAGCTTCATGTCCTGTTTGGCTGCGGCGGCGACCGTGACAGCGGCAAACGTCCGATTATGGGGCGAATTGCCAATGAACTGGCCGACGTGATTTATGTCACCGACGACAATCCCCGCACCGAGGACGCCGCCAAAATCCGCGAGCAGATTATGGCCGCCTGCCCGCGCGGCAAAAACATTCCCGGACGCGCCGAAGCCATTCGAAAGGCAATGGCAGGGCTTAGCGACGGAGACGTTTTGATACTGGCCGGCAAAGGACACGAAACCGGGCAGTATATCAACGGAAAGGTTTACCCTTTTTCCGACCATGAAGAGGTTTGTAAAAATTTGTAACAAAAAGTATTGGTATAAGTCGGAATATAAATAAGAAATTAATCATTTTTTTCAGATTTACCGCTTATATTATGTGCAGCAAAAAGTATAAACAAGGAGAAAATAATGAAAGACAAAAACATTGCCGCAACACCGTCGACAAGCATCAATACCATTGATGACCTAAACGCGTTGATAGAGCGGGTCGGCCAAGCTCAGAAAGTTCTTGCCACCTATTCTCAGGAGCAGGTTGACAAGATTTTTGAAGCCATGGCCATTGCCGCCAACGCCAACCGCATTCCGCTAGCCAAGATGGCTGTTGAGGAAACTGGAATGGGCGTGGTTGAAGACAAGGTTATCAAAAACCATTTTGCCGCCGAAGAAATTTATAACAAATACCGCCACACAAAGACCTGCGGCGTTTTGGAACATGACGAAACCAACGGATTGACCCGGATTGCCGAACCGCTCGGCATTATCGCCGGAGTTATTCCGACTACCAATCCGACATCGACCACGATTTTTAAGAGCCTGATTGCGCTCAAAACCCGCAACGGCATTATTTTCTCCCCGCATCCGCGCGCAAAAAAATGTACCGTTCATACGGCCAAACTGATGTTGGAGGCTGCGGTCAAAGCCGGTGCCCCGGAAGGGATCATCGGCTGGATTGAGGAACCGAGCATTGAACTGACCCAGCACCTGATGAGCCACAAGGGCATCAATCTGATTTTGGCAACCGGCGGCCCGGGCATGGTTAAATCGGCATACAGCTCCGGCAACCCGGCACTTGGTGTCGGCGCAGGCAACACCCCGGCAATCATCGACGAAACGGCAGACATCAAAATGGCCGTCAGTTCCATCTTGATGAGCAAAACGTTTGACAACGGCATGATTTGCGCTTCGGAGCAATCGGTTATCGTCCACAAGGACATTTATGACGAAGTCCGCAAAGAATTTGAATACCGCGGCGCTTATCTTCTGGACAAGAAAGAAAAAGAAAAAGTTGCCAAGACCATTGTCATAGACGGCAAGCTGAATGCCAAAATCGTCGGACAGCCGGCAGCGAAAATTGCCGAAATGGCAGGCCTCAAGGTTCCGGCAGATGCCAAGGTCTTAATCGGCGAGGCCAGCAAAATCGGTTCGGAAGAAGAATTTTCTTACGAAAAGCTTTCGCCGGTATTGGCAATGTACAAGGCAGACGATTTCAACCAAGCCGTTGACATGGCCCGCGATTTGGTCAACTTTGCCGGCCCGGGGCATACGTCGGTCCTTTATACCGCCAATCAGAATGCTGACCGTATCAAACATTTTTCGGAAGTTGTCGAAACCGGACGCATGCTGGTAAACACCCCGTCTTCGCAAGGGGGCATCGGCGACCTTTATAACTTCCGCCTTGACCCGTCGCTGACTTTGGGCTGCGGTTCATGGGGCGGCAATGCAGCGAGCGAAAACATAGGAGTAAAACATCTGATGAACATTAAAAACGTAGCCGAAAGACGTGAAAATATGCTGTGGTTCCGGGTTCCGCCTAAAATTTACTTTAAGCGCGGTGCCGTCGGTTTTGCCCTGCGCGAGCTCTGCGGCCGCAAAAAAGCCCTGATCATTACCGACAAACCGTTGTTCCAGCTCGGTTACACCAAGAAGATTACCGACGTGTTGGAAGAAATGGGCATTGCTTTTCAGATTTTCTCGGAAGTTGCTCCAGATCCGGATACGGACACGGTCAACCGTGCATTGGTTATGGCCCGCAATTTCGAACCCGATGCAATTATTGCGCTCGGCGGCGGTTCGCCGATGGATGCCGCCAAAATCGTCTGGCTGATGTATGAACACCCGGAAGTCAAGTTTGACGATTTGGCCATGCGTTTTATGGATATCCGCAAGCGTGTCTGCATGTTCCCGGAACTGGGCTCCAAAGCCTATATGGTTGCCATTCCGACAACTTCGGGTACAGGTTCGGAAGTTACGCCTTTTGCAGTTATTACCGATTCAGCCACTCATATCAAATATCCGATTGCCGACTATGCGCTGTCGCCGAATATGGCGATTATTGACCCGGATTTGGTTCTGACCATGCCCAAAGGGTTGGCCGCCGCTTCGGGTATTGACTCGCTGACCCATGCTCTGGAAGCTCTGGCTTCCATTTTGGCGACGCCGTTTACCGACGGTATTGCCTATGAAGCAATCCGGCTGATTTTTGACAATTTGGCATTGTCAGTCAACGACGGCCCCAATAATCCGATTGCCCGCGAAAATATGCATTATGCCGCAACCATGGCCGGCATGGCATTTGCGCAGGCGTTCCTCGGTGTCTGCCACTCTATGGCTCACAAGCTCGGCAGCGCCTACAACATTCCGCATGGTATTGCCAATGCCCTTTTAATCAGCCAAGTGGTCAAATTTAACTCCAACGACCGCCCGACCAAACAAGGGACATTCTCGCAATATCATTATCCGGAAGGCAAACGCCGTTATGCCAAGGTTGCCGAATTTCTTAATCTCGGCGGTAAGAACGACGACGAGAAAGTTGCCAACCTGATTAAGGAAATTGAAAAACTTAAGAAGAGTATCAACATTCCGGCTTCCATCAAAGACTGGGGCGTTGACGAAAAAGTCTTCCTGGATAATCTTGACAACTTGTCTGAGCTGGCCTTTGACGACCAGTGTACTGGGGCCAACCCTGCGTATCCGCTGATTTCAGAAATCAAGCAAATGTATCTGGACGCTTATTACGGACGGCTGTAAGAAGCTTTGAGAAAAAAATGCCCTCGCTTGAGGGCATTTTTTTGGTTTATCATTTCACGCGGACACCCGCACGATAGGCAAGCTTTAAGATTACCACTTCGGCTTGGGTTGCTGCCCGCAACATACCTCTAGCGTCCCCCAACATTAGTGGCGAGGGGGGATATCAAGGTTGCGCCTGTGCCCCCTGCCCTTGGATACTGCCCGCTGAGCCTATGTCATGCAGGCAATAAAGAAAGCGCCCCGTCCAATATTCCGGGCGAAGCGCTCCTTTCTGGAAGAAAACTTTTAAATTAAGATTGTTTAACTTTGTTTTGCAAATCTTTAATCAGGGCATCAACACCGCCCGGATTGTTTTTTATAAAACCTGAATATTCATTGCGAGCCGTTATTGCCAGACTAACATTTTCAATAACAATGTCAACAATTTTAAAACTTTTTCCCTCTTGACGAACGCGCCATTTTACTTTTGCCGGTTCTCCTTCGCCCATGTTGACGGTTGAATCGACATAAACCTGCCCGGCAGAAGAAGACGGGGTCGTTCCCGTAAAGACAAAGGCTTTGCCTTTGAATTCGTCAAAACGCTTGGACCAGGTTTTGACGTTCAACTCACGATAAACCTGAATAAATGCTTTTCTCTGTGCCGGGGTTGCTGTGCGCCAGTTGCGTCCCAACACAAATTTGCCGATAAAATCCAAATCAAGCGCGCTGTTAAACAGTTTCTCAAAACGCTTGTCTTTTTCGGCCTGCGATACATTGGCGTTGATAATCTGTTCAATACCGTCCGAAGTAACTTTTTCCACAAATTTTTGCGCGCCTTGAGCGTCAACTTCGGCCCGCACCGTCCCGGACAAGAGGGCTGCTGCGGCAAAGACAGCGGCAAATAAATTTTTCTTCATCTATAAATACTCCATATTATGTTCAAAAGGTTATTGGGCTTCCATTTCGTCAAAAGTATCGTCTTCGTCTTCAATTCCGAAATCAAAGTCATAAGACTGCGTATTTTCAGCAGCATTACAGCCCATAGTCTTGCGATTTTGCAAATAAGCCGAACGCATGGTTGAATAGAAGTCAACAGAACCGCGTTCCAAATCATCCAAAAGCTCAATATTGGATTCTCGCAGCGCAATTGCCTGAACGCCGATATAGGTGTAAATGGCTTTATCATGAACATTGGCATCTTGATATGTTGCCCAGTAGACCGGATTCATAAATCCGTCTGCAAACATGCCGACTGCAGCTCTCGGAGTACTCGGCCCGGCGAACGGCAGAACGATAAACGGACCGTCCGGAACGCACCAGGCTGCTAAAGTTTCGTCAAAACCGGCGGCATCTTTTTTCAGCCCCCAGCCTTCGGCAACGTCAAACATGCCGAGCAGACCCAATGTCGAGTTGATGCCAAAACGGGCGACGCCGATTCCCGATTGCTTAATGTCGCCTTGCAACAAATTGTTGCCCGCATAGACCGGTTCCTTGATGTTGCTGATTACCGAACGGACACGCTCACGGGTAAAGTCGTTGGTAACTGCCCGGTAGCCTTCCGCAACCGGCTTGAGGATATACTTGTCAAACTGGTAGTTAAACTTAAACATGGCACGGTTATAAGTCTCAAACCTGTCATAATCGACGTGCTGGTCATGGTTGTCAGGTTTGCTGGCGCAAGATGCGGTCGTGCCGATAACAAAAGCCAATGCGGTACATAAAACAGATTTTCTAATCATAACGTCCTTTCTAACTTTGGTAATATTCAATAATATTATGTTTAATATAACATTTATATTTATTAAATCAATAAATATCGGCACCTGTTGTAATAAAAAGGTATGTAAAATTGTTTTGCAAAAACAAAACCATGCTGAAAATCAAACCAAAATTTTGTTTGACTGCGTTTTTTTTGTTACAAAGCGGAAACCTTTTGTGTTTTGCAAAAAAAAATAAAATGCACTAGGATACCCCACAGTTAAAACAAATAATAAGGACGTGACTATGACGAATAAACCTTCAAAACCGATTAATCTTTTTGACTGTGCAACTTCCCAAAAAGTAATCGGCCAGGACAAATTCCTGAACGCTTTTGAAAAAATTTTGAACCACGGCGCATATTGCCAAGGTCCGGAAACCAAAGAACTCGAAACAAAATTGGCCGCATTCTCCAATGCCAAATATTGCACCAGCTGCGCTTCCGGTACCGATGCCCTGATTTTGCCGCTGATGGCTTGGGACGTTAAACCCGGCGATGCCGTATTTGTTTCTTCGTTTACTTTTGTAGCTTCGGCCGAAGCTCCGGTTTTGCTCGGTGCTACGCCGATTTTTGTAGATTCCGATCCTGATACTTATAATATGGATCCCAAAGACCTGCAGCGTGCAATCGACGAAGTCAAAAAAGAAGGCAAACTGAATCTGAAAGCCGTTATTGCCGTCGATATCTTCGGTTCCCCGTGCGATTATGACGCAATTCTGAAAATTGCCCATGACAACGGCATGAAGGTCTTGTCCGATGCCGCCCAGAGCTATGGCTCAACCTACAACGGCAAAAGAGCCGGAAATATTGCCGATATGACCGCTACTTCTTTTTATCCGACCAAGCCGCTGGCTTGTTACGGAGACGGCGGCGCCAGCTTTACCAACAATGAAGCAGAAAATGACTTGATGGTTTCCTGCCGCGTCCATGGTATGAGCAAAACCGACCGCTATGACAATATTCGCTTTGGCCTGAACTCCCGTATGGATTCTTTCCAGGGTGCCGTTTTGCTGCAAAAGCTTACTGTTTTTGAGCAGGAGCTCAAAGACCGCGAAGCTATTGCCAAACGCTATGACGAAGGTTTGAGCAGCTATTATGGCAAACAGAAAATTTTGAGCAACGCCACTTCGGCTCGTGCTCTGTACACCATTCATTGCGAAAACCGCGATGAACTGATGAACTTCCTGAAAGAAAAAGGCATTCCCTGCGGTGCTTATTATCCGCGTCCGGTTAATACCCAGACAGCTTATGCCAAATGGAATACCCGTCAGGTTCCGGTTTGCGAAAAGCTTTCCAAGACCGTTTTGAGCATCCCGATGCATGCTTACCTGGATCAGGAAACTCAGGATTACATCATTGAATGCATGAACGAATTTGCTGCTTCTCAAAGCATAAAAGCAGCATAGGCTTTGAAAGCTGATTGGCAAAAGGCGGGCGTAATGTCCGCCTTTTTTTGTTATTATTCCTTAAAATATTATCGGATATTTTTTTCCGCAGGACAGTTATAAAAAAAACGGCCCGTACATCAAATGTACGGGCCGTTTTTGTGATTTCAGAAACTGGCGGAAACTTATTTTTTCTCGTCCGGATCGCGCAAAACATAACCGCGCCCCCAAACCGTCTCAATATAATTTTTGCCGCCTGAAGCTTTTTCGAGCTTTTTGCGCAGTTTGCAGATGAATACGTCGATAATCTTAAGCTCCGGCTCGTCAATTCCGCCGTACAGGTGGTTCAAAAACTGGTCTTTGTTGAGTGTTGAGCCTTTCCGCAGCGACAAAAGCTCCATAATGCCGTATTCTTTGCCGGTCAGATGCAGGGTTTTTGTTCCGACCGTAACGGTCTGGGTGTCCAGGTTAACTTCAACGTCGCCGGTGCGGATAATCGAATTGGAATGCCCTTTGGAACGGCGGACAACCGCCTGCAAACGGGCCAGCAGTTCGGCCTTGTCGAAAGGCTTGGTCAGATAATCGTCGGCGCCGAATCCCAAGCCTTTGACTTTCTTGTCCGGTTCGGAAAGGCCGGAAAGAATGAGTACCGGCGTATTGACCTTGGCGGCGCGAAGATTTTTGAGAACTTCATATCCGTTCATGTCCGGCAGCATCAAATCTAAAATGATGATGTCATAATCATACAGTTTGCCGATTTCCAGCCCGTCTTCGCCCAAATCGGTGGTATCGACAATCATGCCTTCTTTTTTCAACATTGTTTCAATGCTTTGCGAAATCGCATAATCGTCTTCAACTAATAAAACTCGCATTTTGCTCCCCCCCTTATTGATAAGATAAAAGAATAATAGTCTCTTATTTTTTATTTGTTAACCTTTTTGAACAGGTTGTTAATAATTATTAACAGAAAATTATTTTCATGTGAATAAAATGCAGCAAATTCTCAAAACTTACCAAATAACTGCTATATAACAGGTATATGATAATATTGTGACCACCAGGCGCGGAGTTTTTATGCTGTTATACTCAAATCTGATTGATGAAGTCGGCAAAATGGAGCCGGAAGACTATTACGGCTGCGTTACCGGCGTCCGCGGCCTTTTTATTGAGGTTAGCGGCATCAGGCGCCGTCTTTCCATCGGAGACCGTTGCAATGTCTGCGCTTCCGGCGGCCGAAAGGTGGTTTGCGAGTTGGTCAGCTTTATGGACGAACGCCTGTTGCTGATGCCTTACGGCTCTTTGGAGGGGATTGGGCTTGGCTGCCGGGTGGAGGTTGAAAACGCCGCTCCGGTAATCTATCCGCATCCTTCCTGGCTGGGCCGGATAATCAATGCTTTTGGCGAAGCGATTGACGGCAAAGGCCCGTTGATTAAAGGCAGCAAGCCTTATTACATCAAATCTTCACCGCCGCCGGCGCAGTTTCGTGACCGGGTTTGCGGCAAAGTCGACCTCGGGGTCAAAGCGGTGAACGCCTTTTTGACAATCTGCAAAGGGCAGCGCATGGGCATTTTTGCCGGTTCCGGAGTCGGAAAGTCAACCCTGATGTCCATGATGGCCAAAAATACCGATTCGGATATTTCCGTCATCGGCCTGATCGGCGAGCGCGGACGCGAAGCCAAAGAATTTGTGGAAGACACGCTGGGTGAAGAAGGGTTGGCCAAATCGGTGCTGGTTTTGGCCACTTCGGACGAAAGCCCGCTGATGCGCCGTCAGGCCGCTTATACCACTATGGCGGTTGCCGAATATTTCCGCGACCAAAACAAAAACGTGCTCTGCATGATGGACTCCATCACCCGTTTTGCCATGGCGCAGCGTGAAATCTCGCTGACCGTAGGCGAACCGCCGGCCTCCAAAGGCTATACGCCCAGCGTTTTTGCCGAGCTGCCGCGGTTGTTGGAACGAGCCGGCCCAGGGGCCGGAACCGGAACCATTACCGGATTGTTTACGGTTTTGGTTGACGGCGATGACCACAACGAGCCGGTGGCCGACGCCGTGCGCTCGATTTTGGACGGGCATATTGTGCTTGACCGCGCGATTGCCGAACGCGGCCGCTATCCGGCCATTAACATTCTGCGTTCCATTTCCCGTACCATGCCCGATTGCGATACGCCGGAAGAATACGCGATTGTTGCCAAAGCCCGCAAATATATTGCCGCTTATGAGAATATGGCCGAACTTATCCGTCTCGGCGCCTATAAAAAAGGCTCTAACCGCGAAGTGGACGAAGCTATTTTTTATTATCCGAAAATCGAAGAATTTTTAAGCCAGCGGAAAGGTGAAAAGGTGACGCTTCCGGAGTGTTATCAACAATTGGACGCCATTCTTTCCGAACCCTATGTCCCCGGGAATTGATAAATGAAAACGTCTCTCCAGACTTTAACCCGGATTCAAAAGTTCAAAATTGACGAACAGCGCAAAATTCTGGTCGAATATCAAAATAAAGAAGACGAACTGCAACAACGTCTGGATCAGCTTAACCGCGATTTTGAGAACGAAAAGAAAACCAGCCGGGAGCTTGGCTTGGCCGCCGATTTCGGCGCTTATGTCAAACGGTATCTGAAAATCAGGGAAAGCCTGGAAAACCAGTTGGTCGCCATCCGCAAAAAAATAGAGGAAGTCCGCGATATTATTGCCGAAATGTTCAAAGAACAAAAAACTTATGAGATTGTCGACCGCCGCCGCAAAGAAGCCGAAGAAAAAGAATTGTCCGACAAAGAGCAGAAGATGCTTGATGAAATCGGAACCAATGCCTATATAAAGAAACATAAAGACGATTAACCAACCCTCAATCAGGAGAATAACAATGGCCTTTGAATTACCTGCTTTGCCCTATGCTATGAACGCTCTGGAGCCGTATATTTCGGAACGGACAATGGAGTTCCATTACGGAAAACACCACAAAGCTTATGTTGACAACCTCAATAAACTGATTGCCGGCTCCCATTTTGAGCAAATGTCCTTGGAAGAGATTATCCGCAAAACCGCCGGCAAAGCCGAATATGCCGGGATTTTCAACAATGCGGCCCAGGCTTGGAACCACGCCTTTTTTTGGACTTGCATGCAGCCGGGCGGCGGCGGGGAACCAACCGGCGAAATGAAGAAGAAAATTGAACGCAGCTTCGGCGGTTATGACAAATTCCGCGAAGAGTTTGCAACCGCCGCGACCACGCAGTTTGGCAGCGGCTGGGCCTGGCTGGCGGAAGATGAGGAAAGCGGAAAACTGAAAGTGATTAAAACCGCCAATGCCGATACGCCGATTGCCCACGGACTTAAGCCTCTGTTGACAGTTGATGTTTGGGAACACGCCTATTACCTGGATTATCAAAACCGCCGGCCGGATTTTGTAAACGCTTTTCTCGACCACTTGGCCAAATGGAATTAGACCCGTTGTTTTTTTTGCAAAGGCCGTGTCCCGGGCGGATACGGCTTTTTTGTTGCGAAAATAACCATAAAGTGCTATAATGAACCCAAGAACAGGGAATATGGCCATGGATGAAGAAAACGAAAACAAAGAAATTGAAAGAAACGAAGATGTTGCTGAAACCAACAGCGAGGTTAACGACTTTGTAGACAATTTCTTGTCGTCGGGAGATATTCAGGAAATTATTGAGAGCATCAACCCGGAAGATATGAATATTGACGATATTCTGAAGAATCCGCGTTTTAATGACGGCATGGCTAAAATTCTTGACAAGCTCCCCGCGTCGGAACGGGAAATGTTTGTTTCGCAGGCCAAAAATAAAATTACCCAAGTGGCGACAAATGTTTCCGGGCAAAAGAAAAAACAGGACGAGCAGGGCAAAAAAGAAAAAAATTCTTCCGAAAACCAAAGTTCTTCCCAAGGGCGATCCAATTCGGATATGTCGCTTGACGATATGCTGGACCGCGATAAAAACAAAGCAAAACCGCAAAAAGGCCAGGCCCGGAAAATGACACCGGCCCAAAGGGCTGAGTTTATCCGCAGAATGAGAGGCATGAAGCCGTCCCAGAATGTGGCCAAAACAGCGGAAGCCGGTGGAAGAGGATTACTTAAAACCCAAAGCAAAACCATTGGAAAAACTGCCGCCAAAGCTATAGGAAAAACTGCTGCCAAAACCGTCGGCAAAACGGCCGGAAAGGCTGTCGGAAAATCTTTATTGAAAAAAATTCCGGGGTTGAGCTTGGGAGCCGGATGCTTTTTTGCCTGGCAGCGGATTAAAGACAAAGATTATTTGGGGGCAGTTGGCGAAGTCGCCTCCGGGATTTGCGGCTGTATTCCCGGACTCGGGACGGCAGCCAGCGTCGGAATAGACACGGCTTTGGCCGCCAGGGATATTTCCCGCGCTTCCAAGCAAGCAGAAATGCCGGCGGCTGTACCGGGTCGTACTGATGTTTCCGGCAGGAAAACGCCGTCTAATGATTTAAACCGTCGGATTTTGCTGGAAAAAAGAGGAATTATCCAAGCCCCGAGAAATACGCCGGCTGTTCGCCCGACCCAGATGAATCCGCAAGTGCTGATGGCGCTGCGCGGTCATTCAAATTCCTGAGATTGAAAGCAAGACCGTTTTTTGGGGCTGCCGTGCCTGTCCGAAGATGACAAGGACAACGAGGGCGGCTTTGCCCTTACCTAAAAAAAATTCCCCTTGCATTTTCTCTTATTTGCATTAATCTTATTCTTGCATTCGGGTGAGCCGGGTGCGGAGTGTAGCAACTCCTTGTGCAGAAAGAAGCTCCTTTCATGGGGAGCGGCCGGAATAAGTATGCCTTGCGCATAACGAAGAAGGCTGACTGTTTCTGTACACAGTTGCTAACTCCCCACCTTGATTTCCTGTCAAGGTGGTTTCTTTTTAATCAGAAACCTAAAGGGAGTTTAGAACATGATATTAATCCAGAATATTGAAAACAAAACCTTTCGCAGGGCAATCGGCATTGAGTTTGCCAGGCTGCGCCGCGAACGCAATCAGGAAATTGAGAAAGTTGCCGCCGCCATCGGCGCTTATCCCGAAACCGTAGACCGGCTTGAGTTGGGATATTATACCGCTTACGGACTGACCGCCAGGTTGCTCAAATATTATAACAAAGACATCAAAATCGAGCTCGTCGACCGTGACTAAAAAAAATGCCCTGTTCAAAAACAGGGCATTTTTTTATTTGAGATAATTCAACAGCGAAACATTCATAACCTGTTGCAATACCGCATAAGATGCTTCTAAGTTGCCTGCTGCGATAATCGCCATGGCCGCGGCTTCGGTACGATCCGTGGTTTTGAGCGAAGAAACGCTGTCTTCCAAGTTTTTTTGAACCAATGTCTGGCTTTCCATTGTAGTGTTCAACACCACATAATTGGAATTTATTTTTGCCATAACGGTATATAAATCGCCGTTTTGCTGGGAAGACGTTTTTCCGCCGTTATAAATGCCGTCCTGCAACAGATCCAGAGCTTCTTCAACCCGGTTTCCGGCCCGGTCGACATCAATCAGCCCGTCAAATTCGTTGCGCGGATCTTTGTCATCAACCAAATTGCCCTGGGCAATTTCGCCCAACGCCCGGAACAGTTTCTCAAATGCCGGATCAGCAGCCGTAATGTCCATGGTTACGGACTGATTCTCCGAAATCATCCGCTCTGAAGACAGCGTCCCTCCCTGATAATAAGAGGAACTGCTCAGGCTCCATTTGCTGGATGCCGCAACGGTTGTGGTCTCCCCGGCAGCCGGCCAGCGGCTGTCATCTACGGAAACATAAAGCTCGGTACCGTCGGCGCTGACGCCGGTAACCTGGACTTGCGGAGAAATGTTGTTGTTAAATCCGTTCATGTCAACGACGCTGCCGACCGGAAGCGAGGTACTGAAGGTTACGTTTTGATCGGCTGTCGGCGTTGCATCGGCCTCAATCGGCGTTTCTTCGCTTAACGTGAGGGTTTTGCCGTCAGAAGAAACCGATTCGACAATATAAAATTTGGCATTGGTGCCGGCATCCGCGCCGCCGATAACCAGTGTATCTCCGGCTTTCAGGGTATTAAAAGCGCCGTATTGCGAAGCCATTACCGTATTCTTGTCGGCATTAAAAGTCAGCGAGCCGGTCGTTTCGGCTCCGGAAGTAACCGCCGTTGTCAAAAATGAACCGCCCGTCGCCTTAATAACGCCGGTGGACGGATCGTCGGCTTTTCTGGAGAGCTCTAAATCGCCAAGCTGCTTGGCGTCAAACTCCCAGTTGGAAAGATTGGCGTTGCCGTTGGTCGGGTATTGAATACTGGTGCCGTTGTAATATTGCTGAAATTCTTCCAATGTCCGAAACGGAAAATTAATCGGAGCCTGGTTGGAAACGCCGCCGCCGAACAGATATTTTCCGTTGGCCGACGTATTCAGACAGTCGACCATCGCCTGCATGGTCGAAAACGCCAGCTGTTGGAGCTGGGCCATCGCCTGCGCCTGGTCGCCGTTCATGGTATGCGGTTCGCCGGTTGTAACGCCGTCAACGTTTAAGACGGAAGACGAACCGTTGACCGTGTACAGCGGAAAAGTAACCTTATTTCCTTCAAAGGTGAATTCGCTGAAACCTTCCGGCGGATTGGGGACGTTTTCAAGTTTGCTCTTCAGGGCATTCAGAACTTCTTCGCCGTTTTTGGCTTGCGAAATATCAATGTTATTGCCGTTTCCGTCATTGGCAAAAGTGTATTTGACACCGTCAATTGTCAGCGTCTTGCCGACATAATCGGCCACATTGTCGCTGCCGAAAGTAATTTCGCCACCGGTATAATCAGGCGTAATCAGATCCAGATCATTGCCGCTGAAACTGGTCAGGGACGACTTGAAATCGTTAATCAGCTCATAAATGGATTCCATGGAAGTGTTCATGGCCTTGATTTCAATATTAAGCAAATCGTTGTTGGCCATAAAGTTCTTGGTCACGTTCAGCGATGCTTCCAGGCTGACGATGTTAAATGCGGTTGCGCCGTAGCCGGCATAAGTCGGCGATTTGAGACCGGTCGTTGCCTGAAAGCTGTACAAATCAAGCTGCTCTTTGTTCTTAAGGCTTGCGTTGAGCAGGTTAACATAACTTGCATAAGTAGGAACTCTCATAATTCTGCCTCCTATCTAACCATGTCGAGCAGCAAGTCCAAAATTTCTTTTGAAGCGGTAAACGCTTGGGCACAGGCTGCATAGGTTTGTTGAAAAATAATCATCTGCGAAAGCTCTTCATCAATGTCCACGCCGCTGACTTGCGCTTCTTTAAGCGAGATTGACGAAGTCAGGGTCTGCTGATACTCCAGCTCGGTAGACGCATTATTGGCGGCCGAAGCGATATTGCCGACAAATGTCGCCGCATAGTTGGCAAGGGTCGACTGGGTTTTGCCGATGGTTCCGGATTGTTCAAACGTCTGCGATTCCGCAAAAACCTTTGCCATGGCATTGGCAATATCGTTGGCGGCCTGATTCAGCTCATATTTTCCGGTGTTGTCGTTAAAAATCGGCGACCCGTTGGCAATCAGTTCCGGCGCAACCGTAATGTCTTCGCGGACACCGATAGTCGTGGAAATTCCGGCGTTTGACGGTTGCAGCCCGAGGGTGTCCAAAAGGCCGGTCTGCGGATTGTTCAGTTCCGTAATTTCCAGCTGGGCGCCGCCAACGTCCTCAATACGCAAAACATAACCGTTGCCGTTGGGGATTAAAGCTGCCCGAAGGTTCTGGTTTAGATTGGGATCGTTGTTAATTTTGTTGACGATGTCGCGCAGGCTGTCGTTTGAATCGATTTCAAGCTGCCCGAAGTCAATGCCGCGTTCGCTGTCCGAAAAGCTCAGCGTAACCGTGTCGCGAATGCCGAGATTGGCATTGACCGCCATAACTTTGGAGTCATAAATATATTCGTTGCTGTCGCTGACAAAAAAGTCATTCAGTCCGAAAAAGCTCGAAAATCCCTCGAACTCGCGATCGTATCCGTTGACGCCGTCAGCGTCAAAACTCAGTTTGACATCTTGCTGTTCCGCTCCGGCGTTGGAGTTGGCAACATCAATAATCCCGATGGAATAATTGCTGTTTTGAGTATTGATGTTAAGCTTGCCGGTTTTATCAAAGGTAACTGTAGCGTCCTGCATGTTCGGCGTATCGACGGTGCGCAGCCAGGCTTGCAAATCTGCCGCCATTTCCGAAAGCGTCCCTTCCGAGAAGCCGAGGTCCCCTTTCAGAGAAGCCGTAGAAACCTGATTGCCGTCCTCGTCAAAAATAACAAAGCGGACATCGCCTTCGTCAATCCTGATTGACTGTTTGTCCGGATCCAGGAAAGAACGGGTTCCGCTCAGTTCTGACGGCGTGTTCGGAAATGCGGTTCCCTGATTATGAATATGGTTGATGCTGTCTTTCAGAACCCCGGCCAGTTCGTCGAGCTGTGACTGCAATGAAGGCAGGGTATTGTCGCGGATTTCAATCAGCCCTTTCAGCTGTCCGTTGCGAATGCTGTTGGTAATGTCCTGTCCGTCAACGAAAATTCCTGAAATCGACCCGGCGGCATAAGAAGTCGTTGCGCTGGCCTGGGCAATCGCCGTATGCGAAAGCTTGTGCGGATCCCGGTCAAGCAGCGTTGCGCCGGAAGTCGTCTGAATCACAATCTCGCCGTTTTCTCTGGCATAATAGGTAATGTCAATATATCCGCTCAGTTCACGGAGAGCCATATCGCGCTGGTCTTCCAAATCCGGCACGCCTTCATAACCCAGAACCGTGTATTTGACAATGCTGTCGTTAAGCTGGGCAATGGTATCCAGGGTTTTGTTAATGCTTTCGACCGTATCGCGGATTTCAATGTCGGCATCTCCCCGGATTTTCTGAATTTCGGTAGAAACATAATTGAGCCGGGAGGTAACCGTCTGCGCCGAACTCAGCAGCGAATAGCGCCCCGAAGCCGAAGTGACGTCCGTAGCAAAGGAATCAAAATATTTCTGCAAATCCGAAACGTTTGCCGCCAGAGAATTGTCGCCCTGCGGTGTGCCGAGTAAGGTCTCGGTTTTTGAAAGATATTCGTTTTGCGCGCTGAGGTTTGTCGTCAGGCTGTTAGAACTCAGAAAGCTGCGCAGCAGTCCCTGATTAACGGTGCGTTTGACGTCTCCGAGTTTGACGCCCGCATTATAGCCGGCCAGAACCAGATTGTTCTGCTGGGCAGTTTTGCGGGTATATCCCTCTGTATCGACGTTTGCCACGTTGCGGCCGATGATTTCGAGCTGGTTCTGCGCTACTTTCATCCCGCTCAGGGCAGTTTGAATTCCGGATAATAATGCCATTGTCTCAACTCCTATAAAGTTCTGTTTACAGTCAGAGCGTTACTGTTGTTGTCAAGCGGAGAATACTTCCCCTGGCTGCCGTATGATGTCGAATTTGCGTTATTCGTAACCTTGGCAATATTGACAATTGAATCCATGACCATTTTATTGGTCTGCATTTTGGTCTTGAGCAAAATGTCGTTTTTGCGGATAAGCTCGTCCAGCTGCTGCGAAATGTCGCGCAGGTTGTTTCTGTCCGCCTCGGGAAGCGCCTTCAGGCTCTCCTGATTCTTGATAAAATAGGCGACCATGTTGCGATAAGCGGTTACGGTCTTGCTTTTTTGCTCATAAAGTTCGCTGACTTTGGCCAAATCAAATTTTTCCAAAGCCTCGTTTTCAGCCTGCAGCAACTGCGAAAAACTGCTGACAATTTCCTTAAAGTCGCTGACTTTGGCGGCTAAAATATTTTGTTCCTGGTTTTCCATAGTCCTTACCCCTGAATAAATCCGTTGTTTTCCATTTCCTGCATTTGCAGAATAGAGCGCATCACCTCGTCTTTGACGCCAATGCCGCCGGTCTTGGCCATAACTTTGCCGTATTCGTTAAACAGCAGCGAACGGTATATTTTTTCGGCATGGCCGCCGCCAAACATTCCGTCCGTGGAAATTCCTTCAAACATGGTTTCCATGGTCTTGGTGATAAAAAATGCTTCAAAATCTTCGGCAGCCTGGGCAATTTTTTCCCGGTTCTTGGAATTTTTGGCGTTGTTGAGAGTTTCGGCCGGGGCTTTCCGAACCGCAGAACCGTCAAACAAAGCGTTATTATATGTTCCCAAAATTTCCATCTTAAATCACCTCAATATCCGCCTGCAAAGCGCCGCTGGCCTTAATTGCCTGCAAAATGCTGATCAAGTCGCGCGGGCTGACGCCAAGCGCGTTCAGGCCGTTGACCAGTTCCTGCAGGTTTACGCCGGTGTCCAGAACGCTGAGCTTGCTGTCAATGCTCTCGTTAATGTCAATCGCGGTATTGACGCCGACCACCGTTTCGCCGTTGGAAAACGGCAGCGGCTGCGAGACAAACGGCACGTCGGTAATCCTGATGGTCAAATTGCCTTGGGCAATCGCCAGCTTATTGATTTTGACGTCTTTGCCAATGACGATAATCCCGGAACTCTCATCAATTACAACCTTGGCCGTTTGATCCGGCTGAACCTGCAATTGTTCAACCTTGGTCATCAAATCGACAACCCGGTTGCGGTATTCCCGCGGAATTTGCATTTCAATCGTTGCCGGATCAAGGGATTGAGCCAGATTGGTCCCCAAATTGGCGTTAATGGCATCGGCCACCCGCCGCGAAGTTGTAAAATCCGGATTGCGCAAAGCGATTTTAATCGTGCGCAGACTGTCCAGCTCAAACGGGATTTCCTTTTCAATGATCGCTCCGTTGGCAATCCGTCCGGAGGTCGGAACTCCGCGAACAACCGAAGTTCCGCCGCCTTGTGCGGCAACGCCGCTGACGGCGACCTGTCCTTGGGCCAGAGCATAAACTTCGCCGTCCGCCCCGGCTAAAGGCGTAGCCAGCAAAGTGCCGCCTTGCAGGTTTTTGGCATCGCCGACGGCGCTGACCATAACGTCAATGCGGCTTCCCTGGCGGGCAAAGGCCGGCAGGTTTGCCGTTACCATGACCGCCGCCACATTCTTGGACTTGATTTGCCCGCCCCGGGCATTAATCCCAATCTGGTCGAGCATGGAAATTAAACTTTCTTTAGTAAAATCAATAGACTTGATGTTGTCGCCGGTACCGTTCAGGCCGACAATCAAACCGTAGCCAACCAGCTGGTTGTCGCGAACCCCCTCAAAATCGGCGATGTCTTTAATGCGCGAACTGGCATGAGCCGGAGAAAAGAAAACGCTGCACAAAAGCAGGCATCCGGCGGCGGCAAAATCAAAAAATGTAACGGTTTTTCTAAACATCATCTGTTTTAATCCCAAATTTTTGGTTAAACTTATAAAGACAGATGCAATAACCGTGCCATTTTATCGAATAAGGTTTTTGTTTGTTTCTGTTCCCGATTCACATTCAAAAAAAAATATCTCCCGCTTGTGGGAGATATTTTTTAGTTGTGTTTTATATGGATCAGAGCTTGTTCATAATAACTTTTAATTTGTTCAACATTTCTCTGACCTTGGGCGTATCTTTGGCATCAATGTGACTGACCAGCCAATAAGGATGTTCCAAGGTAAACTCTGGCAGAACCTGAACCATCCCCTTTTCTTCGTTTCCGGAATTAATCGGATGCAGGCCGATTCCGATGCCCAAACGGTTAAGCTGGGTCAAAACGTTGGTTGAGTTGCTGACTGCCACAACCTTTTTGGCATGTTTCAGCAAATGATCCCATTCTTTCCACTCCGTGTTATATTCCTTTCTGTCGCAGATGTAGTGGTTTTGCAACAAATCTTCCATATCTTTGGGAGCACCGTGTTTGAGCACATATTCATCGGAAGCAAACAAGCCGAATTTAACGTCATGTCTGGATATAACAACCGATTCGGTGCTGAGCGGCTCCTTATAAACAATGGCGATGTCCGTTTCTCTGGCCAGGATGTTCGGCGTTTCGTTGGAGCAGGTGATTTCCAGACGCACATCGGGAAATTGGCCGCAAAACTCGGTCATTTGACGCGCCAGACAAAAAGAGCCGAGACCGTCAGTCATCCACAATCGGATGCAACCGGAGTATTGATGCGCTTCCAACGAATAGTTTTGCACACCGTGGAGCAACGCCTGCTGTCTGAGGGCAAACTTGTTAAGTTCAAGAGCAGCCTCCGTTGGTACCACGCCATGCGGAACATTAGAGAAAAGCTTGACTTTCAGCTTTTCTTCAAACTCATGCATCGCTGCCGAAACATTCGGTTGCTGCATCCCCAAACGCTGTGCCGCTTTTGTAAAACTACACGTTGAAATGGTTTCTTTTAATATTATTAAACTTTTAGTTATTGACAATTGTTCGTTTATATTCATATTATATATCAGTTATATAAAAATAACCCCTTCTAACCCCTAATATTTGCAAGTAAAATTGTAAGCATACAAATATTAGTATATAGTGAAGTAAAAGTCTATGGAAAAAGAGATTAAAATAAATGTCGTTAATTCTCTCGATGATTACCAGAAAGTAGTCGCCATACGCTCTATAGTCTTTGTTGGAGAACAAAAACTTCCTTATTCGGTAGAGTTTGGCACAAATGAACTCTGCTGTACATATATTTTAGCAACCGTCAATGGAGAACCCGCCGGAACCGTGCGTATTCATCAGTTTAAAGAATTTGCCAAGCTGGAACGCATGGCTGTTCTTGCCGAATATCGCCGGACACCGTTGGCCGAACAGATTCGCCAAAAGGCTCTTGATATTTGTAGTGCGAAGGGGATAACTAAAATTTACGGGCTTTGCCGCCGCGAACTTTTGCCCCATTGGTCAAAGTTCGGATATCACCCGGTTGAGGGTGCCCCGGGGATTAAACGCTCAAATATGGATTTGGTTCCTATCCTTGTGGATATCCAGGAAGCCAAAGACATTATCAAGTTTACTGACCATCCGGATCGTTTGATGGAGCAGGAAGGCGAATGGCGGGACAATTGTATGTACTTCCAGCAGCCATTCAACGTTAATGACCAAACCGCAGTAATTATAAGGAAAAGAAATGAGTTGCGCCAACAAAGAAAATCAAGTGAATATTGATACGGAATCTACTGAAATCAGCGTCGTTTATCGTGATTTGGAGCGGCTGAACCGTGCTCTTGGCAAAATGGGGTTGTTTCATACCCAGCTGATGCTTGAACAGGTTACCGCAGATTATGAGCGGGCTATCTTTCGCCGGATTTGCAACGAAAACAAAAGCAGAAAATAATTTCTGCTCAAATCTCCTTTCTCTGTAACTTTCTTTGGTTTTTGGACTGGAAATTTCTCCTTCCCGGCCGCACCGCTTTTGTCTCGGAGCTTCCTTTTGTATTATCATCTTTGTCCAAACTTTTCCCGGCACCGTCATTCTTGTTTTGAGAACGCTTGTCCGTTTCTCACAGTTCTGCCATCTTCAGCCCGGCATCAGCATTTGTTCCCGCCCAAGCATCCCTCAATTTTACATCAGTCCCTTTATAAGTATCATTCCTCATTTTTTCTGCCTAAAAAAACGAAGAATGACAACACAAAGACTGTCATCTTCGGCGGATACGCAGCATTAAACAGCCGGGGATTCCGGGAGTAATCCGGAGATTTGTTAGTAAAAAATAAATTATAAAAAGAAAAATAAAAAAGAGTGGAGAAAGGAGACCGAAAAAAGGCGGATTCAAACCGCCTTATCCTTTTCGGAAAGCAAGCTTTTCAACTCGTAGAGTTTTTCGAGCGCGGCCTTGGGCGTGAGGTCATCGGGATTAAGGTTTTCCAGAGCCTGCAATGCGGGTGCCTGTTTTTCAATCTCGTTTTCTTCTTTTTCGCGCACCGAAGCAAACAACGGCAAATCATCGGCCAGTCGGACAATATTGCGGCTCTTGCCGCTGTTTTCCAAAGAATCAAGCACTTGTTCCGAACGTTTGACCACCACTTTGGGCAACCCCGCCAATTTGGCAACATGAATACCGTACGAGCGGTCGGCAGCGCCTTCTATCACCTCGTGCATAAAGATAACGTCGTCTTTGAACTCTTTGATTTTCATACAATGCAGCGACATTCGCGGCAGTTTGGAAACCAAGCTGGTGAGTTCGTGGTAGTGGGTTGCGAACAAGGCTCGGCAACGGTTGACTTCATGCAAATGCTCGACCACCGCCCAGGCAATCGACAAACCGTCAAAGGTGGCGGTACCGCGCCCGATTTCATCTAAAATAACAAAAGAACGTTCATCGGCCTGATTCAGGATACTGGCGGTTTCGACCATTTCCACCATAAAGGTCGAGCGGCCGCGCGCCAAATCGTCCGAAGCGCCGACACGGGAGAAAATCTTGTCAATCACGCCGATATGCGCCTTATCACAGGGTACAAAAGACCCCATTTGCGCCATTACCGCAATAATTGCATTCTGGCGCAGAAAAGTTGACTTACCGGCCATGTTCGGCCCGGTCAGCAGCCAGATGGCATTCCCCTCGCCCAGTTTGCAGCTATTGCCGACAAAAGTGCCGCTGTGTTCGCGCTCAATGGCAAATTCGACAACCGGGTGGCGGCCGTTGACAATATCGAACTCCAGCGAATCGTCAACCAACGGGCGGCAATAGTGTTTCTCCAGCGCCAAGTCGGCCAGCGCTGCCCCGACATCCAATTCGCCGAGAGCCTTGGCCGTGCGCAAGATGTCGTTGGAAGCAATCATCACCTCCTGCGTCAGATTATTGAAAATTTCCAACTCGATGGCCAAAGCCTTGTCGGCCGCGCCGCGGATTTTGTTTTCGAGTTCCGAAAGTTCAATCGTGGTAAAACGGGCGGCGTTCAATACCGACTGACGGTGAATAAAGTCGATGTTTTCGAGCATCGCCGACGCGAATTTGCTTGGAACTTCCACAAAATAGCCGATGACATTGTTATATTTGATTTTGAGTTGGGCAATGCCGGTGGAAGCCGCGTACTTGTTCTGTAATTCCAAAATCAGCTTATGGCTGTCGTCTTTCAGCAGTTTGATTTCATCCAAGGCCGGATAATAGCCGGGACGGACAAACCCGCCATCGCGCGCCAGAAGCGGCAGTTCTTCGTCCAGAGCCCGTTCCAGATTGTCAACCAAATTGGCATGCTGACCGAGCTGTTCGATAATTCTGCGCAGAGAATCTGGAATTTCCTTTATCATCTGTTCGGAAGCTTCGCGGCCATAGCTTAACAACAGGTTTTTAATCCGCGGTACCAGCGCCAGGGCGGTTTTGATATTAGCCAGATCGCGCGGGCCGCCGCGGCCGACGCCAAGGCGCGAAACCGAACGTTCTAAGTCGGGGCAGGAATGCAGATAATCGCGCAGTTCATTACGAATATTATGAAAATTCATGAAAAATTCGATAATATCCAGGCGGCGGTTAATCTCCGCGATATCGACCAGCGGCGAAGCGACCCGCCCGGCCAACAGGCGGCCGCCGATGCCGGTAACGGTGCGGTCGATAACCGCAAGCAGCGAGGTGGTTTTATCGCCGCCGAAAGAATCCAGCAGTTCAAGGCTGCGGCGGGTGGGGCCGTCAATTTCCATCACCTGGCGCTCCAAAATTTTCTGCGGCTTTTCAATCACCGGCATCTGCCCGCGCTGGGTATTTTCCAGATAATCGAGCAAAACGCCGGCAGCGGTAATTTCCGCCCGGCTGAAGCTGCCGAAAGCATCTAACGTTTCGACCTTGAATACCGATTGCAGGCGCAGTTTGGCATTTTCGCTGTTAAAACGCGCCTGCGGCAGCACGGTCAGTTTGTCGCGATATTCGTTAAGCAGCTGAAAAATATCGGGATTTTGCAGATAGGTGTCAGAAACGACAATTTCCACCGGATTTAAGCGCGATAACGCCATGCCCAGCAGATTTTCTTCTTTTTTGCCCTCAATACGGACTTCCTGAGTACAGAAGTCGCCGGTTGAAACGTCAATCCAGGCCAGCCCCAGCGTATTTTGCTGCTTGGCAACGGCAAACAAAAAATTGTTGCGTTTGGCATCGAGCAGGTTGTCTTCGGTCAGGGTACCGGGCGTTACCAAACGGATGACCTCGCGTTTAACAATCGACTTATAACCGCGTTTTTTGGCTTCTTTGGGGTCTTCGACCTGTTCGCAGATTGCCACCTTGAAGCCTTGGCGAATCAGCTTGGCAAGGTAGCTCTCGTAGGCATGAAACGGTACGCCGCACATCGGGATATCGGCGTCCTCATATTTGCCGCGTTTGGTCAGGGCAATATCCAGCGCTTTTGATGCCGTTACCGCATCGTCAAAAAACAGTTCGTAAAAGTCCCCCATGCGATAGAAAAGAAGATAGTCTTTATGCTCGTTCTTGATTTCCATATATTGAGCCATCAACGGGGTTATGGCCGGTGATTTTTTTTCAGTCATACGCTATTATGTTAAATTAAAATTAAACTTGTTGTATCATACTATATTTTAAGGGTTCGTCCACATTTTTTTGAACTTTATACGATAGGTTACGCCGATGTTCCGATTTGTCCGCAACATTTTCAGCATTGAAAGGGATTCCCGGTTTGTGGCGCGGATTTTGTTCTTATCCGCTCCGACGGCGCTGGTGTTTATGGTTTTGGTGCTCTTAAAGCTCATAAGCCCGCTGCTGGCAATCATTTCACTGGCATCAGTAGTGGTATTTAACCTTTTGATGTTGTTTCCGATTACCTTTGAGCTGCAACAGATTAAGAAATACGTTTCAAATCTGGCCGCCGGCGGAGATTTTGACGAGAAGACCATGTCGCTTTCGGAAAAAGATGCCCGCGAGATTGTCAATGCCGTCAACGCCATGCACAGTTTTTGGGCACACAAAACCGACGCTCTGGAAGCCCAGACCATTTCCGACACCGCCGTTCTCGACAGCCTGCCCGACCCGATTATGATGATTGACCGGGCCGGCAATATCCTCGGCGCCAATCTTTCGGCCCGGACGCTGTTTGGCAAAAACGTTACGGACAAAAACGTCGAAAAGCTTTTTGCCTCCTCCAGCTTTATTAATGCGGTGTTTAAGGTTCTGAACAAAGAAAGCAAGTCCGAGAACCTGATTTTTTATGTAAAAAAACCGGCAAACCAGAAGCTTTATGCCCATATCAAGCAGCTGCCCTGGCTTTCCAAAGGGCGCGCCGTGGCGGTGATTTCAATTTATGACATGACCAAGTCGATGAAAATCGAAAAAATGCAATCGGACTTTGTGGCCAATGCCAGCCATGAGCTGCGGACGCCGCTTTCCATTATTTCGGGGTTTATCGAAACGCTGCAAACTTCAGCCAAAAACGATGCCAAAGCCCGAGAGCAATTTTTGAAAATCATGCAGGAACAGGCCGAATTTATGGCGGCGCTAATCGAAAACCTGCTTTCCCTTTCCAAAATTGAGCTTAATCATGATCAGCGGCCCGATGAAACCGTCGATGTTTTGGAAATTGCCGAAGATGTTGCCGCCTCCCTGTCACAAAAAGCTGCCGAACGCAAAATAAAAATCAAAATTGACTTTGAAGACAACGTTCCGGAGATTACCGCCGACAAAGCCCAAATCCGCCAACTGTTGCAAAACCTGACCGACAATGCGGTCAAATACGGCGTCAGCCAGAGCGAAGTCAAAATCGGCATCAGCAAGGCTGCGGCCATCCCCCTTTCCAAAAGCCACAAAGTGGCGGCAGGCGAAGCCGTTGCTATTTCCGTCAATAACAAAGGCACCAAAATCAGCCCCGAAGACCTGACCCGGCTGACCGAGCGTTTTTACCGCATGCAGGAACACAAAGACCTTAACATCAGGGGAACCGGGCTGGGGCTTTCCATTGCCAAACAGATTATTCTGCGCCACCGAGGGAATCTGACTGTGACATCCACTTCTTACAACGGCACGACCTTTACGATTTATTTGCCGGTATCGCAGGAAGAAGACATAACGGCGGCATAGTCGTCGATGTCTCTTTCGGCATTGCTTCCCATTGTCAGCACCAGATGATAAATAAGCCGATGCAAACGCGGATTTTTGATTTTGTTAAAAGCATTAACCAGCGTAATCGCCTCTTCGCGAAGCATCGGATCGGCAACGGCATCGTCGGCCGTTTTTCTGCTGCCGTCCCCCAGGCTCAGGCTAAGCGGCGAACCGGCGCTGACGTCTTCGTCCATTTCATCAAAAAAATAACTGACACGGACATTCAGAACTTTGCTGATGTCAAACAAGCGGCTGCTGCTGATGCGGTTCAAACCGCGTTCATACTTTTGAACCTGTTGAAAGGTTAACCCGAGCTTGTGTGCCAGAGTTTCCTGACTGATACCGAGCAAGTTGCGGCGCAGGCGCATGCGGCGTCCGACATGCAGGTCGACCGGATGCGGGCTGCCGTCCGGCTGGCGGCCGCGGATGCTTTTCTTTTGGGGCTGCTTTTCCATCTCATTCTCCTCGAAAAAAAATCCGCCTTATAAGCAAGGCGGAGGAGCTGAAAGCTGTGTTACGCAGCGGTCTTATTCGCGCAAAAAAATGCCTTATATCGAACCCATCCTCCACGGAGAATGTTAAAAATGTCTATATTGTTTTGTAACATAAGGCTTTCAGACCTCATAACACTTAACAGCCAAAGTATATTGCAAAATTATTACTTTGCAACAATTTTAAATTCCAAATTCTTGGATATGAGGATTTTTCGCGCTATTCACAGTCCTGAAAGCAGGCCATGCAGCCGAAACCATGCAGTCTGACTGCACAGCCGCAATCCGGCTTCTCAAACCGAGCAAAACCGAATTCTGTAACATAGGCTTTCAGACCTCTGAGCTTCTGCTCGTTTTAAGTATATTATCCTTTCCTGATAATTTGCAATATATTTTTTGCCTTAATGCAGATTATTAATTGAAATAATCAAATTTCACACTTCATTTTTTTCAAAACTGCAAACTTCATTTTCTTCAGGCAACGCCTTTTTGTAAAAATGCATAAAAGTTACCGGTTTGATATCCGTGGCCTTATATACCTGTTTGCGGATTTTGGCGCGGATATATTCGCTTACGGCCGTTTCCCGGTAATTAAGCTTGACAATTTCGGCAGGAAGGGACTTTTTGACATCTTCACCGATTTTGGCAGCCAATTCGTTCCAGGCGTTTTCTTCCAAAATATCAATGGAGCTTATCTGCAAATCTTCCAGCTGCCATTTTTCATTCAGAACAGCGCTGATAAACAGGCTGCAATTATACGCAATCCGCTTGCGGTTTTTAATCAGCTGAGAATTCAGATCGGTTATCTGGTTGCGGTCTACGCCCAAGTGGCCGGTCGGAACTTCGCTGACGATTTCGGCGCTGCCGTTCAGCAGCCGGACGACGTCTCCGTCTCGGACGACGATCACGTCGCGGACTCCGAGTTCTTCGGCATAACGTTTTTGTTTGCGAATGTCGCGTTTGTCTCCGTGCACGGGAATAACCGCCTTGGGCTTGAGGATTTCAAACATTTTTTTGATGTCGTCGCGACAGCCGTGGCCGGAGGTGTGAACCAAGTATTCTTCAGAAGAAATGACCTCAACGCCGGCATCGCGCAATTTTTCCTGCATTCGCTCGATTTTTTCTTCATTGCCGGGAATAATCTGCGAAGAGAAAATAATCGCATCACCCTTGCCGAGTTTGATATCCTTATTTTCGCCGTTGACCAGGCGGGTCAGCCCGCTGCGGTAATTGCCCTGAGACCCGGCACAGATATAAAGCATCTTGTCCAAAGGAATATCCGCCGCCTGTTTGGCTTCGACATAAGGCGGCAGGTCTTTCAGATAGCCGCAGTCTTTGGCAATATTCATGTTCTGCATCAGGCTCATGCCGGAAATGACCGCGGTTCTGCCCGCGGCATCGGCCGCCATAACCAGACTTTGCATTCGCGCGATATTTGATGAAAAACAGGTGGCTACCAGCGTATTTTTGAATTTTGGCACCAATTCCATCAGGCTTTTGCGGATTTCGAGCTCGGAGGGTTCGGCTTGGGCATGCGCCATCAGAATCGAATCGCCGACATAGAGATCTACCCCTTCGCGCCCGATCTCTTCCATTCGTTTGTAATCGGTTTTCATAAACTCAATGCCGCAATCGTCAAAACGCCAGTCGGTGGCATGAAAAACATTGCCGTATTTGGTTCGGATCATTAGCGCCGAATTCTCAGGCAAAGAATGGACTACCGGCACAAACTCGACTTCAAAATTCTCCAGTTTTACGATCGGATTTTCATTAACCGAGTGTATCTCCACCTCGCCGTCCAGCTTATATTCATGCAAACGGGGCAAAATGTGGGCAATCGTAAAATCAGTAGCATAAACCGGACATCTCAACCGCGGCCAGACATGGGCGATGGCGCCAAAGTGGTCTTCGTGCGAGTGGGTAATAAACAAAGCGTCAATATATTCCCGGTTATTTTCCAAAAACGACGCGTCGGCGAAGCCCAGTTCAATTCCCGGAAAGTCATCATTCAAAAAATCGTATCCGCAGTCAACGACGATTATTCTGCCGTCAACCATATAGGCATACATATTCATGCCGACTTTTTCGGCACCGCCCAGGGCTGCAAAATGCAGTCCCTCATTCATCAATTCATTCATATATTAATTATTTCCTTTTTCAAAAAACACATCTCCGGCGCTGATTTTTTCAATTTTTCCGTTTTTTTCCAGCAGCAGCAAACCATTTTCGTCAACGCCGGAAAAAATTCCTCTTTTTTCGGTTTGTTCCTGCACGATTTTTATTTCCGTTCTCAGGCCGGCGGCCAAACTCAGCCACATTTCCCGCAACGGAAGAAAACCTTCATTGCGCCATTTGTCCCAAAGCTCATCAAAACAGCTTAAATACAGTTTCAAAAATTCGACCCTTTCGGTCAGAATTCCCGCTTCACGCAAGCTGACTGCCGAATAGGATTGCCCTGGCAAATCCGGTGCCGCGGCAATATTTACCCCAATGCCGGCAATGACATAGCCGCCCTCGCCTTTTTCCAGCAATATTCCGGAAATTTTGCAGCCACGCACCAAAACGTCATTCGGCCATTTTATACGCACGTCTTCGGCGGGGGAAAGTTTCAGAATGCTTTGCGCCAATGCCAAGGTTACGATAAAAATCAACTGCCCCGGCCAAGCCAGGGGAACTTCAATCCCCAAGGACATAAACAGATTGCCCTCCATGCCGACCCAACTGCGGCCGCGGCGGCCCCTTCCATTATTTTGGCGGACGGCGGTGATGACGAATTTGCCGCCGCCGGCAACGGCGCTGTATTTTCGGGCTTCGTCATTCGTGCTGCCGGTTTCCGGCAGGTCAATCCATTTCCAATCTTTCATATCCGGCATTATACACATTAAAACACAGTAATCAACATTTTTTCAAAATCGTTCATCAGGAGCCGAGGGTGAAGCAAAGAAACGACCACCACCAGCAGATTGACAAACAAGAAGACGTAAATTCCCCGGTCGGTCCGGTCAAAATTATTAACCGGGCTGTCAAAATACATAAACTTGGCCATGCGCAGATAGCCGTTGGCAATCAGAATCAGCGACACCAAAACTGCCGCGACCAGAATATAATTCTGTTCCAGCACCAGATTGTTGATGACCGAAAGTTTTCCCAAAAATCCCAGCATCGGCGGACTGCCGATCAAAGAAACCATAAACAGCAGACAGGCGGCGGCAATATACGGTTTGACCTTTGACAAACCGGAAATTTCTTTGAGTTCATCAAGGTATATGCCTTTGCTTTTGAGACCCAGAAAGGCCGTATAGACCCCGCTCATGGCCAGGACATAGACCAACAGATATACGAATGAGCTGAAAACGCTGTTGGCGCTGAAACTAATCAGGCTTATCAGCAGAAAGCCGACATGAAACACCGTACTGAATCCGAAAAAACGGCGCAGGTTGTTTTCGCCGTTGACACCGGCCGCTCCCAGCAGCAACGAAAGCAAGGCAAAAATAATCAGAGCCTGTTGAAACTGCGGGTAAACCGGCCAAAAGACATTTACCGTCAAATCGACCAGGCTGGCAAAATATCCGAATATCGGTATCAGGGTTATCCAACCGCTGACCGGAAGGATTGCCGCCTTCACAACGTCAAGATACCAAAAATGAAACGGTGCCAAAGCCAGAGAAAACAACAAAACGGCCATAATTAACCCTACCCCGGCCAAAGCTTCGGCGTTTTTTCCGCTTTGCTGATGCAGCGCCAGCTGGACATTGCCATAATCCAGAGAGCCGCAGGCTTGCCACAACAACACACACCCTGCCCCGAACAAGAGGCCGAAAAACAGCACGCTGAGCAGATAATTGCGGCAGACAGCGCCGGTCTCTTCGGTTTCCGGGCTAAGGCGAAGCAGGCAAAAATTGAACAGGCTTATCAGCAGCCAAGCCGCGGCCATTACCCCCAGGTTGAGGCTGGAAATCATAATGCTTAATGCCGCCAGCGAACTCAGGCAGAGGGCATAAAAACCCAAGGAAGACCGGTCTTCTATCAGAAACCACTTGCAGCTTAAGGCAAACCAGAGCAGCGACAACAAGTAGATAATGACTTTGAACAAGCTGGTATAGAGGCTGTTTTCGTAATATTGCGGGTAACCGCTGCGATTATAGAGCACAATGGTAAAAATCAGTCCAAAAAGTAAAAAATATTTGGAGAGCGTAAAATACGTCTTCGGGGTTGCCGAGTCACGAAAACGGCGGACCAGAAGCATCAGCGGCAAAGCCGCCAACAACAGGAATTCGGGTAGAAAAGTTATAATCCGCTGCGCCATATTTTCCTCCTAAACACCCAGAAACCATAATGGTTTTACTGAGGACATCAGCAAGATAAACATAATTATCATCAAAAAAGCGTATGACCGCCGGGATATGTCAACAACACAGGGTTTATCGGGACTGACGCGGCTGCGGTCCTTGAGCCGGTATAAATCTTTTAACAATGCTCCCGACACCAGCGTCAACGAAAACACCACTAATAATCCCATATTGAGGTTTTTGCCCATCAGCCGGGAGACAATCAGAAAATTATTCAGAAACAACGATGAAACCGGAAGCCCGACCGCCGCCAAAATAAAAAACGAATAGACGAAGGAAATCCTCGGAACGGCACAGAGACTTCCATCGGGATTTATACCTTTTTCCTCTTGTTCAAAATGCAGATAATCGGCCAAAAACTCCAGCACGGCTATGATTATCAGATAACTGAAACAGGAAAAGGCTATATTCATCCGCGTCAGCTCGCCATAATTCAGAAGCGCCAGCAGGTACATAATATAATATACCGTAATATAAGAGAAAAATTTATACTGGACATCGCGATTGGTGAAACCGATCAGAGCGATAAAGACCATGGTTATTACCGCAACAATTTCCAGGCCCGAAACATAGAATGCTACCGGAGCGCTGATTTCTTGAGGCAAAAAGCGCATAAAGCCGTAAATCCCGGTCAGGGGCAATATGTTTGTCATAATAAAGACCAGAGGATTGCGGATATTGGAACTGATTGAAGATATCCAATAATGGAACGGCCAGATCGGAATACGCGACAAGAATGAAATAAATATGGATGTCAGCATAAAATATTCAATTTTTGCTCCCAGTTTCAAACTTCCGAAGCGGCTGATTTCCAATAATCCGTCCTGATGGTTGTAGAGAATGATTACCGCCAGGAACAGCACTACCGAACCCAGAAAATTATACAGAAAAAACCGATAGATAACACCGTCCCGGCGGATATTTCCATAAATGCCGATCAGCATAAACAGCGGAAAGAGCATGGCTTCAAAGAAAATATAGAACGAAAAAATATCCGCAGCCAGAAAGAAACCGGTTACCAAGCTCAGAAACAACAGGCCGAAAATCATCATGGCCTTTTGGCGGGGCTGGCGCCGCACGCCGAACAAGCCGATAATAAAGGCAATATGCACGGCCATAATGGTAACAACCGAAAAAATATCCGCCCCGAATATGATGTCAATATTCGGATTTTCGAGCCAGTTAAAACGCTCAATCAACTGCAGTCCGTTTTTTTGGAGGTCAAGATTATAGAAAACCCGCAAAATCAGAACCAAATTGGCTCCCACCGAAAACAACGCCACATTGAAAGCATTGTGCCCGCCGCCGTTTTCATCTTCTTTGGAAGAAAGCGCAAAAAGCATTCCGACAAACGGCAACAAAATGATTACGGACAAAAGAGATAAGCTGTCTATCATGGCCGCACCTGCAAAAACATAAAGATAATTCCCAATCCGACGACAGTCATAACAACGTATCCCAACAGCCGGGGCGTATGAATCCGCTGCGAAACGTTTATCAGCACACCGGTCAGATTTGAAAAAGAATTGATAATGGTTCGCTCAATCAGCAAAAAGTCTACAGTCAGCCACAAAATCCGTCCCAGAATATTCAGCGGCGCAATTACGGCAAATTCATAGAACCGCTCAAAAAACTCGGACAACTGGATTTCGTCCCGCTCATACAAAGCGGCCAACGGCCGGAGCGGATAAAAAGCAACCAGCAAAACGCAGAAAATGACGGCAGCGGCCAGTTCCCAGCGATACCAGCCGCAATTCCAAACGGACCAGACAGAAATTACTGCCAAAGGCAGCCACGACAAAGCGCCGGGATTTTTCAAAAATGCCGAAACCCGTTCATCGCAACAGCTTTGCCCAAAGAAAATCTGCCGAAACAAACAGGAAACTATCAACAGCATACTGCCGTTCAGCAGCCAAAACCATATCCGGCCGGCAGACGCGTTTTCGGTTTCGGCGCCAAGGTACTGAAAAACGGCAAAAGACAGGATTACGCCCAACAGCATCAGAAGCCACAACTTATTCCAAACGCCGCCCATTCGGGAAATATAAATTTCATCAGAAAACGAACGGACAACCAGCTGAAGCCATGCGTTTAGCAAATAAAACAGAACCAGCAGCCCGCCCATTCGCGACAGCGAAAAATCCTCCGCAGATACGGCAAGGCCATAAACAAATCCCCATAAAAGCATATTTAAGCTTAAGGCTTTTTCTTTGACATTATCGTATATCAACATTCCGCCAAGCCCATAAGCCATTGAAGCTGCTGCAAATATCCGGATTATAATCCGGCATTCTTCAAAATTTGAAAACAGCGACTGCGTTTTGGCAAAGAGAATCAACCCGGCCGCCGGCGTTACGCAGTAATTAAGGAATATCAACCGATTAAAGCTCAGATTGCGATAACTGAAAATTTGGTTATGAAACATAAACAAGCCGGATTTGATAAAAATCCCCGCCAACAGCAAAAGGGCAACCAATCGGCGATTGCTGCCGTGCCCGGCATAGAGAGGAAGCATATTGAGATCAATGCTGTTTTGGGAAGCATAAACAATGCTGAAAGCCGTAAAAATTATCATATCGGCGGTTAAATTATAAAAAACATAAGTCTTTTTGCTTTCAAAATTATTGATTATGTATAATCCAACAATCCCAATCAGCGACGAACCAACCAAGAGCAGCAGCAAATTATTGCTGCCAATCAACAAAAATAAAAAAGCGACATCAAGCAAGATCAGGCTGCCCAGCCGCCCCCGCTGTTCTTCCTGAAGACTGAACATCGTATTGTACAAAGACAAAACCGCCATAGAAAAAAACGGAAAAATCAGGGCATAGAGGGCCGGCGAAGAACTTAGATCAATATCCAGATAAAGCTGTTTATATTCCAACACCCGATAAACAGACGCATGTGTTCCGCCCAGCTGCCAATTTTCGTAAAAATTAAACAGCAACAGCCCGCCCACGGCAAAGAGCAGCACAGAAACGAATCGCGAATAACGTTCTTTCGGGAGGATAACGGCCAAAAACCCGGCTGCCAAAAGCAATATGAACAACTTAGAAATCATCCGGACGGACTTTCATAATTTAAGACATTGCCAATATAACAAAAAATAAGGGCTTTTAAAGCCCTTATTTGACTACATCTGTACAACTTATGCGGATTTCATCAACGCATCCAAATCCTTGACCAAACGCAACGGCACATCATATTCGCGCGCAACTTCATCCCCGTCAATTTCCACCATCAAGACTTTTTCAACAGACTTCAAAGACGGACGAGCACGAGGATCAATATTATCAAGCAAAATAGCACTTTCACGGCTGCGGTATAACAAAGCCACGGCGCCGCCGTCATATACCAAACGGGGATTTTCAGGACCGCCTTCGCGATATTTAATGATAATCATGATTTCGCCGGCATTGTTTTCCAGAATATCATATCTGCCTTCTTGTTCTGAAACTGCGTTATCCACCATTTTACCTCTCTTACTAACGTAAATTATGAAATTATGGGCATGCTAACATAAATTTATTAACAAATCCAATAGAAAAATAATTTTTTTAACTTTTTTGATTTTTTGTGTTGACTATCATTTTTTTATCCTCTATATATGACCTCGTCGTTATGAGGGTGCGTAGCTCAGCTGGTAGAGCATTTGACTTTTAATCAAAGGGTCTCGGGTTCGAATCCCGACGCGCTCACCAATTAAGGAAATCTCTGCAGAAATGCAGAGATTTTTTTGTGCGCTAAGACTTAGGAAATCAGGGGATTTGAGAGATTTGAAGGCGGGATTTTAGTCTAAGGAGTCCCGCCTTAAAAGGCTAAATTTCGGTCTAAATGGGCAAAAAGTCTACGTTATGTAGGGACACCTTAGACAGTGTCCCTACATCGGTTTTATTGGTGTTGAGGGGAAAATAGTTAAAATCGGTTCGTGAGTAAAAACCGCTTATCGGTCGGCTGAAAATATAGGTTTTCACGAACTTTTGCATCAAAAAGCCCTATATTTAATTATGATTATATATTGGCCGATTTCTGGATTATGATAAGATTTCGATAAATCAATCAAATAAGGAAATTTATTATGAATAAATTTAACTGGATAATTGCTGCCTGATTTACGCCAGAATTTTCCCTTAACATCCAAGATTATATGCTAGAAAACAATCCTGCCTGTAAGGATAAGAATGATACGAATATTTAGCAGCGTATAAAAAACTTCAGGTTAACTGAAACTTTTTAAGCTTTTATACTGTTATTCCATTTATTGTAAATGCTTTTCCATCAATTCTAACAAGCGATTAATGTTGGCAGCCATACCGTTGAACCATTTGTCCGAATGCAGCCGGAGCTGATAACCTGAAGATGTACCTTTATGCGTCATGTTGTGAATCAATTCATAATTAAATACTTACTGCTGAATTTCCTGCTCGCGCTTCATCATTCCCATGACATGAGCAACTTCATAAATAACTGCCTCGCGCGGGGTTTTGAAATTGAGTTTGTTAAAGTTTATTTCGGTCATATCCCCCCCCTTTACTTACTTAAAATATCCCAGACAAGTATTGATTTGCAGATTGGGCGTATCAAAGGCATCCCATACCTCATCGATAAGAGAGTTACCGTGAGTGATGCGGACAGACAACCCGAGTATGCCGAGTTGCAGATAAGCCATATTGACGCAAAGGCTGTCAATATCGGTGGCAAGAATTGCCAGTTTTCCGCCAAGATCGGTCATACCCTGCTTTTGCAGATGACGAATCAGACCGATGATCATTGCCCCCGAACCGCAAGCCGGTTCGGCAACAGTTACATAAGGCTTTCCTTGCGGCAAGCCATCACCAAAAGCCACGGCAGCCATAAACTCGCAGACATGAATCGGCGTGAAAAACTGCCCGTGAAAGTGCTTATCGAGCCGCATTTGCCCGAAATAACGGCCGAGATAATCATCCGGCTGCCAAGCCAGAAGCTCGGACAATGCCTTAATCATATTTAAAATAAGGATAATCTGCGGCTGTTTATAATATTTTGCCCGTTCAAAATATTCCGTGTGACATTGTTCGTACTTAGGCATATACCGAGCCAGCAGCGGTTCCTGCATGCCGAAATTATGAACGATGCACCGCCCCAACAGGCAGAAATCGTCAAAAACGGTATGCAAAGCCCGGTTACTTTCTGCAGATAGCCGGTCAAACATTTTGAAAAATTCGGCTTCTTTGGCCGAGCCGCCGCCATAAATGAATGTATCTTCAGCTGGAGCGTTAGGTTTCGAATCTAGTGCTGAAAGACGCCGAACTTCAGGCTCCGGCACAGAATGCGGTGGAAACCGAATGGCAGGCGCCTGAAGTGTCGGAAGCGTGAAATCAAAAGCAAGCTGGTCTGACATTTTGCACCCTCTCTATATATAAATTAAGTGTGAGGGTTGCTTATACGTCAGCATTAGTCCAGTTGTTTATCGGGCTTTCCCCTGAAACTGCCGCAAAAATTGAAATCCTTGCAAACCAACGCATTGCGGAAGCCCCCTCCCCGGGGGAGGGGAGTTTTTTCTGAAAAAAGGAAACAAAAAACCCCGGAAGAAACCGGGGTTTTGAGTCTGTGGTGGGTTAATCGAATTTTTGTTCGTTATAAGAAAGACCGAGAATTTTGTAGACTTCGCACATCTGGGAAAGAGAAAAATTTTGTGACGGGTAATCACGCAGGTGCCGGAACATTTGCTGCACCAATTTGTAATCAGCTGCGGTCTGTTGACTGGCAAAGGCCTGCCCATAAAACTCCTGACACTGGAAAGTATAGCGGTCAATTTTATACGTTTGTCCCCAATCGTTGACCGCAGTTATATAAAGGCGGCCGATTTTGGTTATTTTCAGGAATATACCTTTCTGACGGCTATCATTGGGCTCGATCCAGATTTCATCATTAAGTGCATAAGCTTCTAACATATTTTTATCTCCTGTGTTTGAATTTGGGAGCGGACTGCACCGCTCCCGAGCGGTTGGGTTCACTGTTGTTCCGGTGTGAAGCCAAGTTTTTGCATTTCAGAAAGAATAAGCGCATCTACCTTCTGGGCAATCTCGGCAAAGCGTTCAGTTAAGAAAGCGTCCATTTTGACATCCTGACGTTCACCGTAAAAACGATCGCGTTCTTCCCAATTCCGGATATCCGGCACTTTGACAAAGGTTTTGCTGCCGCTGGAGAAACAGTTGATTCTTATCTCCTGCCGAAATGGCCGGCCAAAAGAAGACGTATACGGATCATGGCTGACGTCAAAACCGCCGCCGGCATATTTGAATTCCACATCATTTTTCATTTTATGTTCCTTTCCTAAACTTCGGGGCAACCCCGTGTCGCCCGCTGATGTGTTTGTTTTTGCTTAATGTTTCGTGATTGTCCAGTTATTTGTTGCAAAAAAGGTTCTTTTTCAGATAAAGAAAATATGCGCTTGCAAGTTACAAAAACTTCCGTTAGACTGGCGGTGTTTGGTTGTTGGAGATCCGCAAACTCCACTATCAATAAGATTTATCCTAACGGAATGGATATATTTCGTTAGCCTTTGAAAGGCATATATCTCGACTTGATGTAAGGTCGGGATGCTTCCGACTATACAACAAACATAATGTCGGAGGTTTTGCCGATGGCATTATGTTGAAGGTCGGAGGATCATTTTTAGGATAGTGATTTTTGCGGACATACCCGACCACCTTTCAGGTGGTCTTTTTTTTGAAAGGAAATGTCGTGCAAGAGCTGTTAGATTTTATTTCCAAAGAATGTCAGATAAAACTTGGCGAAAATCTGCACTGGGCCAGGAGAGAGCAACTGTTGGGCATTGAAGACGCTGCGGAAAAAGCCGGATGCAGCGTGGAAGATATCGATGCGCTGGAAACCGGACGCAAAGGACTTGACCTGACGCTGGTTTGCAAGCTGTTGAAGCTTTATAAAGAAAAACTGTACATTAACGTGGAGAGCTACAATGACTGATATGCCAATTTATTACGCCAGCGAGCTCAACCCAGACACCTGCCTGAATATTGCCATGTTTCTTTTTGCAACCCGGCGAAACAGCAAGCTGACAATTACGGAAGCAGCGGTGCGTACCGGCCTGTCCGTTAAAGATGTGGACGAATTGGAAACGCAAGCCGGGCAATATGATTTTGCAAAAATCGCGAAGCTGTTGGATTTATACAGGAAAAAGCTGCCGATGTCGGCAAAGAGTTTAAAACGAATGCCCAAAACGCTGGCAGGCAGATATTTTGAGGGTTAAAAGAAAAGCCTCATTGCTTTTGGGCAACGGGGCTTTTTCTTTGAAAGGTTTAATAATTCTGGTTACAGGGGTTCGTGGGATCTCCCGGATCGTAATCACGAGGTTCACTCTTGATACCAAGCTTTTTACTGGCCCAGATAACCGGATCGGCGACAACCGTTCCGACCAAACCGATACCAATACTCCACACACGTCCCCAACCGGACATTTCACTATCGGTCAGCCCTTCTTTGAGAATATCAGAGAAGTAGCCTCCTTCATCGTCGTCATATTTTCCCATAATATTAAGTTTTAGGGGTTAGACAATCAAATTATATAATAGATATAATCATTTACAGATGCATACGAATATTGGTCATAAAATAGTATTACCGCAAAAAATGTCAAGCAAAATACGATTTGGCAGCAAGCTTTATTTTTTGTTTTAGTATATTGATTTTATTTCATTTATTAGCTGGACCTATGCATTTGTTTCTGGCTTTCCCTGAAATACTGGGATTCTGGCGGCAGGTTGACCGCAACCGCTATCGGCAAGACCGGATTCCTTACATTCGCCGCTGCCACCGGATATATTATCGGAGAGAGTATGTTTATGCTTACAAAGAAAAGTTGGAGAAAAAGAAAAACGGAAATGCCCGAAATAAAATAACAGCGAAAAACCGTTATTTTAATTGACTTACGGCGGAAAATCGGCTTAGATTCCATTGTCAAATAACATATAGGAGTTTTATTCATGAACAAAAACGAACTGATTGACAGCATGGCTGCGGAAGCCGGTATGACCAAAGCTGATGCCGGAAAAGCGTTGGATGCATTCATCGCTTCCGTTACTGCAGCTCTGAAAAAAGGCGACGAGATCCGCTTGGTCGGCTTCGGAACTTTCTCGGTTTCCAAACGTGCCGCAACAACCGCACGCAACCCGCGCACCGGTGCCGAAATCAAAGTTGCAGCAAAGAATGTTGCAAAATTCAAAGTCGGCAAAAGCCTGCAGGACGCTTTGAACTAAGAAATTTATCCCTAAAATAAGGCAGATATGTAATCTGCCTTATTTTTTTATGATTCGAACGTAACACTACCTGCGTTAGCAGGTAGATGTAGACATTCCAGCCCAGCCGTCAGGCTTGCGTAGCTGTTGGGCTGGGCGAACGTAGTTCGGAACAGTTAATACCACTTGCGTTAGCTAGTGGAAGTTTATGTCTTTTGCATCAAAAGGAAAACGGCATAAGACAGATAAGATTTTTATAAAACACAAGCTAAAAAACGGAAAAATACCGTTATAGCGTATTATTGTACGCTTTTTGAAAATGTTTCTCGGTGTGGGCAGATTTTGGCCAATGCGGCGGGCGTTTGCAGATTTTTAATTTCGGGATAAAAAGCTCCGACGGAGATAAGCCGGGACTTTCCTTTTTTAACGCAAAAAAATTATTGTTTTACACTCCCCAAAAAATAACCCCGGTTTTCAAACGGGGTTGTTAGGAGTAGCAAGAGATCAGTTGATGGAGATGCGGAAGCAGACATTGTCTGCGGGCGGGATTTCTTTCAGAACGCCGCAGGATGACAGGATATCAGCAATCTCGTTCTTATCGCCGGACCAGGACAGATAACACTCACCGCTTTCGGCTAAACTGGCAGTCTCCTGCCGGTGATAAAAAACAACCTTATCATATCCGTCCGGTACCTCGGCCCAGGCACAGGTTCGGCAGTAGCAAAAGTTCTGCGCCGCAAAGTAGCCGCTGTGGCGCAAAAGGCGGAAAGCGGTGTTGAGATTTTTTTTCTTGGGGAATTTTTGACAGATTGACATGAGATTAACCTTTCAGCTCGTTAAGGTTATAACCCATTTTTTCCAGAATCCGAAGCTTTTCGGCATCCGAGGCTTCACCTACCCAGTCCATGGCACGGGAATGGTTGAAGATGGGACCGTTTTCAATCAGATTTTCAGCTAACAGAATATCTGTCAGCGTGTCAATATCATTGTACAAGATTTTGATGAGCATGTCCTTTTTTTTCTTAGTCATTTGATTTTCCTTTCTGAATCCGAAACGACACCGCGTCGTTCCTTATGTTTGGAGTTTTGCTTAATGTTTCGGAAATGTCCAGTTATTTATTAGCTAATTTATTGATTTTATTTCACTTTTTAGCTGGACTTGTGAAATTGTTTCCGGCTTTGTTTGTTTAGCAGCGGTGGGAGCTGCCCGATAAAAAACGACAAAGAAAGGAAAAGGAAATGTATTGCAACCTGAACAAAGCCATCCCGGTTATTGAGGAAATGATCAGCCGTCCGGGCGGCGCAACCATCAAAGAGATTAAAGACATCTTGAAAATAAAACGCACCAAAGTGATGCTGCGGATACTCCGGAACCGAATGGACTTGGATCTGCTTGCCATGTTTAAGATGACGGCTGAAGAAATTAAAGACGATATGCCTTTGAAAAAATGGTAGAAAAAGGAAGCCCCGGCAGAAAAGCCGGGGCTTGTTTTGCATTACGGTTTGGGGCGAATATATTCCAGCCGCAGACCGCCGCAGGCAGCGGAGCCTTCGGACGAACTGCCCCAATTTTCATAAGGGCTGGCCGAAGTGACCGTACCGACACCGCCGGAATAACCGGTTTTGCCGTTGCTGCCGTTCGCTACTGTGAGGGTTTGCAACACCTGAAGCGCCGGATTGATTTCATAAGTGCCGCCCGTGCCGCCGCTGGTACCGCCTTTGGTGCCGCCGTTTGCTGTTACCATGAGGACACCGCCGAGCTTCATCCAAGCAGCGGTGCCGTCAAAGCCTTTGGAGGTTATGGCTCCTCCGGCATAAAGCTCCACCTGTTGTTTGCGAGGATTATAAAATATGAGTTCGACAGCTGCGCCGGAACCGCCGCAGGATCCCCAACCGTAGGAATTGAACCACCAGCTGATGCCGGAAGCTCCGGTTCCGACAAGGCAGACCTTAAACACGCCCTTGGGCAGTTCGGTAGCAAAAGTATGCTCGCCGCCGGAATAGACCAGTACAGTCTGAGGTTTATAGGGATTTTTAACCCCGCCGCCGAGCGGCGTGAGTGAAGTACGAAGTACCATGATTATTCTCCTTTAAATTTGGGTTGTAAAAAAAAACACCACAGTTCCACGAGTGCGGAATCTATGGGATAAACACGGTCAAGACCGGTTTATGGAAAAACGGACCGAAGCCCGAAACTCACAAAAAAAGCCCCGGACTAAGCCGGGGCAAGAAAATCAGAAGCAGACTTTAGCTTCGACCACCTCTAGCGCGGCATTGCGCGCCGTGAAACTTTGCAGCGGTATGGAAGCGGACACCGTCCCCGCCTCGTCAAGCAGCTCTGCTGTATAACGCGGGGAGCCGAACGACGCGGACGGATAGTGATAGAGATTGGCAAAATGATAGGTCGTGCGCAAAGACTGCCAGACCATTTGAAAAACAACCGGCTCGGCATCGGTTTGCGGCTCGGCGACGCGATGAAGCCTGAGTTTGTCGCCGGACGTAAGATGGATAATCATTTCATTATTTGGTTTAGACATAGCGTTTCTCCTAAAAAGGCTCCGGTATGCACCGGAGCCGTTGAGGGTTAATCAAAAAGTTTGAAAGACAGCATAGCAACGGCAGCTTCCGTGAGATCAGCAGCTTCGAGTACGGACGCGTTGCCGAGATTGCCGTCTTCATCGCTGAGTTCGGCGAAAAAGCAGCTGGTGCCGCCGCCGAATACCGGCTTGGGCGCGACGGTCAGGCAGCCGATGCGTTTTTCGGAAGTATTAACGGTAACCGCAACGTCATAGCGGGCGGTGGTGCAGCCAAGTTCTTCGGCAGTGCCTGCCGGAACCAACCGGATGGCAACGGGGGTTTGGATTTCAATATCGTTTGGGGTCATTTTATTTTCCTTTACAAAAGCGGGTTAGATTTTAGCGGAGTTAACCAAGTCGGACAGAGCCTGCAACGGCTCTTCAATTTCCATCAGGCATCCGCCGATATAGTTAGCCTGGCGTTCGGCATCTTCCGGAAAAGCATTTTGAACGGCTGATTCGACACGGCGATTAATTTTCCTGAGTAAAACTCGGGCTGTTGCCAGCTTTGCCTGAATGACGGCTAAACGTTGTTCTGAAGTAAGCATTTTATTCTCCCGGCAGGTTCCGGGGCCGAAGCCCCGGAAAAGATTGACAATTATTTGAGTTTGTAGATGGCGTCGGTTGCCTGAGCCAGACTGTTGAGGTTGGCAGTCAAATCGGACAGATTGCCAAGCCCGCCAACAAGGTGGGTATAACGACGGCTGTCATCATAGTCTTCCGGAGCAGGTTCTGCCGCATGGCGAACCTGTTCAATGACCTTTTGAGCAAGCATCTCAATGGCAGCAAGGTTGGATTGCATAACGGTTAATTTATCTTTTTCAGTTAACATTTTGATTTTCCTTTCTTAAATTCCGGTGCGACACCGCGTCGCCCCCTGTGCTTGTTGTTTTTGCTTAATGTTTCGGTATTGTCCAGTCTTTATTTGCAGTTAACGCATTGTTTTTGCTTTATTTTTAAAATACAGGACGGCAGAATCGCCCTTAAAGATTAAATTTTATCCAGCAAACCGATATAACGCGCATAATCGTAACCTTCCGGATCAATCAGCAGGGTCGGCTTGCCATGACAACAAAGAGCAATGACAGACAGCACAGGCTTCCCCTGATATTGGGTATAACCACCCTTGCCGCAAAATTCCGGACGGCTTTTCAGACAGGAATTGCCGAAGTCACTGTATTCAGCAGCGGTCAGCTCCCAGACTTCGGTTATGAGAACGGCTGTGCGATTTAGGATGTGGCAGCTAAATTCTTCAACTTCCCGCAGAGAGCTTGGCTTGCGGACAAGACGGGTGTGGATCAGCGTATTAATCAGCGGATGCCGAGAGGTTTTGATTTCCATAATTTTATTCCTTTACAAAAAGCGGTGGAGTAGCTCCGGCGGCAAAACACCGGAGCCGCAGCGATTATTTTTCCAGATTCAGAATGCTGAGGTCATAGCCCATTTCTTTAAGGACAAGAAGTTTTTCCTTAAGCGGCGGTTCTTTTTCCAGCCAGCACATAGCGTCACTTTCGGTCGTACCGCCTTCCAAAATAGGTTCAATCAGCTTTAATTTGACCAAAACATCAGCAAGATACGGCTCATCATCGCGAATAGAGGTAGCCTCATGCCACAGTACTTCGTCAATCAGAGATTTGGGAGTGATATTAAATTTTTTAGCCATTTTATTTTCCTTTCTTAAATTCGGGAGCGACACCGCGTCGCTCGCCTGATGTGTTTGTTTTTACTTAATGTTTCGGCATTGTCCAGTCTTTGTTCGCAATTAACTTATTGTTTTTGCTTGTTTTATTTCACAAAATATTTATGAAAAAGAATTTTGCAGGCAACAAACGGCTTTTCGGAGCAGCGGAAAAGAAAATTTTGTTTCGGCGTATTATTGTACGCTTGTTTGTCCGTACGCCCCGTTTACGCAGCAAAGCGGCTATCTGTTTTCAGCCAAAGCGGCATTGGTCTGCTTGAGCAAGGCCGGAGAGCGATAGGTTTCAAGCAATTTGAAGACAATCTGCCGTCCTTCGGCGCTGCAGGAACGCAGCAGGCGCAGGAAATCAAGCTCTTCATCGGTCAACGGTGTGGCACCGGAATTATCGTAATCGCCAAAGAACCACGCTACCGGACAGGAATATTCAACGGCAAGCTGGTGGAGCCGTCCGGCTGATATTCGGTTTTGCGCTTTCTCATACTTTTGGAGCTGCTGAAACGTGAGTCCTA